>ENA-ORXT01000691-ORXT01000691.1-marine-metagenome-genome-assembly--contig:-NODE-691-length-51636-cov-8.584670_pt1 | contig 51636 bp, 44 predicted proteins | sample MGYA00237868_ERZ511482 | MGnify/ENA metagenome assembly ERZ511482
TTAGATGCAAGAGGGGTGTCAGTCAATGAGGGTGCTATCGCATTCACTCTAATCTTTGGTGCAAATTCTGCAGCCAAAGATTTTGTCAAACCCTCAATGGCTCCCTTAGAAACAGAAACCTGTGCATGAAAATTAAATCCTGATTGAACAGCTACCGTTGAAAAAAGCACAATTGATGGCGCATCAGATTTTTGAAGAGCTGGAAGTGCCTTTTGAATTACTTTGATAGCTCCAAGTACTTGCAAATTGAAGTCTTCTTGAAAAGACTCAGGAGGAATCCTTTTGAATGGTTTTAGGTTGATTGAGCCGGGGCAATACACTAGTCCATCTATCTGCTCAGGAATAAAATCAAGTTCGAAGTCAGTAGTGACGTCAAGGAGATGTAATTTAAGATTTGTGCTATCCTCGACTTTGTTACTGTTGTATGTGCCGATTACATTATTTCCAGCTTCTGCTAGTTCAAGGCTCAGGGCTTTGCCAATTCCAGAAGATGCGCCTATTATCAAGTAATTTTTCATGGAATGTAAACGTATGAATGGAGGAATGGTTCAAAAAGAGACGGCGATCATTTTTTTTGTTCATCAATCACTTGATTTACATAGCTGATCCAAGTTTCCTTGTGTTCTTTGAAGTTGTCAATATTGTCCTGTTTAGAAATCATATGCTTTGCAATTTCAACAACACTGAGAAACTTTTTCTCGTGAAGAAAAATGATTTCTTTAATACATGATTCTAGAGATTCATTATATGCTGCTGCATTCTGCAATGCTTGAGGATCTTTGTTTATTAGCCTTAGTCGTTCACTTCTTGGGAGTCCATCTAGTAGATACACTTCATCAACAGCTACACTCGATAACATTCTTTGATTTACTCTACCTCTGCATTCACAATATGCGCATTTTCCTGGTATCCATTTTAGTTGATTGTTTAGTCTTCTTAAGTCATCCATATCTACTTGGCCTTTACCAAGGCACCTTGGGCACTCAATCTTTGACGAAAATAGTTTTTTGAAAAAAGCCATAATTATTTTTACTAGTTTAAACTTTTACTTTCATATTAAAGAAGAAACATCAACCAACATCCCACTTGGATCTTTTAATAAAAATCTTCGCTGTCCATAAAAGGTATCATTTGGTTCTTGAATGACATCAAATTTTTCTTTTAATGCGATATCGAATATGTCATCGGCATTTTCTACAACAATAGTTATATAAGAACCCTGAGGTTTATTTTGGTATTCCGTGGGAACTAACTCGTGTGTTCTATCAATTATGCCAAGTTCAAGTTGCTTATCCTTAGAAATCAGATGCACAAACCAATCACTATCGTAATCAATAATGAAATCAAATAATTTTGTATAAAATTCTTTACTTGCTGCTAAATCATCTGAGCAAATATTAGTAAGCATTCGATTGATTGTCTTCATATTCTATCCTTTGTAATTGTGATATTCTGCAATGATCATAAAGTAACCATCTGGATCTTTCAGTGAAAATTCTTTTTTACCAGAATTTGGGCTCAATGCCATTTCGGTTTCAACAGGGTGAGTTAGTGTTCTTAGCTTCTCTCGAATTGAAGTAATATTTTCAACTCTAAAATGTAAGATTAAGCCATTTCCATTTTCTATATTGGAATCCATCATCGTTGGGTGATTATGTTCTCCCCACTTATGAAGGCAAAGCATTACTTCATCCTGTGCATTGGTCAAAACATCAAACTCATCGCCACCGTGTATGCTACTCCAATCAAAAATAGTTTGATACCAAGTTGAACTTTTCGGAACATTTTTAACAGCTAATATTGGATCAATTTTCATATGGTTGCTTTGTAATTAATCTAGAAAAGACCAAACAGCTTTTTTCTTTTTGCTGTATTTTGTCTGTCGACTTGAAGGATATCATTTACTCCATGTTGATCAAAACCATCAAACAATGCTTCAATTCCTTTCTTCATTTTTAGATCAACTTCTTCATTATATAGAGGTAGAAGTGTAAAGAAGTTAATACTTTTATTTTCAAGCTTCAAGGTCCTGAAGTCTTCGTCTAGTACTATCGAGGGTAATAATGCCATTGTTGTCATTTTGGTGTTATCTGCAAATGCATCTGGCGGATTTCCATTTGGTATCGTGTGACCATAACCTATCCAAGAGTTGTACTCATGAGGAAATCTTGCTAAAAACTTCAGCCATCTAAGAGGCCAATAATTATTTTCATCTTTAAAATCTTCTTCAGAAACCTTCCAATCTTCTGGCAGACAAATACTTAATTCGGCATAATCACATCCTTCTAAATCGTCTGGAGTCTGCATGGGCTTGTCACTCATTCCGGATGTAACAAGTGTGTGGAATGGTAGATCTTTGGAGGGTTTTACCCAATGGACATCTATATGAACTTGATCAGAGATTAATTCGTGAAAGACCATATGGATTTCTCCTACATACTTTTCTATGTGGTCAGAAATTTCTTCCATCGATGATTCCTCAGGTGGTCCTGCAAATTCGTTTTTGTCCGAAAGTTTATATCTTTTAATTGGTGCACCTGATTCTGATTTTTCCATGTTGATTTCATTTTAGTGGTTGGCAAGTTATAATTCTAATTCCATTTCATATTGATTGACTGTTTTCTTTAATTGGGCAATGTTGATGGCTTCTATTTTTTCACTGTTTCTGGCATCTACATTGACAATCTTGGCTTCCTTGGATATCTGATTGATTCCATCGAATAATCTTAGCCATGCATCTTTGTCTTCTACTAAGATATCAAATTGTGCTAAGTATTTATTCTCTGGATTTAAAATAAAGTATGATTCAATTTTATCCTTGTTGTACACTTCGAAATATTTATAATCTCTTTCAATGATGGTTTCTTTTTGAAAATCCCAGGCGTAAAATTCTTGATTAATGCATTGTTGCCAATTAAACGCCTCTTTTGTTATTTCTTTAAGTTGGATTAGATCTGTTGAATCTGTTTTTATAGTCCCATCAAAACAATAATACTCCTTAGATTTTTTAAATCCAACATTTTGATATGCACGGATTGCTCTTTCGTTCTCTTGAATAACCTCAAGGGTGGATTTTTCAATTCCATTTTTCTTAAGTTCTAGAATGGCAAATTTATAAATTGAATTGACGATTCTTTTTCCTCTGTATTCTGGAATGACGCCAGTGCCAGCATTGTAGGCTATTCTTGTCCCAAAGCGAGTGTCAACAGCATGAATGATAAAGCCAATTAATTTATCTTGGTCAAACATTCCATAGGATAGGTTCCAATCTACTTTGGCAGCAGTCCATCTATTTTTATAGTAGTTCTTGTCAGTTGGAAATTTGACATAGTAATTTTCGAATGCCAATAGGAAGCATTCTACTATTTCGTCAAATGATGCGTGCGTTAGGGATTTGATTTTCATAATTTGCTGTAGAAGTTTTCAGTTTTTCACATGGTTCTTTTTCATTAAACTATAAAAAACATTAATCACAAAAATCAGTTGTGCTACTAGAATTAAAATCAGAACGATTGTCATGATTTGGGTGAAGGGAATAGGGTTGCTATAATCAAAAGATTCAAACTCGTAATATCTTCGGGGCGTGGATGTAAAATCCATGAAGTAATATGATAATATAATGATTAGGATTCCTACAATAGTTATCCAAAAATGGAGTTTTCCCATTGTTGAGTTAAGTGTCTTACCAGCGATTTTTGGAATAGCAAAATATAGTAGTGCGAATAAGGCCATGGTAATTGCCAGCCCAAGTAGAATCTGTACCCTTCGAATTACAAAATAACTATCATGAAATTGGAAATCGAAGGCGGAATTACTATGAAGTAATTTAATTAGAAGTGCACAAAGGAGTAGGGCGATGCCTCCCGCTGTGAATAATCTTACAATGCTGTAAGAGCTTTTTCTTATATTATTATCCAAGTAATTCTCCATCTTTCATAAAGGGCTGTTCATAATATCGCTTGCCAGTTGCTTCATACATTGCATTGGCCAAAGCTCCAAAGATGGGAGGGAAAGGTGGTTCTCCAAGTCCAGTGGGATCGATGTTATTTTTAGCAAAATGAACATCAATTTCTTTTGGTCCTTCACCCATTCTAATCATTCGATATTGATGGAAATTATTTTTTTGAGGAACGCCATTTTCAAAAGTCATTTCTCCATATAGTGCATTTCCAATACCATCGATAATTCCACCTTCGGCCATATTTGCGGCAGCATCAGGATTAATTACAATACCACAATCAATGGCACAAGTTACTTTATCTATGACAGGCTCTCCATCTACAATTCGTAAATCAAGCACATGGGCAGCATACGAATTATGACAGAAGTATGCAGAAACACCTCTGCTACTTTTTGTGCTGTTAGAACTCCAATTTGATTTTTCTTGCACAAGTTTTAAGACACCGGCATATCGACCAGCATCGTAATCATTTTTTTCTCCAACAGGATTTTCCTTTGCTCTATCTAGCAGCTCCAATCTAAATTCTATAGGATCTTTTTTCATTTCTTTGGCAAGTTCATCCAAAAATGATTGTTCGGCTCCTGCCATAAAATTTGATCGTGGAGCTCTGAATGCACCAGTTGTAATATTTGAATCAATAGAAAATTCCTCTGCCAAATAGTGATCCACACTCCCAGCTGGAAATCGATTGGCAAACAATGGACTCTCCGGCACACCTCCTGCTTTGATATGGATTGCCAATAAATTATTATCGCTATCCAATGCAGCTCTATATATTGCCTGGTAGCTTGGACGATAGATTCCATTTTGCATATCGTCTTCACGTGTATAAATATATTTGATGGGAGCATTGACCTGTTGAGAAATTATAGCAGCTTCAACCATATAAGAACTATAGGCCCTACGTCCAAAACCGCCACCCATTCTTGTCATTTCTATATCTATGTTCTCTTCAGAGATATTTAGTCTGGCAGCAATCGTAGGTTCTATTAAACCAGGTGCTTGCAAAGGTCCAGCGATTTTTACTTTTCCATTTGTTACATGTGCAAAGGTGTTCATTGGCTCCATGCAATTGTGTGCAAGGTATGGTGCTTTGTAATGTCTTTCTATAATTTTATTCGCTTCCGCAAATTTGGATTCTGGGTTACCATCGCGTCTTGCTACTGTAAGTTTTCCGGTAATAATGTTTTCCATTTCTGATTTATGAGTGCTTGTGTTTTCTAAGCCAGCGGGAGTATGTACCGTGATGTCTTTACCGAATCGATTGATCGTAGCTGTTTTACTCTTTGTAGGTTTCCATTCAGCTTTTAAAGCTTTTTTGGCTTTTAGCACTTGCCAAGTTGTATTGCCAACAACAGCAATGAATTCTGGAAAAGCATTTTCGTCAAAGAAGCCTTTTTTAAAATCTTCATTATAAGTCTTTACCGGAAACACATCGTTAATTCCAGGCATCAACTTTAATTCTTCAAGATTTAAAATTTTGTCAAAAGTTAATCCAAAGGCAGGAGGGAAAACAGGCATTGCAATGAGTGTTCCTTCGGTAAAGTAATCAATACCAAACATTGGTTTTCCGGTTACAACATTTGTTGTCTCTACGTTTTTCTTTGAGTGACCAATGATTTTATATTCTTCAGGTTTTTTAAATTCTACATCCGTAGGTACGGCTAGGGTAGAGGCGATGGTTGCCATCTCACCATAGTTTGCTTTTTTACCTGATTTTTCATGATGTAAAATACCAGATGCGGTACTTATTTCCTCCACTGGAACTTCCCATTCTTTTGCTGCGGCTTCTTTGAGCATTTGTTTGGCAGTTACTCCAGCCATTCGCAAAGGTTTCCACTTTGACATGATTCCTCTACTTCCTCCAGTAAATTGACCGAAGGCCCCACCAGGATATTTGTCTTGATTGTAAGCAGCTTGCTCAATAATCACATTTTTCCAATCAACATCTAGTTCCTCCGCCACAATCATAGGCATGGAAGTTTTTACATTTTGTCCGAATTCGGGGTTTGGGGAATAAATTGTGACCACACCATTGTTTCCAATTTTTAAGTACGAATTGAAATCATACCAAGCGTCAGGAATTTCTAGTACGTCAATTTCTTGAGGATCAGCCTTGCAGCCAAGCCAACTAAAGCTTAGAATCATGCCGCCGCTTGCAATTGAAGTTGCTTTGATAAAAGATCTTCTGTTGAGGCTTGAATTATTTTTTTCCATAAGAGGTAACTTTGGTTGAATTGCATTAATGAATATAATTCAATTTCTAATCAAATTGCATTTATTTTGTTAATCATTCATTTACTTTTCAATTCTATAATCTTCTGTCTCTTGCCTTCCATATATCGGCGTTCCGAATCATTTTTACTAGACTGATTGCCATGGTATAACTTTTTACCGTTAGTGTGTCGGCTCGTATGTAAAATGGCCTACAAAAATTCCTATATGTTTTCTAAGTATTTTCCGTGGCCTTAATTTTTTATTTTCTGATCTACCCAAAGTATTTTTCAACTTCTAGCAATCAGCTAATAAATGGAAAACCTTTATTGATTTAAGTAAAATTAGTAAAATGAAAAAGTTGTTATATTATACCTTCCTAGTTTCGATATGTTTCTTCATGTCTTGTTCTGATCCATGCGATGAAGTTAATTGTGGAGCAAACGGACAATGTAATGAAGGTATCTGTTTGTGTGATGATGGTTTTGAAGGAGAAAACTGTGAAACAGCAAGTCGAGATAGATTTCTTGGATTCTGGGAAGCAAGTGTCTATGGATGCATGCCTGGAAATAACCCAGTCGTAAACTATACATTGTCTGCAGCTGAAAAACCAAATGAAATTCAGATTACAACGGAAACGACTCCGGTATTGCTATTGATTGGTAAAGTAGACTCCACTAGTTTTGAAATCAAATCTCAAATTCAATTTCTCGGCGTGGATGTTACCTTTTATGGGACTGGTGTTTTAGAAAATGACATGCTTACGCTTGAGATAATCAGAGGGATAACTCCTTTGGACGAAATTACTTGTAAAGGTATTTACTTTAAGAACTAATAGCGTTTGGGTAGTATAGTTGTTCATTTAGTTTTTTCTGTAATTATTGTTAACCCTGGTTTATTATAGAATTAATTTGTTTAACTCACTCTTAGAATGTTTGTTTCTAAATTAAATTCAACTGCCAAGAAACCCCGTATTGATCAACCACCCAACCAAATTTTTGACTAAAGCCATAGTTGTTTAAGGGCATAAATACATTTCCGTTTTCTGATAACTTTGAAAATAATCGTTCAAGTTTGATTTCATTTTCGCAATCAACGTAGTTGGAGATTGCTGGGGAGAAATCCCAGTCATGGACAGGTGGACTGTCGCTACACATAAATAGTTTTCCATTCAAGTTGAAGGTTGCATGCATAATTTTTCCTTCTTCGCCAGGCATATCTTTTCCCCATTTCTGTACTTCGATGACTTTTGAGTTGTCAAATAACTCCACATAGAAATTCATGGCATTCTCAGCATTGTTGTCCTGAAAGGTGAGGAAGCTTGCAATTTGATTTTTCTTTGCTGATTTTCTTTGTAATAATTCACTTTTAAGGCTTTCGTTTTCTTTTTGAAGTTTGGCGATTTCTTCAAGATGGCTCTTGTCGACTTGTGTTACTGAACAAGCTGACACCAAAAAGCTTAGTAAAATCGTTATTAGTTTAATCTTTTGCATTTAAGTCTATTTATACTTTGTTTTATTATTTGAGTTTATCAGAAATTACGTTTATAAATTTCAATGATTCATTTTCAATTCGTTCTGTTAAATTTCTTTTATTTTTAAAGTCAGGATCTTCCACAGTAGGGTGGTCAATAATGGATAGGCTATTCTCAATTGAGGAAGCTAAATGGTACTAATTCAAGTTTTTATTTTTGAATATTTCCCAATATTTTTTTCGAACACTTTTGTTTTGCCCTGATAGACAAATTGAGAAACACATTATTTTATGATTTAGAATAATAACGAATTTCAATTTTTGGTTTTTTAATTCTTCAGTGGTTAGGGAGAGATAGGAATAATCTGCATTACCTTGGTTGAGTTTTCCAAGTTTTAAATGTGTTTCATATTGCTTATGAAAAAACGCCCTTAATTCTTTCATATAATTTATCAGTTGATGATAATCTAACTGCTTTTTCACCTAGTCTGAGTTTTGTGTTTCTAAAATATGGTATCTATTTATAAGTTTAATGATTCAGATTCTTATATGTAGGGCAAGAGATATTCTTGTGTCTCTCTGTTTATTGACTTAAGTCAATGAATGGCTATTATTCCACTCCTACCTTTGAATCAAAGATAAAAATTATGAAACTAACTAAAATTATTATTGGGCTTGTAATATGAATTCAAGCAACGGCTGTTTATGGTCAGATCGAAAAAGAGTGGGGTTTTGAAAAGAAACTTTATGTGGGGAGTCAGGTATTTATGGTAATGACGGCTATTTTGGATCCCTCTCCAGAATATTACTAATTGAATTATGGATATAGATTATCAGCTAAAGATGAAATATCAATTGAACTAATAACATGGAAATATTCAGGTCCTCTAGGAAGACATCTTGGGCCAGATTTTGATAATCCTACATCTGATTATCCTGGTGATGTGAAGTCTCTTGGTGCGGGCTTAGCTTATAAAAGATTTTTATGGAAAGGTTTTTAAGTTCATATAAATTCTACTGCTTTTCGACAAACTTATCTCAATGCAGAGAATCAGAAAATCCAAACAGGTTTTATGTTGTTTAATACTTTAAGACTTGGATATCACTTTAAATTATTCAAGAATCGATTGTTTTTAGCTCCTAACATAGGAACAACCTACTTTCCAGTGCTTACAAATTTGCCAGAGTACTTTCAACAGGAAGAAGATAAGTGGAACAATTTCTTACTAGGTGAAGTTGGCTTTCATTTTGGGTTTAATTTTTAAAGATTAATAGCTGAAAAACACGAATGGTATTCCAGCTATTACAATTTAAATTCTTTAACATCCATACCCCACAACTCTTTGGGTCATTCTGTGGTAATGCTACCGTCATGAATCTTTGCTTGAGTATACGCTCTTTGATGCTGATAACACAATAGGTTTGCTTTTGATAGTTTCCGCCTTAGTCTTTCATTTGCTAATTTGATACTTTTTCTTATTTACAAAGACATCTAAATTTGCTTGATTGGCATAGACTTTTTGCGTGTCTCTTAATTTAATAAAACCTTGACTTTCGAAAGCATAAACTTGTTGATCATTTATTAGAAATGAATAATTACTCCTGTCATTGTTTTTACTTATGATCTTGTTGTATTTAAACATTTGAATTGTTGGAAATAACAACTTGGCCAAAGATAGTGTGGTATTAATAAAGCCCTTTTTCTTAATGCTTTGTTGAATGTGGTTTCTGTAAATATTGATTGCCTTAAATTTACTATTAAGATTAGAAATTACAATGATCCCATCTGGCTTTACAATTCTTTTTATTTCTGAGATGGTAAAATTCCATTCACTTTTATTCAGTGTGTATAGAACATTGTTTGATACCAGCCTATCGAAGGTATTGTCCTCAAATGGTAATCTTATTTTAATTGAATGGTAAATTGTTTTATTGTTTGGAAATTTTAAACTTAGCCTTTCAAGTGCTTCTTTTGAATAGTCCAAATTTATTAGTTCAACATTGTCCTTTATATAATATTGAATATTTCCTGTTCCCGAACCTAAGTCCAGTAATTTACTTTCATTGGTCAATTTCAGATTTAATACTAATTTTTTCATCAGATCTTGATACGGAATTACCTCTAGTAATACATCGTAATATTTAAAATAATTGTTCCAAAATTTAGATTGATAGCTCATTGTAAATTGATTTTTCTATTTGATGATTATTAATGATATTTGGAGATATACTTACTCGTTTGATTTTAGAATGGATGATCATGAGCGTTCCTGTCAAGAAGTTCTTTCTCTCAACAATAAAAATATAGTTGAGGTTATTTCCTATGAGTTCTTTGTTGAGTAGGATTGAGTATTTGGGATAACCGTACATTTTTGCAAGCCCCTTAGAATTTGTCCCATATAGTATGTATTCTTCTTTTTGACGTGATACTTCTGCTGCCATTTGTATCCATACTTGAATGCTAAATAGTTTGTTTTTTCGATATCTTCTGTCTATCCAGAAACAACAAACTTCTGTTATAAAAGAATGTTGAAGCGTATTGATTTTTTTTCTAAGATTTTTACTTTGCGTAAATAGCTCAAGTGTTCTTAAAGGTCTTTTATTTGAAAGAATAAAGCCGCCTACAATTTTTCCGTTCTTTTGAAAAATATAGGTTTTCGCATTTTCAAAGAATGAATCGGGAATGGGAAGGCCAGAAATATTTTCATATTGTTTTTTGAATTCAGCGATTTCGGAAGCACTAGTAGTTTTGCGCATAATAATTAGTTTTATTATGCAAAAGTAGAGCTGAGCTGATTCTGTGAAATATAACTTTTGTTATACAAGGAAAGATTAACTGCTCTGCTAATGACAGAGTTTAGTTAATCGATTTCGAACTTTCTTTAGTGATTGCTAGCGGAAATGACGTTTGCCTCTTTTTTTTTTAGTTAAAAAGGATTATTTTAATTTTAAATCGGTGTGCAGATTTCAATTATAAATCCATTTAAATCTCTTAGATAACCAACTTTCTGTCCCCATGGTTTTGTGACAGTTTCTTCTAATAGTAAAGCACCATTATTGATTGCGGTCTCGATTACCTTATCTACGTCAGTTGTTGTAAATGCCAACTCAATTCCAAATGGTTTCTCTTTTAAATCACTTTTTTTAAAGCCTTTGGTGAAGTTAGATTTACCTAGCTGAATATTTGCAAATGCCAAGGTTGTAGTGCCAGTTATAATCTCACCGTAATCATTTTCTGGTGTGAGAAATTTCTGTTCAAAACCAAATGCTTTTGTATAAAATTCTATTGTTTGGGGGACATCATCAACGTATAATATTGTGTAAGCGTACTTAATTTCCATTTCTGTTGTTTTGTATGTTTGATCACAAAGTTACTTGCTAATAAAATGTTTGCTTTGTAAAAAAACGACATATTATCTAAAGAGGCTTGGATTCTCTCCAGATATATGGTTGAATTCATGATTCATATGTGAATGATCAAAAAATCCATAATCGAATGCTATTTCTAAAAGACTTTTTTCAGGAGATGATTTTATTGCATTTTTTGCATTGTTAAAACGAACGATACTTGAAAATTCCTTTATGGATAAACCAACATAGCTTTTGAAACGTCTTTGTATTTGTCTTAGACTTAAATGCGTTGATTTTACTAAATTACCAATATTTACATTCCCTTTTAGTGTTCTTATATTTTGTGCTAACGAAACCACCATATGATCTTGATGGTGGTGGTTTTCTTTGAAAATGCTTGCCATACATTTTTCAAGGTAATTTAGTCTATTAGTAACTGATTCTAAATCACTTAATCTTTTTAACCTATCAAGTGTATTAATTTGAAATATGTCTGATAAATCATGTTTCAAATTTTTACTTTTGTCAAGAGGCGCTTTAGATAGAGAGCCAAAATTTTCTGACTTAAAACGTATGCCTATTATGTCTGAACCCATCGGTAATTCCTGAATTTGGAAGCTTGACATAACTCCAGATATAAATCCTTGATTTTGATTGAGATCAAATATCAAGTCTGTACAAGTATCGGGTAATATCTTAAAGTTTGAAAACTCTTTGTCAGTCGAAAATGTCCAAAAGGTATCTATTAAACTACTAAGTCCTGCTGATGGTTTTAACTCCTGATACATGTTTTTTAAATTGTTTGTTTCGATTTATAGATTAGGATTGAACTTAGTCCGTTCTTGCTGTATAATCTAAATTCCATTCCTTCATAAATAGATGAACTATCAGATCTAAGTTATCATCCTAAAAGGTTATTCCCCAATTTTCCTTACTAAAATCTTTAAGATTAATTGAATGTAAATCTATTTGGTTGTAGGAACCTACTTCTTCATACCAACTATTAAAATCTTCTTTTACTTTGATTTTCGATAATTGGATTTAATAACTCAGTCCATTTTGATGCCATAAGATGCAAGAAAGAAGCCTGAAAATATGTCATCTGATTTTGTGAGTTGATATCTGAGCTAAACAGTAAGTCGCCATAATTTTTTCAAACTACCTGCTTTATAGTTTCGATTATTTCAGACTCGTACCCTCTTTGTATTTCTTCTAAAAATTTCATCTTATAAAATTTTATTGTTGCAGTTAATGATGAGGTGGTTTTAATATTGATTATTACAGAACACCTGCATAATTGATTCCAGTCAATTGGTGTAATTTGAAATCAAAGGTCGATAAATCGTTGTGATTGAATTTTGAAATGTCATCATGTCCACATGCTCTGGCAACTACTTTTATTAAATCGTTAGATGCTTCAAAGAAATTATTTAGTTGCTTTGCTGATCCTTCAATGATCAAACGGTTTCGAAGATGTTCTTTTTGAGTTGCAATTCCGACTGGACAATTATTAGAATCACAAGCGCGCATGCCTAGGCATCCAATGGCTTGTAGAGCAGAATTAGAAACGGCAATAGCATCTGCACCAAGCATCATCGCTTTTGCAAAATCCTCTGCAACTCGAAGGCCACCAGTAATGATGAGTGTAACATCTTTTTCTCCAATTTTGTCAAGATGTTTTCTCGCTCTTGCTAATGCAGGGATGGTTGGAATATTTATATTATTACGAAGAATTTTTGGGGCAGAGCCAGTTCCCCCGCCTCGACCATCGAGTATTATGTAATCTACTCCTACTTTTAAAGCAAAATCAATATCCGCTTCAATATGGCTGGCTGATATTTTAAAGCCTATAGGGATACCACCTGTTTTTGATCTTACTTCTTCGGCAAATTTAGCAAAGTCTTCATGAGTGAATAGATCTGGGAAAGCTGCAGGTGAAATAGCTGTTTCCCCTTCTTCTAAGTCACGGACTTCTGCAATTTCTTTTGTTACTTTATTTCCGGGTAAGTGACCCCCTGTGCCAGTTTTCGCACCTTGTCCACCTTTAAAATGAAATGCTTGTGCTTTTTTGACTTTGTCCCAGGAAAAACCAAATTTTCCTGAAGCCAATTCATAAAAATATCTTGAGTTATTGGCTTGTTCTTCAGGAAGCATTCCTCCTTCACCACTACAAATTCCAGTACCTGACATTTCTGCTCCCATTGACAAAGCAATTTTAGCTTCTTTGGAAAGTGCGCCAAAACTCATATCTGATACAAAAATTGGAATGTCTAATTCCAAAGGTTTCTTTGCGCCTTTACCAATAACAACCTTTGTACTTACTTTTTCTTCATCGAGTAAGGGACGAGCGGCTAGTTGTGCAGGTAAAAACTGAATGTCCTCCCATTTAGGCAAGGTGTTTCTATCCACACCCATTGACGCAGAAGGTCCATGGTGTCCCCATTTTTTTAAACCATTTTTTGCCAAATGTTTTATGTAGCCAGTGTAGGGTTCTGTCTTTTCAGGATTTGTATCGGCGTATTGACCTAGATATTCATCCCTATTAAAAGGTTGCGGATTTTTTTCCAAGTATTCATTGATTTCCTCCTCGTCTGTGTATACAGTTCCATCTTTCAAAATGGATTGAAATTTATGCAATGCTTCATCATTGTTGTATTCGCTCACACCAGTATCAATTCGATAATCCCAATCATGAACTCCACAAACTATATTGTCACCTTTGATATAACCATCTGCCATCAAAGCACCTCGATGATGACATCTTCCATAGAGTATAGAAACTTCTTTTCCATATTTAATGACTACGAGATCAAGGCCGTTGATTTGTTTTGCGATTGGTTTTTTATCTTCTAATTCTTTTATAGTGCATACGAGGACTTCTTTCATAGTTAGGTATTAATTTTATTCTAAATATAGATTATATTATTAGAGGATGTGTTTGTTTAAGACAAGTAATATTATTGCCCACTTTTAAAGTAAGTAATATTACCTAATTCAACCATAGCCAATGCAATGTTTTCAGTTTTTGTTTTCCAAAATTTCAATCTTGCAGTTGCTAGGCTATTAGCTAACATATATTTTCTACTTTTTCTTTGGGGAGGATATATTATAGAATGATTTTTTTGCCAATATTTATATTATGATCTTTTCGATTTACGAATTTGCCCTGATATCAACACCACTAAGCAAAGCATTATAATAGCAATATCTAAATATTCTTTTCTTGTAAATGCAAAATCTTTTAAACTACTATAATTGAAATTTAGTAGTAATAATATTAATAGTAGTCCAAATAATAAAGTGCTATATCCCTTTTTCATATTCTATTTTTCTTAACTTAAATTTACCTCAATTATATAAGAGCAAATAATGATCATTAGGATATTTTTCTTGACTTGAATCGACGCTCTTGAGTTGGTCTTGTTCCTAAATCAAAATCAGTGGAATTCTTTCAAAAATTATTTTCTTCATTTCCTATTTCAGCCCTATTTTCATCATCCTGATTAAATGGTGGGCGTTTTCCAATTTTAAAAATGGATATTCGATCTTGCTAAGGAATAAGCCATTGGGAAGTGCAGGTTTTTTTTGTTTGAAATCCTTTTTTTGGTTTAGAATGTCTTCAAATTCTGCTAGGCTCATTTTCCCAGTACCTATTTTTAACAAGAAGAAAATACATAATCTCACCATACCCCTAAGAAAGCGATTGCTGGTAATCGTAAAACGTAACCGGCCTTGTTTTTCATTGATGAATAATTCACAGTTTGTGATATTGCAAAATGTGTTTTTATAGACATCTGGATGTTTGCAAAGAGCTCTAAAGTCTTTGGTCGTAAATATAAGGGCAGCTGCTTTTCTCATCACCTCTATGTTGACGGATAAATCCTCGTAGAATGAACTATATCGTATGAGAGCTGGATCCTTTTTCCAATGTATAAAATAATCATAACTACGTGCGGATGCATTGTAGCGACAATGTTTTTCAACATCTACTTCTATAATATCAAAAACAGCAATGGAGTCAGGTAGGTTTTTGTTTAAGCGAAATTTCAAATCAAACTCTGGCGCTTCAGACAGATTTATTTGGAGCACATATTGACTGGCGTGAACGCCCGCATCTGTTCTTCCACATCCATATGCACTTATTTCTTTCTTAAACAGTTTGGCAAGTGTCTGTTCGAAAACTTCTTGAATGGTGTTGACTGTATTCTTTTGTCTCTGCCAGCCGCTATAGTCGCTTCCGTCAAATCCTAAATGTATGAAATATCGCATTTGTAAATTATTAAAACTATAAACTACTAATTGGTCTTAGAATAGGGGCTTAGCATCCAATTTATCAAATCATTTTTGTCAACAATAGACCAACTGTGGGGATGCCGTTCTCCATTTGCTTTATAACCTTTATCACTCGTTTCAATATACTCTACATTCTTAAAGCCTTTTTCTTTCAAACTCTTAGACAATTTTTCAATATAAAATGCATTTAGTTCATCGTAGTTATTCATTCTATTTTTTTGCCACCAAATCACATCAGGTTCAGCATAAAATCTAATTTTGGTGTTTGTTAGTTTATCTAAGTTAGAGGTATTATTGGTGATTAAAGTGAAAACAGAATTATCTACATAAGGGAGAATACTTTCTTTTGGATTCCCTAGATCATTATTTAACATGTCCAACAAGTAAGTACTTTCTCGAATCGCAGGTTTTGAAAATTTTCTTTCAATGCTTTTTGCACAATAAGCATAAACTCCTGCTAAATCAACAGGTGAGTCTATAGCAAACACTCCTTTAGGGTTTATGGTGAATTCTTTCAATCCAACTATATAATCACTTATCAATAAACTTAGTGCACCTCCACTCGAAAATCCACCAATAAATATATTGTTAGGTGGAAGTTGATTATCCTCAATGATGCTTTGGAGGCTTGTTGCAAGTTGTTGTTTTTCATTTTCTTCTAGCCAAAGTTTTGATTTAAAATTTGTCAAAACAACAGCAATGTCTTTATCTCTTGCAAGCTCAAGTATGTCAAACTCTCTTCTAATATCTTTGGGTTGTTGCCCAAAACCCCCAAATAAAATCAAAACAGCTTTGGCATCATGATTTGGTTTGTATAGTTCATAATCTTGTTTGATGACTTCAGAATACTCTTGTTTTCCTCTAGCTACTTTTTCTTCTTTTTTGAATTGGCAGGAATAGAGTCCAATTAAGGTAAAGATTAAAAATAAAGTTCTTTTATTCATTTGGACGGATAGTTACTCTTTGAGTGGATTCAATTTTTATGCTTCTTTTTTAGTTAGGCTATTTATTTCCATTCCAAGTAGAATGCATCATCTTTAATCTCCAGCCATCTTGAGTTTTAATCGCCAAAGCACTTTCTAGCCAGCTTCCAGTTCCGACTAAACTATCTTGATTGTAAAACTCAGCTTTATTATGATATGCGATTTGAATAGAGGAGCCATATTTATCTAAGGATATATAATCCATGATATTTTTTCTCTTTGCCCGATTTTCGTCGGATAATTGTTTGCGCATGAATTTCTTTATTCTGTTGTTATCCCATATTTCTCCATTCTCAAGAATTACAAAGTCATCAGTATGGTATTTAGATATTTTAGTAGAATCGAGCCCAGCCCACAAATCATCGAACGCTCCTTGAATGAGATTTCTAGCAATCTCTTTTTCTTCTTCAGAAATGACTTCATTTTCTGGACTTCTTTGATTATTACAAGCTATAAATAATAAGGTCAAAATGATTAGAGGTGATTTGATAAATACACTTATTTCATTCATGTTTCAAGATACTATAATATAGAAACAATTTTAAGACTTTTATTTGCCCTTGAGCAATAAAATTTTTAATAGAAATATATCTTAGCTAATTGTAAAACTATAGATAGCTTATGAGATTTTGATACCATAAGGAATAGCATCATCATCATGTGTCATGTAAGTAGAGTAGAATAGGAAGTGGTTATTTTAATAAATTAAAACTTGCCTTAAGGCAGATGATTATCCCGAGTTTTTAGATAACAAAGCTTCCACTTTTTTTAAGTGTGCTTGCTTAACGGGCTGACGATATTTTTGAGCATATGGAGTGTGGTAGTAATGTACTTTTAGAAATTTGGCTTGTAACTCATTCCAGGATTTTCTAGTTTTTAGTATGCCGTAATTTTTAAATTCTTGGAACAAGGTATCGCCAATTTTTTTGAAATCATTCCTTCCAAGGTAATCAAGATCCGAATCACATAATATTTTAGATAATTCATCTTTAGGATTCTGCGGTATTTGAGTAGCAAGAATCATCTTTTTTATTTGTTCAATTTCACCTTTGCTGTAACCATATTCAGGAAGCATATTGCTAATAAGCTTACATCCAGCCTTTTCATGTTTAGAATAAGTAACGGTAAATCCATAATCATGGAGTAGGGCAGCAGTCCGCAATATTAGACGCTCGTGTTGCGGTAAATCTAACCTTCTTATATATTGATTGCAGGCGTTGCACACGTCTAGCGTGTGTCCTACCGTATGATAGGTCAACCTTTTGTCCAACATGGCGTCCAAATCAGACAAAACCCTATAACGAAGGGACAGATACCTGTGTTTTTTGCTGTTCATTAAATATCAAACATAAATTAATATAGGAGTATTTACAATATACATACTGTTCGCAAGAATTATTCCATAGTATTGGTTTGTTTCTGTTTGAGGAAGAAAAAATCTCCTCCTTGGTGTCCAGAGTCTCGAATTGGGCCATAACCAGGGTCATTTATAGTATTGGAGACGATTCCTTCTCTTATACCTGCAAAAATTTTGGATGTGTAGACCACTTCATCCTCGGTATTTTCTAGATACCAAAAAAGTTGTTCAATAAAAATTGAATGATCTGGGACACTTTCTAAAGATCCTGAGGTTAAAGCAATTCTTGTCTTTTTATTGGAAATATGTGATGTTTCACTTGAAGGAGTAGAAATACTTCTTAAAATGCTACCTCCAAAACAAGCATCGGAAACCACTAGAACATTCAATGCTACTATAGAATTTAAAAAATTCTTGATTTCTGAATTGGATATCCAATTTCTTCTTGATTTTTCTTGACCTTCCACAGGAATCCAATATCCTGTTTCGTCATGAATTTGCCCATGGCCAGCATAAAAGATAATTAAATTGTCATTCTTCTTAACCTTCTTTACAACTTGCTCAAAGCCATCATAAATATCATCTCGACTTGCATTAAGTTTTTTGATGATGTTTGCCTTTTTAAAGCCATAGTTATCTAATAGGATTTCTTCTAATCTATTTACATCACCGATAGGTTTTGACAAGGGTGGGAGATTGTTGTATTTCTCATTACCAATCATTAAGGCATAATAATCTCCAATACCCTGAATGCCTGTTTCATTTTTGTCAGTTGTAGGGACTACTCCTCTGCTTTTTGCTTCTTGCTGACTAAGGTCTGGTGTGATCTCATTTTGGCTTATAAAGTATGCGCTGAATGCAAAGGCCAATATTGCAAAACATGCAGCAAGATATTTGGGCTTTAATATTTTTATTACTCCTTTTTTCTCTTTTTTTCCTTCTATATTTTCAATCAACTCATCTACAGATTTGTATCTATCCTTTGGCTGTGTTCTAGTGCATTTATAAATTATTTGTGCGATCTCCTTTTTATTAGATCTAGCTTTGCGCGAATCCAAGTTGTGGACGATGTCTTTTATCTCCTTATCTTGCAAATTCCAGTTGCCGTAGTCATTGTCTACTGCAAATAGATAATTAAGTAGATAACCCAATTGGAAAATATCGGAACTTTTGGAAATTACTTTTTCTGGGATAACTCCGACCTGCTTGTCGTAAGCTTCTTTTGTAGCAGACAAAGTAAATCTAGTAGATAATTTAAAGTCCAACAATTTGATCTCATGTTTGTCATTCATCATGATGTTGCGCGGTGTGATGTCACCATGTGGAAACCCCTCAATTTGCACTCCATAATCATCCGCAAAACTTGTCTTATGGGCATCTGCAACAGCAGAAGCAATCCCCTTAAAAAAGCCCATCCGAGTATCGGAGTCAATCGCTTTTTCTGTATCCGAAAGGTAATGGTCTAGTTCTTTTCCTGGAAAGAATTCGCTTACAAGAACAAAGCATTTTTTTTCTTCCACGTCAGAAATAAAGTATTCCTTGAAATTAACGATATGAGGATTGTTCAATTTTGTGATGCCTTGTGCCAACCTTTTGAATGTCCTCTCTAGTGTCTTGGCTTCATCTGGGTTATTGGTTACCACAACCTTCATTACAAAAATCTCTTCTGAGAATTTGTGTTTTACTTTGTAGGTCTTTGATTGACGTTCAGGATTAATTTGCGCAAGCACAATATAATTCCCCAATTCAGAAAAATTTAAATTATTTTCATTCATGATCAATCACTTTAAAGGTTACTCTTTTGTTATTGTAAAAAACAAAGTTGTTGTACTTAAATTCGGAGTACCCGTTGCTTTTACTTTGGCACCTCTCGTTGCGCTTCCAGTAAAGCTAGAAGAAAAAATTTGTTCAAACTGATTCAATTCTCCGGATCCACGTGTAGCCTGTCCATTATTGGCAATTATACCGGAGAGATCCATTGGGTCCTTAGAGCTAATCAATTTTAAAGTCTCTTCTCCATAAGGTTCATATATTTCAATAACATAATTCGTCAAAAACGTTTCGCCTGGCTTTAGGTAATATTCATGTGCAGCATAACCAAGACTTGTAGCTGGTATTACTAAATTAATCAGATTGTCTGGTTGAATATCTAAAAGCGAGAAATAAGCTGCTTTCTTGCCCACATTCTCTACCTTAAATTTAACATGAGTCCCTACCTTGATGTCAATGTTCATTCCTGGCTCATAAGACTTAATTTCTTTAGAAGCGTCATTGGGGTCAACTTCTAAAAGTGTCAATTTAAATTTCATCGATTGATCTTCTATATCAAACGAACGTATAAATTTACCTTGAGTGAAAGCAGCCACTACTTTTTTTAGTTCGATTTCAGTTAAATTTCTAGTACTTGCATCCAACTTTTTTTCATAAAGAATGGTTCCGTCGTTTGTCATCAATTGTAAAGAGGAATCTTCTTCACATTCAGAAATATATAACTCTGCATTTTCGGCTACTTCCCTAATGATTGGCTCGTGTATAATGCCTTCAACTATTGGATTCCAATCGCTGTCTGGACTAATGGAATTAGACAAGGTGCATTGAATCGGAGGTAATGTTTTTTCTTTAATTTTTATTTTGACCAAATCATCATCATCCATGATAAGCTCAGCATCGAGTTGAACAATTGCTGTATTTAATGTGGAGGAAGTTACTGTTCCGGTGCTCAATACTTTTTCGTTATTCAGTGAATAAACTTCAATGGTTGTACCTGTGAATACTTCAGTTAGCGTGCCCGCATTTATTTTAATTTGATTTTCTTTCAAGATTTTATCAATGCCAAATAATATTTCTCGATCTCCATCCTTCCCACCAAGAATTAAAACATCAGAAGGCCCTTCCCATTGTGGATTTTGCCTAGGGGCAACTGCTTTCATTTTAACTTGAACTCTTTCATACAATTCAGCGAAAGAATAACTGGTCTTCATATTTGTGAGTATTGAATAGAAAGAATAACTAAGGCTGCCTACCGGTCTATCTTGATCATCTAAAGTTTCATAATTTAATTCTCTAGAACTTGCCCCAAAGAAGCTAGCCATTGGGGAAAAATTTGGATTGTCCTCAACGATAATCCCCATACTTGACTCTTTGCTTTGACCTCTTGATTTATAATCAGCTGGTGCCATAATTTTATCTGTCCCTCTAGCCTTTGCCTTTGTAGCTCCTCTTGTACCTGATCCAGAATGACACGAATCTAAGACTAAGATTACCTGTCCATCAGTTCCACATTTTTCTCTCATTTTGGTAGTAAGGCTACCGATCAGATCATCTCGAATTAAATTTTCACCTTCGTACACTCCCTCTTCAAAATTTAGAGGGGAATCATATGGAACGATAGCTTCATCTAGGTTGTCAACCTCATCACCATTATCATCTAAAACTTGTTGGCCATGACCTGAGAAATGAATAAATATAACATCTCCTTTCTTTAGTTTTGAACTTAAAGAATCAAGGCTAGTAATGATTGATTTCTTTGTTGCTTTCTCATCTTGTAATAGAGTGATATTTTCTTTTGAAAACCCTAATACTTGTAATGACTCAGTAACATGTATGATGTCATTTTCACTACTGATGTCTGGCCAACCTCCTAGGAATGGGTAATCCCCGATGGCAATTATTATTGCATATTTTTCTGCGGAAGCAGAAAAGCTATTCAAGAGCAAACAAAAAATGATTAGATTAAATATTTTCATGACTGTTACTACTTAAATTACATTAAATGAAATCCCAATAAAAAAACCAAGCTCATATCTTTGATTGATTGGTAATAACTCCGCAGGGTTATCAAATGAGTCTCCTACTTTATAAAGATCTGAAAGCCTATCCGCTTTTGCTCCCATTAATCCGGTCGTTAATAAAAACCTTTGTTTCTTCCCAACAATTGCCGTGGGGCCTAAAAAAAATGAAGCAGAGGTGATACTATTTCCTCCTAGAATCGGTAAGCCAATACCAAAAGATCCACCCAAATTGAAGCTCTTATATGTATTTTTATAAAAGTGCGCAAAGGATGCTACAATAGGGATAAAAGCATCTTGTCGATCTTCAATAATCACACCATCTGATACTGAGTATTTGAAAGTGGGATTTTTAAAGCCCCCAAAGCATAGTCCAACACCACCAGATATCTTCCATCCGCCTGAAACTTGTACAGTCTGAATCAAGGTTTTGTATGAGTCATAACTACCAATTTCATTTTTTTTGCTTACTGATATCTCGATGGTTACTTCATCTCCTTCTGCTTGAATGGGTGCAAATGAATAACTAAAATTGTTCCCTTGCATCTCTTCATAAACTTGTCTTAATTGAGCCATAGATTGATTGTTCTGATCTTCGTCATAGAAATCGGCGAGTGTATCAATTTGTAATTTATCAAATTTTCTAACATTATCATTTATGACGTCTACAATAGAGTCTGACGAATTTTGTATAAATTCTAATTGTAGATCTTGAGTATCTTCTAAATCTCCGTTATCTCCACTCAATAATTTTAATCCAAAAAGGAAGGAGCTCCATTTTTTTGATATTTGTTGGTACTCATCTTTTGCTTGAGCATAAGTGGTTAATGATTCTTTAAAGTCCTTTTCTTTTTCCATTTCATCTACAAGATCATTTATGTCTATTTCTTCATTATCCGCTTTCGCAAATGCGTAGTTTATTTCTTCGGTTATCAGTTCTTTGATTCTAGAAGGTCTGATATTTTCATTGGTTTTTAGAGCGGTGATGTCAGTCAGAGCCAAGGTTTTACTTTTCTCTACTTTTTGAAATAGTTTAATTTTGTGATGAGCGGAATTAAGTTTGGATTCTACGTTTTCTAATTCAGCAGTTAAATTTGTGAATTCAGCTTTGAGTTGCATCATTTCTTGGGAGCTGACTCCTCTTGATCCAGGGATATCTCCAAATACGTTACCAACATCCCCTCCCATGCTAAATCCTCCTAACAAACCAGCAATTCCATCCATGGAAGATCCTCCGCCCATGGATTGTGCGGCAAATTCATTTGAGCTTTGATTGTAATTGATTTTGTCTATGTTGATTGTGGCTCTCTGTATATAGGGATTAAATTCTTTGATCACTACTTTAATATTTTCATTCACCTCGACATATGGAGTTGGAATTACAATATTATTTTTTGTGTAGACAACCTCATCGGTGTATAAATTATATTCAAGTACCAATCCTGAAGTGTTTTGACCTACAAGAGTGGTCGAAATAACAAGTGCGAATATTATTGAATAAATTTTCATGACAAAGAATTTTGTTTTATAATTAAAAGAGGAGCTTCTCGATAGAAGCTCCTCAGAATTTTACTACCAGATATCTACTGCTACTCTTGTTTTCCAAACTGTTGATCCGCCATTAAGTGGTCCGCCTGTAGCTGGTCGACCTACTGATGATCCATCACTTCCAGATGTTTTACCTCCACCCATTTGATCCTTTGATTGACCTGAAGCACTTTCGTTATCATTTCTTACTCTGTCTGGAGTTATTGGATTTCCTCTTTCATCGACAGCAATACACTCATACAACCATTCTGCTCTGTCTCTCGTTACTACATATTGCTTATTGCCAACAAATTTGTAAAGTACTTTAGCTCCACCTCTTGTCATTGCTTTTCTTTCTCTTGGAAATAGATCCATATAAAAGTCTTCTCCTTTTATGTTATCAAGACCAACTTGTGTAACAAAATTATAAGCTATTTCTAAATTGTAATCTTGTCTAACATCTCCAATTCTTGCTATTGCTGCTGGAGTAACATTTCCCATTTTAATAATTTCGTAGATGTAACTGGTTACTTTTTCCCGATCACAATCTTCTCCTTTTTCTAGACATGGTAGATACTTTGACATTTCCATAGTACTTTCCTTGGTAGAATTTTGTTTTACTCTTACTTCATTTTGAGCGACCAATGTGGTTGCAAAAAATACTAAACTGAATACTAATAAATTTTTCATAATAATTTTTTTAAAATTTTAGTTGATGAAAGGATTAATTGTTTCTTTATTATTTAATAACATTACAGGAGTCTAGCGTTACCCTTTTCTATTTTTTATTTTCTATTTTTTTCTTGGCCGGAATTACCTTTGATAATTCCCACTGTCAAGTTGCTATGCGATCTATTTCTTAATCTCTGCAAGCATACTCGCCGCTTTATCTTTATATTTTAGCGGAAGCATTTTTTGTTGCTCAAGAAGATTTGCTTTTGAAGCTTTCTTTTTAAAATCAATTAGGAAGCTAAGCCAACTAAGTTCTTCGATTATATATTCGTCTTGCCAATTCTGGTTTTCTATCAGTAGTTTGGCCTCATCAATCAAATCGGTTGAAAATAATAGATGTGCTTTTATGAATTGATCTTGTTCTGAAAGTTTAATTCCTCTTGCTTCTTGTTTTCTTATTTCGCTTAATACTTCCTTATAATTTTTAGATTTTAAGGAGGGTAGATATTGATCAATCACAGCTGGATTATTCGACCTAGATTTATTGACTGCTGGAAACTCATAATGTTGTGCTATGATTTCATTATAATTTGTAGAAGATAAACTCGGAACAATTTGAAATGCTGCTATCAGTAATAAAAAAACTGCAGCAATTGAAGTAATAGTGTAAAGAAGATTTTTAGAAAATCTATTTGCTTTTTTTGATGTTAATTTTTCTCTTGCAGAAGCTTCATATAAAAGATCTTTAATGATTGGCTCCAAGTCTTCCTTATCTGTATTATGTGTATTCATTTCTATATTCTTTTAATAATGAACATAAAGCTTGATTGCTATGTATACTACTTAATAACTTTTTAAGGCAAACATGTTTCCTTTTTCTAGTAGCAGATTCACTCGCTAGTTTTATTTTTTCTTTTATTTCAATCATGGAGTATCCATCCGCCCAAAGTAATAGGATGGGTTTACAAGGTTCAGCCAGTTTGCTCAATTGTTCGTCTATGAGAGATTTTAATTCTTGATGGTGCATGGTTGCAGCCTCAATTGCAGGATCATCAAAACCATCTTCTATTGAGTCAAAGTGACCCTTCTTTTTTTGATCTCGGAAAAAGTTTAAGGCCATGTAGTTAGCCAAATTTTTAATGTATGCTAGAAATTTATCTTGATGAGTGTATTTCCCATTTTTTACGAGCAGACCAACTTTTACAACGATGTCTGTCCACAGTATTTCGCTATCCATTTTTGTCATGCCTCTGGATCTCAAAAACATCAGAATGGGCGTTTTGTATTTAGGAGATTCAAATAAAAACCCTAAAGCCTTATCGCGAAGAGGAGGATATGATTTTAAATCATTTATGATTTGTAAGTCAGTCACGTTGGTTGTATTCTTTTGATTAATTCATCTTAGGACAATATCATTAATCACAAATGAAAGTGTAGCTGTCTTTTTAATTACAGCTACACTTTCAGGTTATTTCTCTATCATTTGAAACTGCATTCTTTTTATTTCTGTATGATTAATTTTTCTACGAATGTATTTTCTCCAATTTTAGCTTCAATTAGATATAGTCCATTGCTGAATTCAAATCCAGATAGATCAATCTCTACACTTTCAGTTCCTCTCTGAATGATTTCAGTCTGAATCAGCCTTCCTGTCAAATCATAAATATTCAGAACTGATTCTTCATTTACGGAAGTGAAATTGACCAAGACATTATTTCTTGCTGGATTAGGATAAAATCTAAATGTTGCTTCCGGTTTGAATCCAGGAATATTATAAGCCTTATCTATTTCTTTCACTTCTTCAGGTGTTTGTAGAGATAGTGAATTCAAATCTTCATTGGAATCGATTTCTACAAAATTTAATGTGCATCCTCCTACTGGATTAACAGAAAGAGAGACAACAGAAGGATTAGTTGTGATTTCATTGAGAGTAGACCCTAATGCTTTCAGCTCTAAAGTATAATCTCCAACTGGAAGTTCATCAATGATATTGAAGCTTTGAATTGCAAGATCATTGTTCGTTACAGATAGATTCTCTGATGAAATTTCAACGCCACCTTCAAGAACTTTATATTCTATAAAAGCTATGTAATTACATCCTTTGTTAAAAGCTACATTAAAGTTGGCCGTACCTAGACAATTAGCAGGATCTGGATCTACTGAAAGAGATGTAGGCGCGGTTAGTGTTAATGGGTCAAGATCATTGACATTGACTACTAGATTGTTGTCGTTGATTAATACATCATTGATATCATACAACTCAAAAGAAAAATCAAATCCTGGAGCTACGAATGCTGGTGTTAGTTCGACAAGGTGAATGAATGTCAAATTATCCAACTCGTAGTTGGTTAGGAAAATAGTTTCTTCGATATCCTCATCAATGAATGCATCATAATAAGAAGCTACATAATATACTGGCTCGTCGCAAGTATGATCAAAAGTAACTTCTATTTCTAAATCGGCTTGACATTGTCCGACTCCTATTTCTACATTGTTTGTTCCATCTACAAACTGATCGCTTGTCAGTTGCATTTCCGCTGTCATAGTTTCAAAAACAAAATGAGTAACCACAATTGAAGCCAATAAGTTATTTGCTGCATCATAGGCATTTACATCCAGTAAGTAGGGTGTAGCTGATGGCTCCAAACCAAATGAGAAAGTAGTTTCCAAATTCTCAATCTCTTCCGCAGTCAAAGTTATTGTAGTCTGTGGAAGGTAGGGTGCACCTTCATTTGTAATCTCAAGAGTTACATATGTTTGTCCTTCGCATTCATTGTTGAAAAAGAAAGTCTTTTCTACGTTTGCAATACAGCTAGCTGAATCAATAGCGGTAATTATAATATTGTCATCTGTGATTTGTAAACCTTGGCTATCAAGGACTGTTAATTGTGAAAACACAGTACTTATCGAAACACCAGCATTACCAAGGAGCTCAAACTGTAAGTCGTATATGCCAGGGGCAAATTCGTCTTCAAATGGCAAGGATAAGTTGTCTATTTGAGAAGCAGTTAATGGATATACAATTTGATCTATTTGATTTCCGCTTTGTAATAAGGTATATCTTATTGTAGTCGCAGATGGATCAAAAGCAAATTGACAAATACTTGTTATATCAATGTCAATATCAACATTTGCGGAAGCGCAACCATTAGGATCCACCTCTAAAGTAAGGTCCCCTGGTGAAATAAGTGCTGCACTTGGTGCATTATTCATAGTATAGTTTGCAAAGCCAGTATTACCATTAGCTACAGGTGTTCCTGCAGCATTAAGAAATATGACTTCAACTTCTCCATCACCTTCCAATGAAGGAACATCAAAATTTAAATTCTTAAATCTTTCGCCTAATTCAATGTCAGTAATAGGTTCAACAAATTCAAGAAATGGATCATCCATCCCTGCGCTAAATACAAGAACACTTACTGAGGCTGGGCTATCACAATTTCCTGTCCATGAAAGATCAAAATCTACAACCGCCACACAAGTCGATGGACTTACATCAACGGTAAAGTTATTCTGTACTATGCTATATTGGATGTTAGGTATATTATCACATTCTTGATGTAACAGTTCTCCGTCAATAATTGTAATATCATAATTTGGTTGAGAGGCCTCTGCTGTTATTGGATATACTCCACTTTGCCCCAAGGTAAATCCTATTAATTCATAATTTATATCAACTGTGGATCCATCATCTCCTGGTGCAAGATTATCAAGTGAGGAAGTAAACGGAGGTATTATCGTTTCTGTCACTAAAAGATATTTGTCATCCACTGTGAGTGTAAGTGGTCTTGCTGTAATTTCTATTTCTCCTGGTAGGTAGGAAATATCAAAGTTATCGCTAAAGAAAGTTCCCGGAATTACATATTGTGTTCCTACTTCATATCCAGTAAGAATATTGGTTGATGATACCTCATCTAGAGTAGATTGGTCAGCTAAGATGGTAAGAGATCGATCTGCGCTGTCTGTTGTTTCTCCATCAGAATTGACAAGTGCTCCTCCATTGACCAATGCGCCACCATTTACAAGTGGGACTCCATTGACGAGTGCACCTCCATTAACAATGACGTCGGTACTCCAAAGTGTAAATCCATTGACGAGTGCACCACCGTTTACAAGTGCGCCACCATTTACTAATGCGCCTCCGTTGAGAAGACCTATTGCATTTACAACTGCTGACTCATTGACCAATGCACCTCCATTGACAAGGGCACCTCCATTGACAAGAGCACCTCCGTTGACAAGAGCTCCACCATTGACAAGAGCACCACCATTTATCAAACTAAGTTGATTGACCAAAGCTCCACCATTGACTAGAGCTCCTGCGTTGGCAAGTTTCATTGCTTCTACAAGATCTAAACCATTTATTTTGGCACCTGGATCTGGGGCAACGGTACCATTGACCAAAGCTCCACCATTCACTAGGGCTCCTGCACTGACAAGACCACTGGTGTTTACTAGAGCACCACCATTGACAAGTGCGCCTCCATTTACTAAAGCTCCTCCGTTGACCAATGCACCAGCATCGCTTAGTACTATACCGTCAACCAATTGTGTTGTTTCATTTATTGTGCCGCCAGGGTTTAAAGTGTTGACCAAAGCACCACCATTTACCATGACTGTATTGTCATTAAATATATAATCTGTAACAAATCCAGCACCATTCAACGAAGCCAAAGCTTGAGCTGGTGTTGTTATCGCTGGATCATTTAATGCATTCACTAAAGCTCCACCGTTTACTAAAATAATTTCATTGACCAATGCGCCGCCATCAGCTATAGTTAAACCATCTAAGTGATCTAAAGCATTTACCAAAGCTCCACCATTGAGGATTCCACTTAAGGTATTGACCAAAGCACCACCGTTTACAAGTGCACCTCCATTGACCAAAGCACCACCAGATACCAAACTTAAAGCATATGGAATATCATCTGCTTGAGGAAGGATGTCTACTAGTGACTGTGCATCAATTAACAATAAGCCACTAGTCAAATCTATACCTGGAACAAATTGTAAAGCATCGGTGATTGGGACACCAGATCCGAGACCCAATGTATTTACCAAAGCACCACCATCTACTATTGCCAATCCATCAACTAAGTTTAAGGCATTGACCAAAGCACCGCCATTTACTAAAGCGCCACCGTTGACTAAAGCGCCACCGTTGACCAAAGCAAAGCCATCGACTAGTGCAACAGCATCGGTAAGAGGAAAACCATTGGTCTGTGCAAATGCATCTGCTCCTAAAGCATTGACCAAAGCTCCACCGTTTACAATAGCAAGATCGTTCTCTACTATTTGACCTGGAACTTGTGCAAAGGCAGCAGGTAAATCAGGCACAGCTAAAGCATTCACGAGAGCCCCGCCATTAACTAGAATAATTTCATTTACAAGTGCACCTCCATTTGTTATTGGAAATGCATCCATAATATCTGTTCCTAATGCTGCACCGTAGGATGAATTTATAGCTGCTTCAAATTCAGCAGTTGTAGCAACTGAGAAAAAGTTTGAAAAAATAAAGTCAAGATCAGGTGAAGCCAAGGCAGTGGCTTCATCTATAACGACCATTGTTGTAGATGGAAATCCAGGGATATTTTCTGCATAGGCAAGTGCACCTAAAGTGGCTACAGCAAGGTCCACTGCATCTTGATTAGTATTTGCTGGTGAAAGTGCTCCACCTTCGATATATGCAAGTATCAATTCTTGAGATTCAATTAGCATTAGTTGATCCATTGCGTTAGCGGCATCAGAAAATCTAAATTCATACAGTGGGTCAAATGTTTCTTGAATTTGATCTTGTAAAGAAAATCCATCTACTAAAGCATAACCATCAACCAAAGTTGCTTGATAATCTGTCTCAATTATGCTCGTTATTGTTCCTAAACTCTCTGGGCTTCCGCCAAAAGTGTAGTCATAATCTGCATTTGCCAATACTTCTCCATACTCAACCGTTTCTGGCGCAGGTTGGATAGTTAGTGGCATTTTATTAATGATGATCTTACCAGGTATAAACGCAAAGTCATATTGGTTGGATATCAAATTACTTACAGTACCCACTTCTCCATCTACTCTATATATTCCTGGGATGCTGTAAGTATCGGAGGCAGTTATATAATTAATAGGTAGGTTGGTTAAGCCAGCCTGTGTAAGTGTAACGCCGTCTGGTAAACCTGAAAGTTCTGCGCTAAAAATAGGATCAGATTCCCCATAAAATCTTTGTTCAGTACTAATAGCAATTGAGATAACCGTTTTAATGGGATCTACAAATCTAAAAAAGTTGGATTCACCTCCATCTGTACCAGCTGGGGAAATAGGATCAGTCTTAAACATGACCTTTAGACTGTCAGCGATATTAAATGTTGGGATTTCTGCAAAAGCTAAAGTATCATTTGTGATGGTAGTAACAAGTTCTACTCCTCCAAACATAACTTTCGTATCTGGAACTAAATATTTACCTCTCATTTCTAAAAGAAAAGGAACGGTCCCTATCGTACTTATGTCGACATTATTTGGAATAATATAATCCGTCAATAGTGGTGCAGGATTTGCAAACTGCAAAATCGCATCTTGTGTTTGAATAAATCCAGGTCCAGAACTTTCATCAAATCCAGGAGTTCCCATATCAATTGATGTCGCTTGGATAATTGCCAATGCTTCAGCTGGAGAAGTATCTTCTCCTAAATAATTTTGGCGTCCTTCTTTAATTAAAGCTATTGCCGCTGCTACATGTGGAGCAGATGCTGATGTTCCTGAGAAGTTTGGAAATCCATCATTGCCATCTATTGCAGGCGAACCTCCTAGTTCAACAGTTGTGTTGACTCCATTTGGTCCCATGATATCTGGTTTGTTTCTAACAACGCCATCTACTGGACTTCCTCCTCTTGAGGAAAAAGAGGCAGCTGTAGGTTGGTCGACTCCAAAAGCAGGTGTATTTAAATATAAAACAGCTCCCACTGCGATAGCACCTTCAGCGTTTGCCTGACCTACTATGGTAGAAGAATTTGGTACCGCCTGATTAAAAGTAACACCAGTCCCTCTAAAAAATATAAATTTAAAATCTACAGGAGGTCCTCCATTGCTATTCACTATGACAATATTTGTATTAGTTGTATCATCTTTTACTTCAAAATGGATATCTATTACAGGATCGTCTCCCAATTGAGATTTATTTCGACCTACTACAATGGATCCATCATCATTGATTAAATAAAGATCTAGGTCTGTTCCTACAATACCTTGTCCATATGATGCGAATGGTTGATCCCATTGAAGTCCAATAGAATAATTACCAGGAGCCAAAGTGATTGGTAAATTATAACTTGGTGCGTTGGCACCTCCAAAATTATGAGCAACTGCTTGTCCGTTTGGATTAATTACATTCGATGGAAGAGGTCCAGCCAAAGGCGTGAATGTATCTGCATATCCTCTAGTACCATAGTTACCTGCTGCAGATACATAGGTTACTCCTTGTGCAACTACTGCATCAACTGCTTGAGCTACTGGACCATCAAAAAAGAAAGGCTCAGTAATGTATGTTACATCATCCACGATTATATCTGCACCTTCTGTCGCCAAATTCTCTATTGATTGAGCAAATGCTTCTGCATTAACAAAACCTGAACTAAATAGCAAATCTGCTTCTGGAGCTACATCATGTATAATCTGTAGCATGGCTCTACCTTCATCAGTTGGCTTTGAAAAATTTGAATCATCAAAAATTACGGCCACACCGTCTTGAGGCAAATCTCCTTGAGCTACATTAAGTGCTGCATCATCGTTATTTGTCGCTCTGTTATAACTATCCGAAATAACACCGATTGTAATATTTTCTCCTTTTAGTGCATATCCTCCTTTGACAAATTCAGATCCTTGAGATAAATCTCCTTGAGAGGTAACAGAACCTCTGTCAACAATTGGTCTAGGAATTGGATCTACATATTCAATACAATCAGCAAATGCTTCTAATGCTATGAGATTTGCTACAGGTATAAAACCGGAAGTCACTAAGTTTACATCTGGGTTGGTGTATGGGTCAATCATACCAACTGACAACAGCGCTGCTGTTACAGCAGCAGTTTTTGATTCATCTTTTGCAGCTACTTTGACATAAACATGAGGCCCTATACCTGGGATATCTTTTATTTGAAAAGTATTGCTTGCTTCAATGTTGTTTTCATCTGATAAATCTGTAAGGGTAGGATCGTCTACTTCAGACAGGACCAACAAATCAATATCTAAAATTGAGTTATCTACATCTTCTCTAGTTCCCGTATATTCAGGGATGTTTTCTACGATAGTGCCTTCAGGAGTAGGTGGTTCGTCATCACAATACTCATAGGTAGAACCATCTACTCTTATGTTACCACTCCCAGCATCTGTAATTTCAATTGTTTGAGTTCCACTGGTTGTAACCTCAATGCATATTTCTTGTGCTTGATAACTAGTGGCTCCACTTGGATTTGGAAAATCATGGATTACCCCTCCTATTTCAACTCTAGCAACTCCATTGGATTTCTTGTAACCGAGTGTAATACAAATTTGACCACCTGCTTCTACATTTGGATAAGTTAAAATGAGGTAATCATTACCTGCAATATTTCCAGTCCATGTATCATCAGGAGCACCATCTGCGCAAGCTGGCCATCCGCCAACTCCATAATTAGTGTCATAAGATCCTGGTCCTGAAATCAAATTGTTACATGGTCCACCATCTCCGATAGGGTCATCACAGTATTGATAGCTAGATCCATCTGCTTTAATTTTTCCATTACCGACATCACTTAGCACAACAGTTTGTGGACCATCTACAATCACATCCACACAAATTTCCTGTGCTCCGTAATTCTGATTTCCAGAAGGATTAGGGAAATCAAAATCTGTTCCATTGAGTTCTAAACGAGCAACACCATTGGATTTTTGAAAACCAACAGTTACACAGATTTGTGTTCCAACTTCTGCATCGGGATAGGTAAGAACTAAGTAGTCACTACCTGAGATTTGGCCTGTAAAGCTTCCATCGGCTTCACCATCCGCTCGGGAAGGAACACCAGAAACTCCATTATCAGAATCATATGATCCTCCTGCTTGAATCAAATAAGCTGGATCACATTGTCCATTCATCGTGATCTGGCAAAATACTAGAAGTATTGCACAAGATAAAATCCTCAAAAAATTATTCATTAAATACGAGATTAACGGGTTACAAATTATTTAATAGGTTTAGCTAAGTGTGAGTAAGTCATTAATTACATGATTTATTCTTAGTCTCAGCAATCAAACACACTCATTCTTTGTATATATAAATTGAAATCCAGTTTTTGTTTCCAGTTTTCAAAAAAAACTTTTGTTGGTCTTGCATTGAGCTAGAAGGCAAGAGCGTTTCGATTTTAGTATATCAGGTAAATTTTTACCCTAGAAAGCATTTTTAAACCCTACAGAATCATTTTTTTTCTAATGTGTTCTATAAGGATAAATTTTGTCTCGATAAAGTAATTCCTTCCTTGACAATCAATCTATCAGGCAAATTTCTTATTTGTGAGCTGTTATACAATATCTATTGTCCGAATGGGCCAATATTTATTCCCAATGGCTGTTTTTACACCCCGAAGCAATTCGCGTAGGTCATCTTGCTGAAGGTTAATTTAAATAGACTCGGATGTCTGTAAAAGAATCATTAACTAATTTGTCTTAAAAGTTAGGTAAGATCAGTGGAACTCGGTGCTACATCTTTGGGATTTTAATCAACTATCGTTGTTTTCAACTAGTTGTTTTCATTTTAAAAAGTATCTTCACTCTTAAACAAGAAGAATTCAGGGATAGCTAATACCAGGAGTTTAAAGTCAGCTAATAAAATTTAGTTCGATGATATGCGGCATAAATTTTTACTGTTACTAGCTAAAAATGAAATCAAAAAAATTTACACTTTGCTCGTTTTAAAATCAATTTTTTTTTCAGGGTTGAAACTTTCGTAAAGGAAAGAATGAGTATAAATAATTTTGGAATTTTTTTTTAATTTCAAGTGTTCCTAAAAAAAATGTTTACATTGAAAAGAAATATTAGGATCTAGCTTTTTACTATTTGAAAGTCTAGTCTTCAAATTTAATACCTGTCATGTTTCTTATAAAATTGAAATACTCTTCATTTTGTGTTGTAGTTATTTTTTTAATGGTCAATTTATTGTCTGCACAAAATGCAACTGTTGACAGTTTAAAAATAGAACTCACCAAAGCTGCCAACGACACAAATAAAGTAGAAACGCTACTTGATTTATCATCAGCGCTTTTCAGGACCGAACCAGATAGCGCAATAATATATGCCGATCAAGCTATTGAATTGGCAACCGCTTTAGATTATCAAAAAGGTCTAGGGTATGGGCTTAAGAATAAAGGCTTGGCCTATTACATCAAATCTGATTTTACAGAAGTACTTAATTATTGGAGGCAATCATTGGCCATTTTTGAAGGAATGGAATTCAAATTAGGTATTAGCAATCTACTTAATAACTTGGGTGCTGTGTATTTCAGTAAGGGAGATGATCCAAAAGCCTTGGAGTATTATTTCGGTTCGTTAAGAATTGCTGAAGAGATTAATGATCCTATTAGGATTGCAACAGCATATGTCAACATTGGTGCTGTGTATGTTAACAATGATCAAACTTATGATGAAGCGCTTGATGCATATAGGAAAGCTTTAGAAATTTCTGAGAAAGAAGATTATCAATCTGGAATAGGTACTGCAGCCATGAATTTGGGTGAGCTTTATTATAAAAAGGATCAATTGGACTTGGCAGTTAAATATTTGGAGAAATCTTTAGAATCTTTTGATATTTCTGGTGGAGATGTTGCCCGCGCTCAATATTATTTAGGTTCAACGTATTTAAAGAAAAATGATTCGGAGAAAGCAGTTGAATATCAGATAAAGGCAATTGATAATGCTCAAAAAATTGATTCAAAAGTAGAAGAAGCGAGGGCTTATATTGGATTGGGCGACGCTTATTCAACAATACGAAAAAATAACTCAGCCTATGATTCCTATTTTAAGGCGCTTGATATTGCTAAGGAAATTGGAGTTAATACTGAAAAAAGAGATGCATACGAAGGCCTTTCATTGGTAAGTGCCAAGATTGGAAATTTTGAAAAGGCGTTTGAATATCAAAAATTATACAGTGAGGCTAAGGATAATTTTCGAACTGAAGAATACGATGAAAAAATAGGAAACCTAAGATTCCAATTTGATGTAGAAACAAAAGAAAAAGAAATTGCAATATTAAATAAGGACAATGCGATCAAAGAAGCAGAAATAGAGAAAGCAACTATATTTCAAAAATTTCTTTATGCCTTCGCAGGTTTTTTATTGATAATAATTGGTGGAGTTTCATATCAATATTGGTATGTCAAAAAATCCAATAAATTAATAAATATAGAACGAAATAGATCAGAAAGTATACTTTTGAATATCCTACCAAAGGAAACTGCAGACGAACTAAAAGACAATGGTTTCGTTGTTGCAAGGAAATTCGAAACGACCACAGTATTGTTTACAGACTTTAAAAACTTTTCGTTTGTGTCTGAAAATATTTCAGCCGAAGAACTAGTTGAAAGTGTTGATTATTATTTCAGAGCTTTCGATCAAATTACAGATAAATACAACTTAGAAAAAATCAAGACAATTGGAGATGCCTACATGTGTGCAGGTGGTCTCCCTAATGTGAATACGACCAATGCAGAAGATGCATTAAAGGCAGGATTTGAGATATTGGAATTCGTAAATGAAGCGAAGCGAAACCCACCAAAAAATGTAAATGTTTTTGATATTAGAATAGGCATCAATACGGGTCGTGTAGTTGCTGGAGTTGTTGGAACAAAAAAATTCCAATATGATATTTGGGGAAGTACTGTAAATATTGCAGCCAGAATGGAATCTAATTCTGAACCTGGCAAAATAAATATTTCAGAAAACACATACCAATACGTTAAAGATAAATACGAGTGCACCTATAGAGGGGAAATTGAAGTAAAAAATGTTGGTATGATGAAGATGTATTTTGTTGAATCACCTTTAGTTTAAGTCAGCAACTTGTACATGAAGAATTATATTGTGATTTAAAATTTATTTGCGTAACGTTTAGTTTTGTATTTGTTATTAAGATATAGCAGGTTGTAGTATGTCTACCCATCTTAAATTATATTCTAGGATGCGCAACATAATTTCATATAAGCAATATGTAACAACAAGATAAATTACACTTTGGAAAAACATTGAATTAATTATATTATGAGTAGTGCTGAAACTCAAAATGAAAAAAATTCCGCATATGACTTCGAAGATGTTTTAGACGAAGCTTGGAAGGCTAGAAATAGGATAAAGAAAATTCGATCATACAAAGCCATTGGTGTTTCAATTGTAATCACCATTTTATGGCTTATTGCTATGGAGTATTTTGATTTATGGCATCGCATTGCTGGTCAATGGCCTGCTTCTCTAACAATGGTCTTTGGTAGTATTGTTGCTGGATCGACACCTCAAGGTGGTGGTGCAGTAGCCTTCCCTGTTTTTACGAAAGCTTTAAATATACCTACAGAAATCGCTAGAACATTCTCTTTATGTATTCAAGCGGTAGGTATGACAGCAGCATCTCTCTCCATTATTATTAATAGACGTGCAGTTGAATGGAGAACTGTACTAATCACCAGCACCACGGCCATTTTAGGCTTTCTACTCTTTGGTTTTCTTGCGTCTAATAGAGATGCTCCTTTTTATCCATCCTTAGTTCCTGGAGAGTATGTAAAAGTTACTTTTAGTATAGTCTTAATTTCCATGGCTTTTGTTGTTTATACTGGATCTAAGGTGAATATAAGAGAGGTGCGACGTGTCCTACCTCCTTTGAATACACAAATGTTTATCGCACTTTTATTGATTGGTTTTTTAGGCGGTGTCACCTCATCATTTGTAGGTTCGGGCTGTGATGTTTTTGTTTATCTGTGTTTGGTTGTACTATTTGCTATTGATTCAAAAGTAGGAGTTCCAACTAGTGTCATTTGTATGTCGATCATTTCCATTTTAGGTTTGTTATCCTTTGGTATTTTCGAAATGCAATTATTTATTGGCTTAAATGATATAGGTGATGTGATTAGTGTAGCAAATAAACCTGTTGCGTTAGACGATAACAACCAACTAGTTTATGCAATTGGAAATGGAGTCACTGCATCAAGGTTTGATTTATTAGGGCTATTATTGGCAGCCGTGCCAGTGGTTTGTTGGGGCGCACCATTTGGAGCTTGGATAGCCTCACGATTGAGCACTCGAAATCTTGTAAGGTTTGTCTGTTTCTTGGCTTTAACTGAAATAATATCAACAGCCATCTTTTTAGAAGCCCTTCATACCGATATGGCCTTATTAAGCTATGCTATCATTGGGACTATATTTTCATTATTAAGTCTTTATTACATCTCGAAAAATCGAAACAGATTATTTAATCTCCCTGAAATAAATTTTAATCTAAGCGTACATTCAGATCGTATTGACGTGTCTGATAAGTTTCATGAATCCCATAATACTAAGTCAGAATGAAATCGTGGTTAGATTATACTGGATTAATATTTTTAGGTGAAAGCAATCATGGATTATATTTCAAGGCAACACCTCCTTCTAGATTAAACCTAGAATCGGATGTCGTCATCAAACTATTGGTCCAAGATTCGAGTGATGCACAATGGCAAAGTGTTGCTCAGGAAATTCGATTATTAAATGAATTTGATTCTGAATGGATCGTTAGAATTCTAGAGACTGGTCACAAGCACGGCCGCATTTATTATGTCATGGAATATGCAACATTGGGTACTTTAGCAAGGCCTTCTAGAGCATTATCTACGCTCGAACAAGTCACTGCACTTTCACATGGTGTAAAAGGATTGTCTCTTTTACATTCCAAAGGGTATATTCATCGAGATGTCAGACCTTCTAAAATATTAGTACATGAAAATGGTGGAAAATTAAATGACTTGGGTATAGCGGAGGTAAATAGCTTGGAAGAAAATTCTGTGCCTACTGGTTCCATAGGTTTTATGGCGCCAGAAGTTGCCAAAGGCTTGAAGGCTAGTCCAGCAAGTGACTTCTTTGGTATAGGTGCAACTTTGCATTTAATCTTAACCAGCCAATCCATTTATCCGAATGTTCCCAAACTTGATTTGATGGAAGCAGTAGAGCATATTGCAACTGTGCCTCCAACTATAAAGAATGTTAAAGCAAAACCACATTTGATGGAAATCATATCAAGGTGTTTAGAATTGTCTCCCGACGCGAGACCAGAAAATGCAATAAGACTAGGTTATGATTTGGAATTGGCCATAGAAAAAGATTTGGAATAGAATTTAATTTAGAATAAAAAATATTAGAAAAGATAATTGTTTATCATCAAAAAACTGAATTTGAATATGAAGATTTCACAAAACGAAAAAAATATTTTATCATGAAGAAGCACGATATTCCTGCAAACAAATTTACTTCTTTATTTCCTAATTTGTCCCTTGGGCTAAAAGCAAATGAGCTTGACGCTTTATTGAACGTTTTAGAGTACGAAGACATAAGTGCAGGCGAAACACCAATCGCACAGGGCACACAAACAGATGCCATTTATTTAATTTGGAGTGGTTCTCTCAGTGTATTTGTTGATACAGAAATGGGAGAAAAACAAATAGGCATTGTCAAACCTGGCGAAATGCTTGGAGAAATTACCGTCATGGATCCAGGTCCTGCATCAGCTACCGTTAAATGTGAGTTGGGATGCACGGTATTAATTCTTATGCATAGTAACTTAGCTAAGCTATGGGCTGAACACCCGATTGTTGCAGCTAAATTTATTAGACAATTGTCTCGTGAAGTTTGTCAAAGGATTCGTAGTACGACCATTGATTTAAATCGAATCTATGCTACCAACAGTGTGATGGGTATAGAGGACACAGGTATGAATGAATCAGTGATGGAAGCGGGGGAGCCTATGAACGACATCGCTGCCTTGTCTAAAATACCACACATTTCTAATGTTGCACTTCCACAATTTAGTGCATTGGCTCAGTCTTTAGAAATTATTGAGGTGCAAGACGGGCATGTCTTTATTAATGAAGGCGAATTTGAAGATTGCATTTATTTTGTCCTTGGTGGTGGTGTCGAATTATCTTCTGCAGCGAGTGGTGAAAGTCATACTATAGCAAAACATCTTGTGGGTGATGTATTTGGTATATTATCATTAGTGGATAATGGACCGAAATGGGCAACTGCAAAAGCGGTTAATGCAACAAGAGTTGGTAAGCTATCTCGAGCGGATTATTTAGAACTTAGTAAAGATAATTCGCCACTTGCTTTGGCATTACAACAGGCACTTGGAACACAACTGGCAAGAAACTATAGAAAAGTAAATAAGCTATTACAAGATCAACTTGTGAGTTATCCGACAGAGATCATTTCTGCGCCTCTTAATGATGATAAAGACGTTGACTATGATGTGGCTGTTTTAGGGGGTGGACCTATGGGGATGTTTTATGCTCAATGGGTCAAAAGGATGAGACCTGAAAGTAAGGTTGTGATATTAGATAGAAGAAAAGTGCCTGGATATAAAGTAGGAGAGTCTACACTTTCCACTACAGTAAGATGTTTTCTTGCTATGGGATTTACGATGCCTCAAATGCGTCGATTATTTGGAAATAAGGGTGGCATTCGTTTTTGGTGGATGGGACCAGATAGTGAAAGACCTGAAAATGAATGCGACATTACTGATCTAGAAGAAACTTTTCAGATCGAACGTCGTGTTTTTGAAATGGCACTTCAAAAATTGACTAGAGAACAGGGTATCGAGATTAGATTAAATACGCATGTTGAGATTGATGATTGTGAACTCGAAGGAAACATAAAGCAACTGGCATGTAACGAAGAAGATGGGGAAACATATACGATTAAAACTCGATTTTTATGCGATGCTTCTGGTCCTGCAGCTGTGTTGCCTAGACACTTAGGTACCTATAGGAAAGACCCTACCTTATACGATACATTTCAAACCAATTGCTACTTTGCCTACTTCAGACAAAAGAAGGAGGTGCCAATTACTAGGTGGCAAGATCCAGCGACACGACATTTGTGCACACCTCATGGATGGATCTGGTTTATTACTGTACACTCATGGGAAAGTGTAGATGATGATACAATGAAGAATATGGTACATGATATCATGGATCACGATTCATTGATTGATGATGAAGTGCCGCCAAGGAAACATTTTCAAGAAAAATATAAAACGCAATTTGAGCCTATTACCTCAATAGGTATTACTGTCCGTGATGATATGGACACTGCGAAAGATTTACCAATACAGAAACGATTTATGCATTATGCAGAAATATATCCTGCATTTGGTTGGATACTTGAGCATTATGAATTGATTGATAAACCGTATCGAGAAAAGCGTCGACCTTACGCAGCATTTTTGGGTCTGGTCCATGATTCAACTCAAGTTGCAGGAGATGGGTGGCTTGCTGTGGGGGACAGTGCTCAATTCTCAAATCCATTGTTTTCTCATGGGATTAATTATGGCTCTGGAACGTCTTACAAAGCAGCTGTAGATACAGTAAAAGCTTTAAACGAAAAAAACTATACGGAAACTGCTTTTGAAGAGTACTCAAAGTATTGCGCTGAATTGTTTCCAGTATTGCTTCATGAAACAGATATGTATTATCGATCATGGGCACATCCATTAGGATTTGAAAAAACATTGAATGCGAAATTTTATTGGGGAGGTATCGATGTATTGGGCTTAGGTCATTATAGTGATCGTGATCCATATGTTTTTGATCCATTAAATCCAAAATGGACAAAGTTGATAAAGGAAGTAAGAGAGATACTAAAGAAGTTTGAAGACGAGGATACTGATGCAGAAAAAATGGTAAAAGATATTGACGTTCTGATCAGCCCATTTAATCAAATGTGTATTGAGGTTGGTAAAACATTGGATATAGATTTTAATGCTGTCTTTAATAATTTTGATGGCAGCGACAATAGAGTCATCGATAAAAAAGATAAACCACGTGCCTATTTCAAAGTATACGAATGTCAAACTTGTCATTTATTCCAAGATGACGTTTTGAAAATTTGTCCAAATTGTGGTACTGAAAATCCAGATCAATTTTTAGAGGATACTACAATTATAGGTTCACTCGAAAAAAAAAAGAACTTAACAAGTGAAGCTATAATGGCGAAACCGGATGAAGCTGCTATGGTAAAATCAGCTCAAGCTGTAATGGCAAAACCGGGAGAAGTTGGAATGGAAAAACCGGCTGCTATGAAAGCGGAAACTAAATCACAAGCGGTGCGCTCAAAAAAGGTATTTAATACCTTAGAAGTTAGGAGTGTTGTAGAAGAAACTGCGGCTAGTAAATCATTTTATTTGAATATACCAGAAGCACTGAAAGCAGATTATTTAAACTACAAGCCTGGTCAGTTCATAACCATATCAGTAGATATTGATGGTGAAACCCACAAAAGAGCTTATTCCTTATCAAGTGCGCCAAGTATTGATGACAATTTGAGAATAACAGTCAAGCGAGTTAAAAATGGTAGAGTGAGTAATTGGTTGTGTGATAAAATTAAAGCTGGTGATAGTCTCAATGTATTAGCTCCAGATGGTCGATTTACAGTACCTGAAAAGAATGGTGATTTATATTTGTTTGCAGCTGGTAGCGGAGTGACTGCAGTTCTTTCTATTGCAAAAGAATATTTAAATACTTCTGAGCGAAAAGTTAAATTCTTTTATTTCAATAACAGCAAAGAAGAAACAATATTCTTCAAAGAGCTTGAAGACTTAAAAATGGAATATGGCAAACGATTTAAGCTCGTACATCGTCTAAATGCAGCAGAAGGACGAATAGACACTAGAGATGTCCCATCGTATTGTAACGAAAAGACCAATGGACTCTATTATGTATGTGGTCCTTGGGGTTTTATGGATATTGTCGAGGAGGGTTTATTGGATATGGGTGTTGATGATGACAGAGTATTTATTGAAAAATTTGCTTCACCTAAAAAGAGGGTTAAAGCAGAGGTATTGACGAAAGTCGAAGCATCGCCTCCTTCCGATGAAATGGTTGAAGCCAAGTCAATCACAATGAATATTTTTGGGGAAGAACATATTGTACCCTATAATGAAGGAGAGTACTTAACAGAATCTGCGGCTAATGCGGGTGTAGATGCACCAGCTTCTTGTGAAGAAGGATTCTGTGGTACATGTATCTGTTCTGTTGTTGAAGGTACCGTAGAGATGGATATAGATGACGCCTTATCTAAAGGTCAGAAGAAGCGGGGAATGATTTTAGCCTGTCAAGCTAGACCTACTTCAAATAAATTGATTATTTCGTTTGATGGTTAGGATGATATAAATTATTTCTTAATCAATTTTAGATCTGCGAAGTCTGTATACCAGATTTCGCAGATTTATAATCAAAACAGTATCCATCTACAATTTCTTTTGTAACAGGATTACTGGGATTGAGAATTTTTAATTAATGATTATTTTTTTAGCATATAGTTGAAACCAACATTAGCAAAACTGTGTGATTGATGGTTTACAAACTCTTTGTTTCTCCAGATTAACTCAAAAACTATTGTCATGGCATTTTCGTTCTTGGATGCATTTCTTGAAAACATGTAATAGAAGGCGAGACCTAATTGAACCAAATGCTTGTTTATATCTACTTCCTCTAACACATATGTACTTTTGTCATTTTTTGGAAATCCCAAGAGGAATGTATTATGCTGGACATATAGGTAGTTTATGTAGGTTTTAAGCTGTAATCTCTTTTTTTGCTGAACGCCTCTAGTTCCAGTTATGGCTTCTAAAATGGAAATATCTGCTGGATGTCTATTCGATATTGAGAAACTAAGTCCTTGGTTTTTGTATAAATTTCCTCTGGTAATTTCAGGTGAAACAAACATCATCCAAGTAGAGAATAAACCTACACCATAATTCAATTTTGCTTTGTAGTAATATCCAAGTCTACCTCCTTGAGCAATCTGGTTATGCCACCCTAGGACTGGATTTGCTCTGGGAATTTTTCTGTGGATCCAATTTTGTATATCTCCGAAGCCATTACCACCGACCTTTGCTATGGCATACTCAGTAACGACAGAAGAATTTCTTGACTTTAGTAAATTTCTAAATGCAGCAATACGTTTTCGACCAATGCCGACGAATGAACCATAAGGGCGCTGACCAATAGCGGGTTCTGTTAAATGAAAAACTTCACGGGTTGGAGTAAATCCGAACCCCTGAATGAACATAGAATTGTAATTGCACTCTGCACATTTTTTATTTTTAATCAATGGAAAAGATCCATAGTTTAGATAGTCAGAAAATATTTCCATCTTAAGTCCTCCTGTATAATCTCTATCTTCATTTTTGAGGCCTATTAGTTCTAGCGTACTATCATTCTCTTCTTGGATTGAAAAACCTCGAATGATTCTTTTAGAATTTAACTCGTTAGCAAAAGTGTTTTCTGCAGGAATCTCTTCCTTAAAAATAGTATCTGAAAGCTCATTGCTCTGGCCAAAAAGTTGAAGAACTACAGAAATATAGATTAAAGTCAATACAATTCTAAACATGGTTTTATATTCTGATGCCAATACTTATCATTTGTAAACAAAGCCGTGTTCTATATGATCAATCGTAATATTGTCTGCTAATATTCTTAATCAATGTGTTAGGCAAAAAAGATTATAGACAAAAATATTATTTAGATAGCTAGCTGTTATAGTTTAAAAAGATCTGTTTGATCAAACAATTTAGTTTGCTCAACTAGAGATATTATTTTATCTGTTTTGCTTTTCTTACAAAGTTTAACCGATTGTTTATGATGGAGTCATTATTACGATCTTCTAATAAAATTGACATAAATTAACCAAAGATTAGGACTAAATGCATACCTCAATGTCCGAGTAGACTTATTTACCTTCCGAATGGTTCTAATAGATGGACGAGCAAATATATTTAATGGAAGCAAGGTGCCATATTATCCTAAGTTCACATTTGCGTAAGCGTAAAAGAGTGAAGTGGGAAGAGGGAGGTGAGGGGCGAGAGGAGATGGGTGAGATGAGAGAAGATCTGGACGCCTTGACTATATTTCTGTTCGATAAGGCTATTATTTTCAATTACCAAGGTCTGGCGTCTGGAAGTCTGTGTCTAAAATCTCCTCTACTTTATATCAAACCAAACATGTTCCTTAGCACTTTCATCATCAAAATAGTCAATGGTGATTTCTTCACCGGAATTGATGGTTCTGATGGACTCGATGAGAATCTCATTGTCAGCATCTAGAAGAATAGCTCTGGCATTAGGCTCGTTGGAGTGATTGTAGAGTGAGCCATAACCAAGAAGGATTGCAGCTTGTTTTTGATCGGTGCCCCAACGAAAGTAGTAATCGTGTAATTTTGTTTTATGAATAGTTTCTACCTGCTCTTCTGGTATGATGATCAATGGACAAACCTCAATAGTACTACCTTCAAAGATGTCTCCAGCTGTATATACTCCTCTTCCTTTGCCTTCGGCCTTCAAAATGTATAAACCAGGTATCTGCTGCATAAAATTCTTACTTTTGTTATTGCAAATTTAGTAATATGATAATACGAATTCTCAAATTTCTTACAATTCTCATATTAATTTTGATTATTGGTTTCCTTAGCCTTGGATTGTTTGTTCCTCAGGTAGAATATCAGAGTTCAGTTATAATAGATGACTCAATAGCTGAGGTATTTCAGAGCTATAATGATATTGAATCAATCAGCAATTGGATTCCAGAGATCAAAAGTGTTAAAGCCTTGAAGCTAACGGAAGAGAAAGAAGGTAGTGTCTACGAAATGGTGATAGACAGTGATGGGACTGAGGTAAAAATGGAAGAGACAGTATTGGCTTATGAAGTGAATAAATTGGTTTCTTTGAAATTTGAAACAGGACCTATGGATAAAATTGATGAGTTTCAATTTTTAGAAGAGGGTAATAAAACCAAAATAGTAGCTAAGCATAGGGTAGAAGGGACAAACTATTTTTACAAGTGTATGTTTGCAATGTTTAAAGGTGGCTTATCGACTGTCGATCAAGGTTACTTAGAGAAATTTAAAGAATACCAAGAGCAGAAATAATGAAAAAAGTATTAGTACTATGTACTGGCAATTCTTGTCGAAGTCAGATGATGCATGGTTATCTTCAATCGATGTTTGGAGATCAAGCCAAGATCTATAGTGCAGGAGTGGAAACACATGGGGTCAATCCTTTTGCCATTGGAATCATGGCAGAAGATGGAGTTTACATTCATGATCATAGTTCAAACCATGTCGATGAATATGCAGATGTAGATTTTGACTTGGCCATAACGGTCTGCGATCATGCAAAAGAAATCTGTCCGATATTTCCAAATGCCATAGAAACGAGGCATCATGCATTTTCCGATCCATCGCAAGGGCAGGGGACAGCCAAAGAATTAATTGGAGCTTTTCGAAAAACGAGAGATCAGATAAAGGAGTATGCAGGCAACTTGGTCAAAGAAACGGAGGAGTTAAAATAAAAAAAAGTAGGTACCCAACTTTTCGGGGACCTACTTCATCTATGACTACTATTAAATTTTATGATTAATCAGGCAGATTTGCAGGCCCGAGTAAATCATAGAATTGATTTAATTTTGGTAGGATAATAATCCTTGTTCTTCTGTTCATGGCTTTCCCTTCAGGAGTTGTATTGTCTGCAAGGGTATTGTATTCACCTCGACCTGCAGCAATCAATCTATTGGGATCAATGCCGTGACCTTTGTGCAATGCTCTTACAACTGAAGTAGCTCTTTTTACACTTAAATCCCAGTTGTCTTCAATACAAGAAGATCTCATCGGAACATTGTCTGTATATCCCTCAACCATCACTTCGAAGCCTGGTTTTGATTGGACAATGGTAGCGATCTTCCCAAGAACATCATTTGCTTTTGCTGTCAGGTTAGAGCTTCCACTTGTAAATAACATTTTGTCTGAGATATTTATAAAGACAACGGTTTTGTCAACCTTGATATCAATATCTTCATCTGCTATCCCATCTTTGAGGACACTCTTTAGATTGACAGCCAATGCAAGATTGATAGAATCTGCTTTCGACTTCGCATTTTGAAGTAAATTGATATACTTATCCTTGTTCTCTAATTGCGACAGAGTTTCCTTAATATTATCATTTGCAGATTGAGTTAGTACAGTGAGGTCACCCACCTGTGAAACTTGTTGATCTCTAGATGATTTAAGGTCAGCTACTTGAGAATCCTTTTCAGAAAGCAAGGCTTTCATCTTATCAACCTCCGCTTGCATCAAGAGTTTATCTTGATCACAGGACCGAAGACGATCCATATACTGGTTAAGAGATTCACCACATTCGCCTAATTGCTTATTAGCAATGTCCAAAGAATTTTTGTGGCTAGTTTGAATTTCAGCTAACTTTTTCTTACTGATGCAAGAAGTTGCACTCAGGCTGAATGCTAGCAAAATGAGAATTTTTACTTGAGTGTTCATATTATTGTTTTTGGTAATATGATGATGGTTCAATTACTGTGCCATTTTTGGAATAAAGGGTTTGAATCGCGGATTACGCGGATTGTATGGATGATTTGGATTTGTACACGGATTACTCGGATTACGCTGATTGTATGGATGTTTTGATTTGTTGCACTGATTATAGGATTACTCGGTTTATGGGATAACTTGATTCTTTTATTCTGAATTAAAATTAACCACATCTAGTCAATGACTTAGCGTACCAATAAGGTATCGATTAAACCGTAAGCTTGTCGAAAGCCAATCCGGCGGCCAGCTGGCAAATGGAGGGAAGATTATAAAATATCTTTTGACTTTAGGAAAAAGATATTATTAGAATCAGGGCGGAAGTAAAAACCTTCACCCTATTCCAAACTTTTTGTCTAAAAAAAAGGAGCTGAGAAAAATTCTCAGCTCCTAACAAATTTATATTTTAGAAAATCAATTTATGGTGCTACGTTTCCACCGATTGGCATCGCCCATCCTGCATGAACAAGAAAACCGTAGTTTCTAAGTTCGATATTCAAAAGTGTATCGTCGATTGAATCTGTGATGGAATGTGTGTATGAAACACCAAGATCAAAAACGCCTGCTCCGTATGGAATTTTTATTCCACCTACTGCTTGTCCTGAAACCTCCATTCTGTTGTATCTATCTTTTGTAAGATCCAAATCCTGCTCTTTTAATTCTAATTCTAAAATTACTGTAACAGAAGGTTGTACCGTTCCTCTAACCGCATATGAAAAAGCGGGACCAAATTCTATATATGGTTGAACCTTTGCTGTGTTGTTAAATCTTAAGTTAAGCAGCAATGGTACTTCTATGTAGTCTAATCTAGTCTTTAAGCTACCTGATAAATCAATAGGTAATTCAATATCTAGAACTTCTAATGACAAAGATTCTGAAGCTTCAAAGCCTTTTCTTTTGTAGAAAATTCCTGATGAGAAAGATAAGCGATCATCAAATGTTTGATTGAAAGTTATACCACCCGTAAAGGTGGCGATGGGAGATAGATCTGGTGAGATAACATTTGCCAAACCATCTACACTTGCATTTGCGATATTTAAGCCAACTCTTCCTCCTAATGTTGTTTGAGCTTGAAGACTTAAAGCTCCTGTCATCAACAGCACCAATGTCAATATTTGTAATTTTTTCATAATCCTTATTTTAATGGATAAAAGATGTTTCAAAGGTGAGACCTTTGTTTGTTAATAAATGTTAAGCTGCTGTTAGCAATTAACTAAAAATTAATAGATCAAAGATATTATAAGAATTTTAAAATTTATCCTTGGGCTTAGGAAAAGATATATCTAACACCAGCTGAGAAGAGTACTCTAGGATTCAGTTCAATATTTTGTGAAAACGAAAAATTGCCAATTCTTGTAATAACAAATGGCTGTATCTCAGCGAAGATTGTAATAAATTTTTCTCTCGTCACAATTTCTCCTCCAAAAACAGCAGCAAATCCAACTTCATTATTAAATCTTTTTAGTGAAAATACAGGTCCTGCACCATAGTACCAGAATATATTTTCATACTTCATTTCGTGATGATACTCAAATACCATACTTATCAGAGGCGTCGTATTGGAAAATGAAAAGCCTCCACTAAAATCAAAAGCTAAATCACTATTTATAAAAAATTTTGCACTCACTTGATACAGATTCCCCATTTTTACCCCTGCTGAAGTCCGATAGAGGGGCTCTGGTTTTGTAAAATTTTGCGCATGTACATCGCTCAAGCCAAATATGTATAGTACACCAAGAAGAATGAAGATTTTTTTATTCACTTTTTACTTTAATAACTCCGAACAAAATTAAGACCCAACCCACGATAAAAAACAAACCGCCTATTGGTGTCATTGGTCCTAAAATTCCCCTTAGTCCAATACCTGTGATAGAATTTGTGGTTAATAAATATATGCTTCCAGAAAAAAACAATATTCCAATAAGAAAACAGATGGAAGCCCATCGAAATTGTACACTTTTAAAATGTACTAATAATAATAGGCTGATCATTGAAGCCAAGCTGTGGTAAAATTGATAACTCACACCTGTTTTGTAACTAGTCAATGAACTAGGAGCAATTTTGTCAACCAAAGTATGCGCGCCAAAGGCTCCAATCACAACCGCTAGAGCTCCGGATAATGCAGTAAGTAGTAATAGACTTTTGGTCCTCTTTTGTATTATATTTGCCAATCTATTTCTTTTTGATTGTTTGCAGTAAGATAAACGTTTGTTTTCGAAAAATGTTTGTTTCCAAAAAATGCTCCTCTGGCTAAAGGGGAAGGATGTGCAGCTTCTAGAATTAAGTGTTTCGAATCATCGATCAATTCCTTTTTATTCTTTGCAAAGTTACCCCAAAGTAAAAAGACCAAACCTTCTTTTTTATCCGACAACAATTTAATAACTGAATTTGTAAATTTCTGCCAACCAATCTTTTTGTGTGAGCCCGGTTTCTTTTGTTCAACCGTAAGCATGGCATTGATTAGAAAAACCCCTTGTTGCGCCCAAGCACTTAGGTCTCCATGGTCGGGCAATATAATTCCGACATCTGCTTTTATTTCCTTCAAAATATTCTTAAGTGAGGGAGGAAGTTTGGTTCCCTTTGGTACTGAAAAAGAAAGACCCATTGCTTGCCCAGGATTGTGATAAGGGTCTTGACCAAGAATCACAACTTTTACATCATCCCAAGTGGTCAAATTGAATGCTTGAAAAATGTTTGGACCGGGAGGGTAGATGATTTTTCCAGAGGCTTTCTCTACTTTTAGAAATTCAACCATCTCTCTAAAATAATCTTTTTGAAATTCATCACTAAGAACTGACTTCCAAGATTTTTCAATTTTTATATTACTAGTTTCCAAGTATTTCTTTTGGATGAAGGTAGGATAATTTTAAGCTATAAAAAAAGGAGTAAACCCGAAAATTTACTCCTTTTACACTAGGATTAGTCCGGCGGACCGGTTGTATTTTTATGCTTGTTCCAATGATTTTTTCAATTTGGCAAGCTCGTGATGTGTTTCAAAATGTTTCTTTTCCCAATACTCAAGATCGGTTTGTATTTTTATGTTCTTCGCTCTAAGTCTTCTCATTTTAGAAGACATATCATTGATTTCTCCCATTTTCTGAAACTGCTTTTCTAGACTTAGTTTCATCTCACCATTTTGTCTATTCAATTTTTCAATTGTTGCAGTATGTTCTACATGATCTTTTCTTAATTTTTCGAGCTCAGTTTTGTAACCTTTGATTGCGTCTTTTTCGACTTGCATTTTTCTTTTGTAAGATTCGTAGTCATTCTTCAATCTTTCGTATCTCGTATCTGATCTTTCTTTTTCAGCCTGCACCGTAGAAGTTTCTTTCTGTGCTTCTAGGATTTGCGCTTTCATTTTTTGTAATTCCAGCTTTCCTTCTGATTGCCCTGAATTTACAGTTTGCTTCAGCTCTTCAAACTTAGTTTTCCAATTATCTCTTTCGACATGAGACTTGTCCAAGCTCTTTTGAGCTCTTGCCAAATTCTTGCTTGCCTCCTTGTTTTCAGTATCAGCAGTTTCAAACATTGATTTGTAATCCGTTTTGCCAGCTCTGCCAAGAATAAATTTCAGTAGAAACCCAACAATAAAGGCTATAACTGAGTAAAGTATAAGGCTTGCTGTCGAATGTAACATAGTTTTTTGTTTAAATGTATGCGCTTACAAATATGATAATATTATGACTATTTATATGTATTAAGTCACCCTTTTTAACCCCTATAAACATTGGATTTGTCCATTATTCTCACCTTTTTGCCATCTTTGTGTCCATGTCTCGATTAAAAAATATCATTCCATATCTGCTCTACATGACCCTGATAATCTGGGCCATCAAGGATGGATTTTTTTGGGACAGTGTGCAATTAGGTTCAAAACACGCTCATTTTTACTTTGAGAATAATCTTGTATTCCGCATTTTACCCGATGAGATTAATAGTGGTCATCTCCCAATTTTTGGATATTATCTGGCACTCGTGTGGAAGATTTTTGGAAAGTCCTTGATAGTCTCTCATTTGGCTATGCTGCCTTTTGTTTTTGGTATCGTATTTTTTGTCAACCAACTTTGCCGGTTGCGTTTTTCAGGACCTCTGTTTTTACTTTATGTTCTAGTGCTACTTTCCGATCCAACTTTGGTCGCTCAAGTGGGCTTGATGGGACCAGACCTGCCATTGATATGTTTCTTTTTGGCTTCACTTTATTATCATAGCAGCAGAAACGAAATATTAAAATCGCTATTCCTTTTATTGTTGTCGATGATCAGCATGCGGGGTATGTTTTTGGTGTCTGCATTTTTTCTTTTCGATATGATTATTGAAAAGCGAAGCATCAAAGATTTGGTAAAATTATACCTTCCTAGTGTACTTACGATTTCCATATTTTTTATTCTTCATTACAGTTCTAAAGGGTGGATTGGTTTTCATTCTGATTCTCCATGGAGCCAAAGTTTTGCTCTTGATCATATAGCCGCACTTATAAAGAAACCTTTCATTATTTTCTGGCGGCTAATAGATTTCAATCGATGGTTTATCTTTTTGTTGACCTTCATTTTTGCTGTGAAGATGTTCAAAGCAGATAAAAAATTATACCTGATTACCAGTGAGCTTTATTTGTTGGGAATTATCACTATGATTTTTGGATTAGTGGGGACAATGTTTTCAGGACTTACAGCACACAGATATTTTTTACCCATCAACATCTTAGTTAGTCTATATTTTTTAAGGATGGTCAAGTTGTCTGGCTTCAAAGCAAAAACAAAACAGTCCATTTTGATTTCCACGATAGTGATTCTCTCATTAGGGCATCTTATTATATATCCAGCTCATATTGATCAAGGGTGGGATGCGAGTTTAGCTCATAAACCTTACTTTCATTTGCGCGCCGAGGTAGACTCTTATCTTCAAGAAAATGATATAGATAAAAAATCTGTTTGTACTGCCTTCCCCGATCTCGCTCAAGGCAAATATTACGCACTTAATAATGATAAAAGTTCTTTTTCTAGACTTACGTCAAATGACTGTGCGTATATTCTTATATCCAATGTGCACAATGATATTGAGCCTGCAGATTTTGAAGGTAAGAAGCTAGTGAAGGAATGGAGGGTGCTTGGGGTTTGGTATCGATTGCTTCAGTAAGTGGTTAGAAATAAGCATGCGCGCCGAATGATCATGAGGTTGAAAACTCATGTTAAGAATATTTCGTCCTTTCAGGACTTTTGATTTTTTCTATTTTTTAATCATGGGGTTGGAACCCCATGTTCAGAATATTTCGTCCTTTCAGGACTTTTGATTTTTTCTTTTTTTAGTCATGGGGTTGGAACCCCATGTTAAGAATATTTCGTCCTTTCAGGACTTTTGATTTTTTCTATTTTTTAATCATGGGGTTGGAACCCCATGTTC
>ENA-ORXT01000693-ORXT01000693.1-marine-metagenome-genome-assembly--contig:-NODE-693-length-51439-cov-6.656828_pt1 | contig 51439 bp, 49 predicted proteins | sample MGYA00237868_ERZ511482 | MGnify/ENA metagenome assembly ERZ511482
GTGCTATTCGATTACAAACGAATTCAAGTCATTTACGTTTAGGCGACAGGGATATTTTTTTATTTGATTGAAGCTTAGGCTTTTTATTCTTTGCAAGAACATTCAAAATCATTCCTCCGACAATCAGAAATATACCAATCAATGCCAGAAAAGTATAGCCTTCACCGAAAAAGATTAGTCCCATAATTAAGGCATAGACAATTTCCATGTATTTAAATGGAGCAAGGACCGATGCAGTTTCAAGCGAAAATGCTTTAGTCATAAATATCTGGCCGACAAGCCCAAACACACCAATTAGGCTGACTGCATACCACTCACTCGCAATGGGCATCCTCCAATGGTTGACAAAAAACAAACTGCCAAGAATCGCTACGACCATAAAGTAATTTATGATCGTCATATAATGTTCTCGGGTCGCCAAATACCGAATTAAGACAAAGACAAATCCAATAAAGAATGCAGAAGTGACTGATAATGCTAAGCCCAAACTACTCACACGTAAATCAAAACCTTTCAACACAATCACACCTGAAAAAGCAATACCAAAGCTCAGCCATTGCCACTTATTGACATCCTCCTTTAAATAAAAGTAAGCGAGTACCGCACCAAAAATCGGCCCGATATATCGAATAGAAATCGCCGAACCCAAGGGTATAATCTGAATCGCCATAAAAAAAGTCGCCAGTGAAAACAACCCAGCAAATGCTCGAAGAGTTAATAATTTGGGATTGTTCCCAATCAAAGAGATTCCTTTAAATAACATATAAGGAAAGACAAATACAAAGGTTCCGAGTGCTCTAAAAAATACGATTTGACTAAAATGTAAATCTGTCAGAGCTTTCGCTAAGACGTTCATGATGGCAAATGAAAGTGTCGCTATAAGAATGAATGTTATTCCGCGATTTGGCATCATGCAAATCTACCATATATTTAATTCAGATGACAAGAATTTGTGTGGCATTCAATGCCGATTCGTAGTCATTTTATTTAGATAAAGAAAACCATGATCTCAGTAGTCATTAGTTAAGTTAATTTTAATGACCCTTATGCGTATATGAGCTGTAAGCGTATCTTTACACAACAATTTTACTCACTTATTCTATTGCTTCATTTAGTCAAAATAACGGTATAGCTTTATACTGTGGTGATGGAGCAGTACTTGACCACCATATTCAACTGGTAAATGAGGAGATGATGATGTATGACCCTCCCTTTGTATTTTGTAACGTTTAGTCAAAATATTACCTTATCATTTATTTCACTAATCCAATGTTTGAACTAATGCGCTGTCGTATTAAATTGTCATGATAAACAGCTATTCTCTGTTGATATAAAGAGCCATAAACAAGCTGATTCCTCTTTATTAAAAATACTTCTTATACTTTAGTAGAGTCAAACTTATTTTTCAATTTGAACAAGCATCTAATTTATGTCTGCGAATGAACCATTTTGGGGTGTCGATTTAGGAGGTACTAAAATCGAAGTGTCCGTTTTTCATTTTAATAATAATGCAATTGACATCATAGATAGAAGACGTGTGCCCACAGAGGCTTCAAAGGGATATGATCACATCATTAGTCAAATCTGCAAAGTGATTGATGAAGCCAGAGAAGCAACTGGTTTAATTCCGAATCATATCGGTTTCTCTACGCCTGGTACTGTTGAACCCTCTACTGGTTTAATGAAGAACTGCAATACAGTCGTTATGAATGGCCAACCAATGCAATCTGACCTTACAGAAAAACTAGCTGTACCAGTTACATTGACAAACGATGCGAATTGTTTTGCTTTAGCAGAAACCAAAATGGGAATCGTCCCTGATGTTGTCCCGAATGCTAAAGTTGTGTTTGGTGTCATCATGGGAAGTGGTTGTGGTGGCGGAGTCGTTGTCAATGGGCAAGTCATTACTGGATTACATGGTATCGGTGGTGAATGGGGACACAATTTTTTGGATGAATCTGGTGGCGATTGTTATTGTGGCTGTGTCGGATGTGTTGAGAATATTATCTCCGGTACTGCTCTTCAAAATTATTATGAAAAACAAGCTGGTCAAAGAAAGCTCATGAAGGATATCGTCGAGTCTTATCGAGCAGGAACTGATCCGATAGCGCAGCAGACCATGAACCGTATGTTTTCCATGTTCGGAAAAGCAATATCAGTAATCATAAATGTCCTAGATCCAGATGCGATTGTAATCGGTGGTGGCTTAGGAAACATTGATGAATTATATATACATGGAGTGAAAGCAGTAGAAGACAATATTTTTAATAAGCGAGTTGTCAATACACCATTTCTTAGACCTAAACTTGGGGATAGTGCGGGTGTTTTTGGAGCGGCTTTGGCTAGGTAATTTAGCGTTTATAAGCATCTGAGGCGAGACATCTGCAGGAACACACATAATTTAGACGGGTATGAATCTACATGATATTTGTTGGGAAGGTTTCTGATCCTAATGAGTAGACTTACATAGATCGATGGGGGGAACGTCATACATTTTATAAAACAAGGCGTAAGAGTACTTACATAACTATTACGCCTCATTTTTTTAATTATTATTGTCCGTAAGTAACACAAGAATTTGCTTTTGCTCCTGCTTTTACAAAACTTGTATTATAATGATTATTTGTTTCATATCTACCACACAATCCATGGGCACTCGCCCTTCCCCATGTATTAGGTGTACCTCTTGAAAAAGCTTTAGCATCATAGATTTTACCTGAAGAAGTTCTAGTTTTGATATTTGCATTATATGGACCTCCTATATGGTAAGCTATTGCCATATTATGAGTTGTAAATGACTTCCGACTAGAATTTTCACCATGATTATCAATTAACTGCAAAGCAGTATCTCCAAAACTCGTTAGAAATGTTTCATCAGATACTTTACCATTTTTCTTTTCAAATGGGCTTCTAAGGGAAGTAATTTCTGCCCACGGTATTGAGATAATTAAACCACCATCTTTTTCTTCTGTAGTGTTATTATCAATTAGAGTTGAGATAGAGTCTTCAAAAGATATTAAGTCAGTATCTAAATCGGAACATCCAAAAAAGATAAAAAGACTTGACATTGCTAAAATTAAAATTTTGTTTTTCATGCTACTTGTTTATATTTAAAAATGTTTAAAATGATTATTGGGTGCTAAATCCTTCTCTAAGGATAGGTCGGCCCACTATACTGAAAATGGGAAATGATACACATCCCTCTATGCTATAAATATTCCTTTGAATAAAGGACTTTAAATAACTTAAAGCTCTAATTCTTAATATTGCCCTCATTTATATGTGCATCAGAATAGTTATACAATAGATTACTTTTAGGTTAATTTTTACCCTATTTAAGGTATAGATGAACTCATCATAGAAATGTGACGGCTTTAGAAAAAAAAATTTAGAAAAAAATCGTCCAAATCAGTTTCATTTTATCCAAACCTAATGTAGACTTTACGTGCTTTTTAAAAGCCTTAAGAGGTAAAATAAAGTAGTCTTTTAAAAATAGATCTCAACCCTTAATTTTTTTAATATCTGATATCTACCTTGTTTTTAACCTAAAAATGTTAGTGTTTACACTCTCTTGAATAAAGAATATGAAAGTCTGAAAATGAACGCTAAAGTGTAGAGTTGCATAAAATCAAGTAATGAAATTGGTCTTTGTGATGATTAAATCGAAATATCTTTCAGTGCAGTTAAATTTGAATTAATGTTATAATCTATCTGTTTATAATATAGTTCCCTGCAAAATTGAGAATACAAATTGTTCGAAGAATTTTTTAAAAGGACATCAATCAAAGTATAATATTTTGAATTAGGTTCGCTTATAAATAAGAAAACAAATTTGTATTGACTTTGAATTTTTAGGTATTGTCTTAACCATTCTAGATATGGAGGTTTTCCCCCACCTTCACTACCATATAAAAAGTAAGTTCATATACAAGAAAATACATACTTACCATTAAAATACTGCTACATCGCTAAATGAATACAAGTCCTCTTTCTAGTTGATTCAAATAATCTAAGAAATTGCCAATTTTATCCGGAGTAAACCAGTATATATCATTCTAACTATACTATAAGCCGTCTGTTCTAGATAATTATAATTATTACATAATCTCCCCATCGCCACCAATAAAATTCAAAGTAATCAAAGCTCCAACAGGCCTCAGCATCGCCCCTTTTGTCTTTACAATTAAATCATGCTTGCCAATTAAGCCTCCTGTCGAAATGCGAACCATCTCTGGCTGACCTTCCGTTTTCGATTCTACTAATTCTGCTTCACCAATCACATTGTCATCACTATCAACACTTAGGCTCATGTCTCCACCTGCCATAAATGGAGAGGCCACATTATACACAAATTCAATCGCGGTCACACCAGTCAGGTCTATCTGTTTGTAAACGATTCTGGCACCACCATTCATAATCAGCAAATCAAATTCTTCCTCAAGTCCTGGCATCATATCAGCTGTCACAGTAAACGTAGACGCTTCCTCAAACTCATCAGCTTCGACAGCACTCATTGTTGGCGCACGTAAATATTTAATATCTTGATGTTTCAATCTTTCGGCGCCATCAGCACCCTTATCCACATAAGAGGCCGTCAAGACATATTTTCCATCAGGAAATTGTGTTGGATCCTTATCAAAAGTAATTTTGCCTGTTGTAGGCATAGAGTTCTTTGATACAGTTGCATCTATCGCTAAAATATATTGTGCCATTTCCTTAGCTGCATCTTTGTCTAAGTCAGGATGTGCAGCCATTGCATTTTCTCCCCAGACACCACCACCACCAGAGATGATTTTGCCGACTAAGTAATCAACAGCATTTTTATCATCCTTATACTTAAATGCAACAGCTTCATATGACGGCCCCACTGATACGCCATATTCTTTGTGACATGATGCACAGTCAGATCCTTTTATTTGAGTGAGTCCAGGATGACCTTGATTGAGCTCGCTTAAGGCTTGATGTCCCATTGCAATTTCTACTACATCATGACCTTGCTCTAAAAAGTCAATCGTCACCGAAACATCTTCTTCAGCTATACCAGAACCTATCGAACCATCTTCTTCGTCTTTGACAGCGACTTGATAGTCTAATGATTTTGATGGCCAATAAAACATTTCATTTCCACCGTTCATAGCCCAATTGACTTCTGGAGGCTCATTGCCAACATAGACCTTCATTTGGTTTGTAGATTCCACATTGTCCTTATCCGTAATCGTCATTTTGATTTGATAGACTCCTGCTTCTTCGAATGTGTGACTCGGAGTGATGCCTTCTGCACTCGCTCCGTCACCAAAATCCCAGGCATATGCTAAATCATCGCCATCTGGATCATTCGAAACATTGGCATCAAAATTCACAGCCATCGGTGCAGCACCTGCTTTTTTATCTGCTTCAAATCGTGCGACTGGTGCTCTATTTCCCTTATTGTATTTTATTCTTGATAAGCGTGCATCTTGATTTTGTTGAAACCATCCTTTTCCATATTCTAAGGTGTACATGTCTCCATCTTTGCTCATGACAATATCAATGAGATTGGACCATTCCATAGACGGAAGGAATGGCTCCATGGATTTATAATTTCCAGTATCATCAAAAGTAATTGCCATAATCCATCCTCGCATCCAGTCGTAGGCGAAAAATTTTTCATCATAATAAGAAGGATATCTATAATCACTTTCTGGATAATCATCTAGATAAAAGATTGGTCCAGCCATAGCATTTCTTCCGCCAGAACCTAATTGTGGAAACACATCAGATTTCCCGTAAGGATAATAAATCATCGCTTCCATAGCAGGCGGTAATATTCTTGATCCTGTATTATTAGGAGATTCGTTTACTGGTTTTGCAGGATCGTAATTATCACCTGTTGTATTTGCAGCAAAGTCACGTTTGCGGTATTGTTTATTATTACCAATGAAAAGCGGCCATCCAAAATTTCCAGCTTTCTTTGCTTGATTGACTTCATCATATCCACGAGGTCCATATTTTAAACTGTCTTTTCCAGCATCAGGACCGACTTCTCCCCAATAAACATAATTCTTACGTTGATCAATAGAAATTCGATATGGATTACGACATCCCATAATATAAATTTCTGGTCTGCCTTGTTCTGCACTTGCAAATAAGTTGCCTTCTGGAATAGTATAGCTGCCGTCATCTTGAGGGTTTATTCTTAATATTTTTCCTCTTAAATCATTTGTATTTGCAGAAGATTTTTGAGCATCCCAAGGTGATCTTCCTTTGACAAAATCACTAGGACTATATCCATCAGATCCGTGCGGATTTGTATTGTCTCCTGTTGATAAATATAACAGTCCATCAGGGCCAAACTCTATGGATCCACCAGCATGGCAGCACTGATCTCGCTGAGTATCGACACGTAATAATTTTGCTTCATTTTGTAAGGGATAATCGCTATCATCTGGATGTAATTCGAATCGCGATAATTGATTATATGCATCTTTGCCTGGAGGCGAATAATATAAATAAATCCATTTGTTCAATTCGTGAGTTGGATCTATGGCTAAACCAATGAGTCCATCTTCCAATTCTGAATACACATCCATTGTTGTCAAGACTCTTGTCTCCTCTTGCTCTGGTTCGAATAATTTTACCGCACCATCTCTTTCAATAAATAGGATCCGATCATCAGGTAAAATTTCTAACTCCATTGGTTCATTGAGATAGTCTTGAAAGACGACTTTATTAAATCTATTTTGTGCTGGAGCCACTGTTGCCAATTCATAATTTACAGGATTTCCATCGCCTAAAACATATTGTAATCCACCCCAAACATGCTGCATGAAATTCTCTTCTTTGAATGATTCGTGTGTATGACCACCGCCAGTGTAGAATGCTCGACCACCATCATATTCGTGATACCATGCGATGGGATGACTATCTCCATTTGTGCCGCCTTCATAACTCGTTTCATCCAAATTCAAGACTGTATTAATGCCTGGATATAATTGTTTATAATTGTACCATTCGTCTGTTCTGTCCCATCGTGCAGGAAGATGTTTGCAAGAGATATGACTTGCGTCGACAACATCAATAGATGCGTCTCGAACATTGGGATTATTAGGGTGACCATTAAAGTAAGCACCAACTAAACCACCGTACCAAGGCCAATCATATTCTGTGTCGGCTGCAGCATGGATACCAAGATATCCACCACCTGCTTGTATGAAGCGTTGAAATTCATATTGTTGTTCATTATTTAAACAATCACCTGTTGTATTTAAAAAGACGACTGCTTTAAAGTTCTTGAGACTTTCTTCTGCAAAGTAAGTTGAGTTTTCTGTTGTGACGACATTCATACCATTTTCGGCAGCTAGTTTTTTAAACATTTCAATTCCCGAAGAAATGGATTCATGTCTAAATCCTTCTGTTTTTGAAAACACGAGTATGTCTCCGCTTTCCTTTTGACAACTGGCGAATAAGACTATAATTCCAAAGAAGAATCCAATATGTTTTTTCATGTTTGTAGATTATGCTTATCAAATATACATATCATTTAGTGTTGGAATGACAATAAGTAGAATTTGATGCTACTATGTAAAGACGACTTGCATTGCAGGAAGGTGGCAAAGGTGGCAAAGGTGGTGGGGAGATCGGAGTTGGAAGTTGGATATTTGAACTTGACGTTTGAGTTTGAACTTGAATCTGTTATTCGAAATTGTTTCTCAATTGATCATACATTTTTGTAAGTTGGATTAAACTTCCACTTTCATGAAATGTACATGGATCTTCCTATTGTTTACGATTCAGATTTCTTTTGCTGCTACAAATATTGATTCGTTGAAGCAAGTTGCGTTCGATCTTGACAATAATGATACAATTCGGACGAGAGCATTAAATTCGATTGCCTTTGATGGATTTATTTTTAGCAATGTTGATAGCACCAGATATTATGCACAAATGGCAATAGACCTGTCGGAGTCTTTTTATTATAAAATGGGTATTGCAGATGCGACTAAAACAATTGGCGATAGTTATTTAGTGGGTGGTGGATATGATGAAGCTGTTCCGTTTTATGAGAAAGCCTTGGAGATCTTTATTGAGATTAAAAGTCCAAAAGGGGAAGCTTATTTATTAAATAATCTAGCGGGCATTTATCAATATCAGGGAAAATTAGATCAATCGATTGATATGTATATCTGGTCATTAGATATCAATGAGCAGTTAGGCAATGAATCAATTTTTGGCGAATTGTATTTCAATATTGCGAGCTTATACCAAACCCTTGAACAGTATGATAAGGCGATATCATATGCGCAAAAGGCAATTGAATCCGAAGGAAATACACGAACAATAGCACAAGCCAATCACCTTATGGCCAACTTGCAGATGCGCAAAGCTGACTATGTCTCCGCTTTGCATTTTGTAACTATTGCCGAACAGCTAGCGGAAGAATCTGATGATGAAATCATTTTGGTAGAAGCGTATATTACGAAGGGTGAGTTGTACTTCGATCAAGGAAAAGAACTTGATGCTGAATCTGAATGGGAAAGAGCTTTACTAATTGCAAAAGGACTGGATGATCGACAATATTCATCCAAAGTAGAATTAAAATTGGCGAAGCATTATTATAAAGAAGGAAATACAAGAAAAGCAATCCGTTTTTGGAGAGTGCATTGCAAAAGGCTGAAGCACTTACGATAAAAAATGATATTCATTGCCAATTGTATGATTGTTATAAGGCATTAAAAAATACATCAAAATCACTATTTTATTTAGAAAAATGACGTTCTTCCACAGACTCTCTTTTTAATGTACAGCAAGTCGAAAAAATTACAGACATAGAAACAAAATATCAGACTGAAAAAAAGGAATTAGAAAATCAAAATTTAATAACGACCAATCAATTTATTAACAAACAAAAGATAAACTAAGTATTCAAAATGTAGCATTGGCAAAACTAAATGAAACAAAGGATACCTTTTTTGGAATTATTGCACATGACTTAAGAAGTCCATTAACTGCATTAAACGGAAGTGGATCTTTAATGAAGCATTTTTTAAAACAGGGAAAACAAATCCAGGTCAACACCTTGGCAGATCAAATAGATTTGACCACTAATCGCCTCAGTTCTTTATTGGATAATTTACTGAATTGGGCCTTATTACAAAAAGGGACTATTCCTTACAAGCCCCTGAAAATAAATGTACACTCGTCTATTAATTCGATCCTTGAATTGTTTGAGAATAATGCAGATTTAAAACAAATAAATATCATTAACCAAAATGATCAGAAGAGTCAAATTTTTGTGGATGAATCGTCTTTCAATACCATTTTTAGAAATTTAATTCACAACGCGATTAAATTTTCGAATGATAATGGTGAGATCGTAGTACATTCGAAACAAGAAGAAAATATGACTCATATTAGTGTTGAAGATAATGGGATAGGGATGACTCTGGAACAAATAGAATCAATCTATTCTGATACCCAGATTCAACATAGAGGAACGGCTGCGGAGAGTGGGACAGGTCTTGGTCTAACATTAGTCCAACAACTTGTCAAATTAAATAAAGGAACATTCAAAATGAAGAGCGAATTAAATAAGGGCTCAAGAGTTAGTATTTTCTTGCAAGCAGCAAAATAACAAAAAGGGAGATTCGCATAATTCTCCCTTTCTAATTATTTCTACATGAATTCGAACGACGATATTCTAGTTTAGGAATCCAAATTTTTTGTTAGCATTGTTTATACAGACTAAAATGGTTTTAATAATTCCAAAATCACTTTAAGTCAAGTTATTATTGTGGTGTGCCATATATAAAAAAACTGAATGCTCTATCTGTATCTACACCAGCTGCATTTGTCGTTCTTACTGTTATGGTGTTAGAGTTTGGCGAGAAATAGGAAATAAAGCCCACTGTATTCGTATCAAATGGAGTAGCTGAAAAATATCTATTTCCACTAATGGGGTTGTCAAAGACTATTGTATATCTTCCTGTAGCTGTTTTAGTCACACTTGTAATACCATAGCCATCAGTGACACCAAAATTATGGACACCATAAGCAACTGGTGTCGAATTGCCATAAACGACATTAGGTTGTGGGTTATCAGTTGTTTCATTCACTTTTACGGCGCCGTCAACTTCCAGTTTTTCGGATGGTGTAAATGTGCCTACGCCCACATAAACGTCACCGGTATTTGAATCGCCAGGAGATAAATGTAATCCTACTCCTTGCGTAGGGATAACGCTACTACCAAAAACCTCACTAATCGTCAATGACCTCCTGTTATTCCCTTCATCTGTTGTATATATTGACCAATCATCAAAAGCATCATTTGCAAAACTGTTATAATTAAAGTTTAGACTGCTTAGTCCATAGTTTGAGTTTAATGATGGATCTGATAAGTTTTGTAACACAGAAAGACCTGACGAACTTAATATTGAGAATTGCAGATCAGAACCAGCTTGTAATTCTCCAAACCCTCCGCTTACATAGTTAAAGTCATTTTGGACTCTGAATGAGTTAAGACCATATTCTGCATAAGAGTTTGGGACAGTGGGGTCTATAATTTCTAGTTTATCGTTTTTTAATTCCGATGTTGATTGTGCACTTATATTAAATTGAGCGGCGACAAAAAAGAGAATAATAAATTTAAAGAAGTGTTTCATGCTATTTATTGTTTGATGTTTCATGATTTTCAAGGTTTATAGTGTTTTAAAAATTGGGTAAAGAAGGTTATAATATTTGTCTACACAGAGATTAGGATAAAAGAGACAAACGTATTATAATTTTGATCTTTGCATTCGAAGACCAATTCTACCGTTTTAATTTGAGCATATCATGTTAGCTTTAAAAGCTGACACATTATGCATTTATGTATAAAAAGGAATCAGGTAATTGTAGCTATGGAAGTTTGATCACTTTTATTTTCTATAAAAAAATTTAATAATTAGGGCAAAGATAAAGAGACTTTTTTAGCTTATTTGTCACATAAATATGTGACAAAATAAATATTGCTACTCAATTATAATTATTCGACATTTATTTGATTTTATATTTTATCAATAGTTCGGAATAAAAACATATGACAAAATTATGTAATAAATGCGTAAGTTGGCCTTACGACCAACCTGTAATCACACTTCACCATGATTACACAAGACGCATTTACCGCAGGTTGCACCCTGCTGGAGACAATAATAACAAAAATGGATGATCTAAATAAAAAGAGATCAGAATTCATCGTGCATATATTGATGTTGATACTAGGTATGCGAGGCAGAGTTAATTTTATGCAGTTGCAAAGGCAAGGTAAAATGAATGAAAAAAGTTATCGAAATCAATTCGAGAAATCATTTGACTGGTTGTTCTTTAATAAGCATCTTGTTAGCGAAGTGTGCAGTAATGAATTAATATTAGGATTTGATCCAAGTTTTATAAAAAAGAGTGGGAAGGCTAGTCCAAATCTAGGATATTTCTATTCAGGGTGTGCATCTTCGTACAAACGAGGAATGGAGATTGGGAACTTTGCAGTGATTGATATCCAACAAAACACAGCTTACCATCTATTAGCAGTAACAACTCCATCTGCTAAACACAATCAGATTGAAGATGGAAAAAGTTTGGTTGATCATTATGCGGATTCTCTTGTTGATAATCATTTAGAGTTAGAACAAATAAGTACTGTACTTGTATGTGACGGTTATTTTGCTAAAAAGAAGTATGCAGATGCTGTTGTAGAACACACTAATCTTGAATTAATAAGTAGACTTAGAGATGATGCAAATTTACAATATATATTTAGAGGCGAACAGAGCCAATCACGTGGACGACCTAAAAAGTATGACGGTAAGATAGATGTCAAAAAAATAGACAAAAGGAGATTTACAAAAGAATTCAGTGACGAAGAAAAAACGATTTATACAGCGGAATTATATAGCGTTGGATTAAAACGGAATATAAAAGTAGCTTATGTAGAATTTAAGACGGGCAAAGGTAAAATCGTCACAAAATTATTTTTCAGTACAAATCTTGATAGAACAGGAGAGAAAATGCTCAGCTATTATAGAGCCAGGTATCAGATGGAATTTATTTTCAGGGATGCTAAGCAATTTACAGGACTAGAACACTGTCAAGCGAGAAGTGAGAATAAATTATCATTTCACTTTAATGCCGCGTTAAGTGCCGTATCAATTGGGAAAGCCATTTTAAGATCAGGAGTTTCAAAGACAGAACCCATACCACTGTCAATACAAAATATAAAAACAGAGTTACACAATCGAAAAATGCTGAAATTAATATTTTCAATCTATGGTTTTGACCAGAGTTTAATAAAATTGAACAATGAATACTATGAGGTGCTTGATAATGGTAAAATTGCAGCATAATTTATTACCGAACTATTGAATAAAAAAGCCTTATTGTTTGAAGACAATAAGGCTCACAGAGTTTATTCATAAATATGAGAGGTTTAAGGCTCATTCATTATTCCATTCCTTCCATTGGATGTGCAGAACATTAATTTGTCTGCAGCTTTAGCCATATATTCTAATTGAATTTCAACATGTCTATTGCCTAAGGTATTTGACGATACCAATTGTCGGTTCATTTTCTTCATTAAACAAGGTATTGCCAATTAATTCTGAACCATAAGCTTGCACCGTAAAAAAGAATTCCCCAGTCGAAGCTCTATCAAAATCTCTAAGCACTTGTTTAACAGGATACGCCCATTCATAATTTAGAATAGATCCTCCTTGAAAGTTATAGTTATATTTTAATAGAACATGCTCTGCAGGACATTCATTAAAATCGAAATCACCTACAAAGCTTCCACTATTAGGGTCTACGTCTATAAACATGTTATTATCTTGGTCTAATTGCAAAGATCTGATAGAATTTCTCCAAAAATTGAAGTCTGTTCTTGATCTTCCTTTAATCGAAACTCCAGAAGTATTGGATATCAAACCTACGATCAAATATTCTTCACTCCCGCCAGCAATGTTGACGACTTGATTACCATATGTAAATTCATCAGTGCCATTAGCTACCCAAACCAACTCTGATAAATCATTCATGAGGATGTCGTGGATCTGGAAGTCTTGCGCAGAAGAGAAGTAGTTGAACGTGTGCGATCCATCAGAATCAAAGGTAAGATGGTATGCACCAGAAGAACTGGTCACTGGAACGCTAGCATTTGGCGGGTAAAAATCAGTAGCAAAATTTCCTGCAATATGGATATCATTTTGAGAACCAATGACTATGTCCGCAATTTCATCCCGTCCACCACCACCAAAATGACTAGACCATTCTATATTGCCTAAGCCATCCATTTTCACCAAATAGGCATCATAAGATCCATAATTATTATAAGCCTGGTTGGCTATCGTTAATGAAGTCAATGAAATACCCGCAAGATAAATATTACCATTTTGGTCAATTTCCAGTGATTGAGGTTCAAAGTTGAATCCTAACATAGTATCCCATATTAGGTTTCCATCTTGATCAAATTTAGAAAGAAATCCAGACGTATTATTAATTGTGCCTGCGATGTAAATATTATTTGATTGATCTGTTGTTAATGCAAACCCTTCTCGTCCGACGGTATACTCTTCCCAAATTAAGCTGCCGCTTTTATCAAATGTACTTAGGTACATGCCATGTCCATCCTCAAGGTGTCCTAATACGACCAAATCATCAGCTGAGTTCATCTCTGATTCTATCGGATCAAGTTCTCCACTATAAAGCACTGTCCATCCCGTGATATCACCAATATCTTTGGGGTCAGATTTAGCTTGATAAAGACAATCCCAAGTGTTTCCTATAAAGAGTCTCAGACATTTGAATTCAGTATCATAAACCATCAGTCCTTCTGCGGGATTAGCAATTTGGCTTATTTGACTATAGGTCATCCTTGGAATCAACACGCCTTGTTGGTCACTTTGCACATCAAGTATAGCTGATTGGTCAGGCACATTTCCATCTTCATTGAAGGAAGTAGGCAATTGAATATTATTAGTTTGAGAAAATAGACTATTTGGTAATAACCAAAACATCAACAGGATAATGGTATGATTACATTTCATAATACGAGTATATTTTTATTTAAAATTAAAAGGGAAAAAAGGTATAAACGTGACAAGTTCAATAAGATTAAATTTCGGCTTTTAACTGAGCTTAGTTGTCTAATACACATTCATATAAGCAATACCAGTGTCAGTTAACGAACCAAAATAGTTCAATTTTTTTAATGTAACTATCTCTTATAGAATTCTATGAATATTGAATGGCATATGATTACTTTTGTGCAAAATCTAAACTAATGGACTTAAGCTTTTTAAAAGACCTTGGTATTGAGGCTAAAAATGCCGGTACGTGGACTGGCCAAGAAAGTATTCTGACTGATGAATTCATTTCTTCGTATTCGCCAGTAGACGGAAAGCACATCGCGGATGTGTCATGGACCAAAATGGAAAATTACCATATGGTCATTGACAAAGCTCAAGAGGCTTTTGTAGAATGGCGAAAAATACCAGCTCCGCAGCGAGGAGAAATCATCCGGCAAGTTGGGAATGAACTTAGGGAAAAGAAAGAAAGTCTAGGAAAGCTTGTGTCTTATGAAATGGGAAAATCTTACCAAGAAGGATTAGGAGAGGTCCAAGAGATGATCGACATCTGTGACTTTGCAGTTGGCTTATCTAGACAATTGTATGGATTAACAATGCACTCCGAAAGACCAAATCACAGGATGTACGAACAATGGCATCCACTCGGAGTCGTCGGCATTATTTCCGCATTCAATTTTCCAGTTGCCGTATGGGCATGGAACTCTATGATTGCATTAGTATGTGGAGATGTATGTATATGGAAGCCAAGTGAAAAGGCACCCGTTAGCGCAGTCGCATGCCAAAAGATTTTAAACAAAGTATTTAAAGATAATGACGTGCCTGAAGGCGTGTGTTCATTAATCAATGGTGATCATACCACAGGAGCATTACTGACTCACGATGCGAGAGTTCCATTAATTTCTGCAACGGGGAGTACGCGAATGGGTAAGCAAGTCGCAGCGATGGTCGGTGCGCGATTGGGAAAAACAATTTTAGAATTAGGAGGAAACAATGCGATCATCGTCTCTAAAGATGCTGATTTAAAACTCGTTGTGACAGGCGCTGTCTTTGGCGCTGTTGGTACAGCTGGACAACGTTGTACTTCTACGAGACGATTGATTATTCATGATTCTATTTATGATAAAGTTAAAGACAGTTTGGCTTCTGCCTATGGTCAGTTGAAAATCGGAAATCCGTTAGACGAGTCCATGCATGTCGGACCATTGATTGATAAATCAGCTGTTGATAATTATTTAAATGCCTTAGGAAAAATTGAAGATGAAGGCGGAACATTCCTGGTAAAAGGAGGCGTCTTAGAAGGCGAAGGATACGAAAGCGGATGCTATGTCCAACCCTGTATTGCTGAAGTTAAAAATGAATATGAGATCGTACAACATGAGACTTTTGCCCCAATTCTATATCTCATGAAATATAGCGACATCAATGATGCAATCAGTATGCAAAACGGTGTTCCCCAAGGATTGTCCTCTGCGATTATGACCAATAATTTACGTGAGGCAGAATTGTTTTTGTCTTGTGGTGGATCAGATTGTGGTATCGCCAATGTCAATATTGGAACAAGTGGTGCTGAGATTGGTGGAGCTTTTGGAGGTGAAAAGGAAACTGGTGGTGGTAGAGAAAGTGGCTCTGATGCATGGAAAGCATATATGCGTCGACAGACAAATACCATAAATTACAGTACGGAATTGCCATTGGCGCAAGGGATAAAGTTTGATTTATAGCTCCTTTTTTATTCTGGTGGCTTTATTCTCACTGAGGCGAGACGTGTCCAGCAACGCACAGCTGGTTCTGCTTTCGCAATTACAAATAGGCGAATAAGAACTATAAGATCCTGAAGAGGAATTCAGGTTTAATTTACTGTTTTAAACGAAGTGAAACCTTCTATACCAAAAGCATAGAATCAGTGCTAGGCGAATTGGAAATGAAATCTTACTATTTAAGAGAAGGATGGAAGTATAAGCTGGACAAAATGAAATAACAGAGGCAAACACTGTATAGTTAGCCACCTCTGTTATTTTAAGTAGTTCATATTCTTTTAGAATGCGTATCCAATTTGGACTTGAAATGCAGGACCTACTCCTGAGAATGTCACATCTACATCGTCTCCAAATCCATTCCGATACCTTGCCCCTAGACCTAAGTCAACGACAAATCCACCACTAGCTATCCATTGCCAACCGATGTTTGCTCCAATACCAATACTCGTAAATGAGCCTTCAAGTGCGTCACTACTATTAAAACCAACACTTGCAGATGGAGCCACATAAGGTCCAGCTATAGCCTCTTTAAAATATTTCCTGTACTGACCATTAATGCTAAACGCTGTATAATCTAGATCAGTTAATGAATAGGCTCGATTCAGGATCTCATCATGGCATGCAGTCTACAATTATTGTGCTGGATTATTAGTGCCTCAAGAACTAAATATCTAGTACTATTAAATTGTTATTATACCACCATTTACTTTGTTCTTGAAGCACTAGTCTATCAGGCTCTTCACATATCAGATTCTGAATCGAGCCTGCCCGACCACTGTAGAATCCAGGATGACGCGCGCTTTTTTGAATTTTAATTCAGGATCTCATATTGGATACTGTTTCTTGAAAATGATTACTTCTTGATTATTTAGGATAGCTAATTTTTGTCATCAGTATAATTTTATAGCCCATAGGGATTTTAGGAGTTCAAAATGACCAAAGCGTTTTAAATAGATTTATATCAATTGATTCCAGTGGGATCAGATTTTGGTAGCTACATGTTTTTCCTGTGGTGGTGTTATAGCATTATATCTCATTTTGGACCGTTTTTTTTATAAAACCCCTACGAAATTGATTCATCAGAAGATGGCTTATTTTAGAGGAATCATGAGAATCAAATTCAATTAATATTTGGACATTAACCCTCAGAAAAGTAATTTTCGTCGAGTAATTTTCCTTTTTTTGAAGATCATTTAATATTATTACCAGATTGAAGGGATTAGCAAATAATAATGAAGAAAACCCAACCGAAAATCATAGTAGAAAAAGAGCAGATTGATCACATCTTGACTTATGTTGCCTTTGGGTTTTTGTTCTTCATGCTTGTAGCGACTGCAATGTATTATCCAAATTTGCCAGATCAAATTCCAATTCATTTTAATGCTGCTGGTGATCCTGATAGCTATGGTGATAAGAAAATGATATTGATACTTCCAATATTAAGTGTCATTATGGTCTTTGGGATGAATATGCTAACTAAGGTCCCGCATACATATAATTTTCTTGTTAGCATTACCGAAGAGAATGCACATTATCAATATTTAAAAGCAACCAGAATGATGAGAGCAATCAATGCAATTATTGCTGGGATGTTCAGTTATATATTGTGGGCGTCAATCCAAGTAGCATTAGGCAATTGGACTGGCTTAGGATCCGCATTTTTAGTCTTGTCAATGTTGATTCTATTCAGTACAATTTTCTATTTTATTTTAGAATCAAAAAAACAGAGTCCACGATAAAAGAGTACACCTATGAATGGGTTTTTATTTTTTTTGAGTACCCTTGGTGTATTTCACGGCATTGGTTTAAGCCTATATCTTTTCTTTTTTACAAAGCATAAAACACTTTCCAAATATCTAATTGGTGCTTTGATCCTCGCCTTGAGTATTCGAATTGGTAAATCAGTTCTGCTTTACTTTGACAAAGACTTACCGAAGATCTATTTACAGATTGGATTATCTGCTTGCTTATTTATTGGTCCTTTTCTTTACTTTTATTTACGTTCTGTACTTGATCAAATCAATGTGATGCCTAAACGATGGAAGATTATTCTGTCAGGGTTATTGGTATTTATCATCGTCATTGGATCCATTCGACCATATCAGACTGATCCTGTTTTTTGGAATGAATATGTCATTCATATAATATACACCGTTTGGTTTTTTGCTGTTGTCACTTCTGGATATGTCTTGTTTCCAATTTTCCGAAAGGTCAATAATTCTAATAATCATGTAACACCCTCAGACAAATGGTTGTGTGCTATTTATTTCGGAAATGTCCTTATTGCAGCAGCTTTCTTTATGTCATTTTTTGGCTTTTCTATGGCTTATTATATCTCTGGACCTCTTGTCTTTACATTTTTCATGTACATATTAGCTTATGGTTATTTTAATAACAAACGATTCGAATTTCCAAAACAAACAAGTCTAGAAAAGTATGCCAATAAAAAAATTGATACTGATGAAGCTCACCGTCTATTAACAAAATTAAATCAGCTGATGGAGACTAAATCATTGTATAAGAATCCACAACTAAGATTAAATGAAGTCGCAAATGAATTAGACATCCCTAAGCATCAACTCTCTCAATTATTAAATGATAATCTTGGGAAGCCATTCAAAACATTTATCAATGAATACCGTATCAGTGCCGCCTGCGAAATGCTAGGCACAAGTCATCAACTTTCACTAGAGGGAATCGGCTATGAAGTTGGATTTAAATCAAAATCAACTTTCTTTACGACATTTAAAAAAATACAACAGATCACTCCTGCCCAGTATCAACAGAAAATCATGGTAAATTCACATGAAAACGGTTCTATTTTATAATATAGCACCGAATAGACCTTAGGTTTTTAGCATTTCCCTTTTCTTTCTGTCATGTTTGTGATGTGAATATTATTAATCGCTAATTCAAAATCATGTCAACAAAATTAATATATATACCCACTCTCCTATTTATATTCATGAGCTTCAGCTATGCCCAAAGTCAATCAACATGCTCCGATAAAAATCAGTCGGCTCAATACAAAGAAGAACATGCGAAAATAACCGAAACGATAAACATGTACTTCGAAGGTTGGATGACAGGAGACACCACTTTGCTTGGCACTGCAATGCATAGAACATGTCAACTTAAAAACATCAAAGACGATGATGTTATCATTTTTGATAGAGCAACATATTTAGGTTTTTTTAAACCACGACCAAGGCGACAAAATGCTGGTGGTGAGATTGTCTCGATAAATATCACTGATGATATAGCTTCTGCGAAATGTGAAATCCATACCGCAGATAGATTATATACTGACTATTTTAATATGATGAAAGTCAATGGTCATTGGTATATTGTTGATAAAATCGCAACGAATAAAGAAAGATAATTCGGTGATGTGGTGATGCGGTGATGTGGTGATGCGGTGATGTGGTGATTCGGTGATGTGATATTTGAAAAGGCAATGATTATTATTGAAGCAATACTATGTGTTCTATCATTCTATGTGGTTCAATTAAAAATGACGTAATGAATTTGAAAAATCTAACAATTGTTGCTTTATTCAGTGTGTATCTCTTTTATACCTCTTGTCAATTTAATTCTTCAACTGATAAAAATCTAAGCGAGATGCAATCTTCTGTCATTGTCTCTCCAAAAAAAGAAACTGTCATGGATAGTTTACGACGTCCGTGGAGCATGGCATTTATAACAGCGGACGAAGCATTAGTCGCTGAAAAAGATGGAGACTTATTGAAGGTAAATTTAAAGACTAAGAAAAAGATTATCATACAAGGCTTCCCAAATGATTTGGCTGATAGTTTAGTTGTCATCGCTAAAGATTATCCCTTAGGGACATATCCCACCGGACTCAAGGGTTTTAAAGGACGATACAATGCTGGTATTTTCGAAGTTGTTCTCGATCCAGATTTTCTGTCGAATCAATGGGTATATATTTCTTATGTTTCAGAGAAAGAAAAAAAGTATGCGACTAAAGTGATACGAGCAAAGCTGAAAAATAATCAGTTGACTGAGATTGAAACAATATTACTTGCTCTTCCTTACGCTGATGGATTATTTCATTTTGGTGGAGGGTTACTTTTTGGTACTGATGGCAAACTCTATGCGACTATCGGAGAGCGGCTTTTTGGAGATTCGTTACAACCTTCGTTTCCGATTGCACAGGATTTGTCAGATCAAAGAGGAAAAATATATCGGATAAATCCTGATGGAACAATTCCTAACGATAATCCTGATTTTGGAGATGATGCCGTAGCAGGATTATATGCTGCAGGTATCAGAGCTGCTCAAGGCATGACAGTTGACCCGCGCAATGGTGAAATTTGGTTTAGTGAGCACGGCACCAATCAGGGAGACGAATTAAATTTGTTAGAAACTGGAGCGAATTATGGTTGGCCCATAGTCAGTACAGGAAGCTATAGAGGAGGATATGAACCACCTAAGATGGATAGAGACTTTACAGTTCCTAAATGGTATTGGCATCATACAGTAGCGCCAACAGGATTGACATTTTATACAGGGACAGAATTTCCACAATGGAAAAATAATTTAATCGTCCCTGGATTATCACGTGGTAATTTCTGGCGATTCGTGATAGAAGATAATGTGATACAAAGTGTAGAGGAGCTATTTATTGATGAGCGTGATAGGACTAGAAAAGCAGTGCAAAGTCCTGATGGGCAATTATACATGCTGACTGATGAAGCGAATGGTCGAATTATTAGAATTAAAAATGGCCAATAGTCAAGCATTGATTACACCCAAAAGCTTAAGGACCATCCTTTTATAATTGATAAATAGCGGATCAGTATGACTGTAAAAATAGCTGCAATAACATTAAAATTTAAAAAAGGACTAAACTCTAATAATCCTAAGTAAACAAGTCCACCAACAAAGCATGCGAACGCATAAATTTCTCTTCTAAATATTAAGGGAATTTCATTTGCCAAAACATCTCGAATCACACCTCCAAAACATGCAGAGATCACTCCCATGATAAGACAAATCTCAATATTGAGGCTATAGTCCAATGCGATCTCGATCCCAAGTACAGTAAATAGTCCAATCCCAATTGTGTCAAATACAAACATACTTCGAGTAAACCCAAGAATCTGCTTTCTAAATACATACGCAATGATATACCCTATGATAATGGCAAAAAAGTAATTGCGATCATTCAGCCATCCAACAGGAAACTTACCAATAAGCATATCTCGTAATGTGCCGCCTCCAATGGCAGTGACAAATCCAATAATTAATGTGCCTACCAAATCAAATTTTTTACCCAAAGCAGTGAGCACACCAGAGATGGCAAAGACACAGGTCCCAAATAAATCAACAAGATACATCCAGCTCATCGGAGAACACAATTTAAATTATAGGTAAATGTATGGAAATGATGTAGAGTACCTGACTATAAAGTTTTTAATTTATATGAATCATTACATATCAGAATGAGTATATTGAAATACATTCACTCGCAAAGCTTTTTCTGAGTCATCGACTAAAAGAGCTGTGATTATTACTTATACATATGCTCAAAAAGTTTACTCAATTTATAAATCGCCTTATTCTCAGTCCAGAAGCGTCTGTTAATTTAGGAGAGTTATTAGTCAAAGAAAAAGAGGAAATCAAGAGTCGAAGAAACGCCAATGGTTTTTCAACAAAATTGAATGAGGACTCTATTGGAATCGCATTGTCAGGTGGCGGCATCAGATCATCTACCTTGTGTTTAGGAATTTTAAAAAGCCTCAATGAAATTGATTTTTTACGGAAGACAGACTATTTAAGTTCGGTTTCAGGTGGTGGCTATATTGCATGTTTTATTCATGCCTATTTACATGTTCATCAACATGATTTAAATAAATATGAAACAGTATTTAGTGACTCTAATATTCAACATTTTAGAGATAGTCGGCAACATCTTTATGTGCTACCACAATACAAATGGTTGAGTAGAATGATAATTGTAATCACTTTTATTTTAGCCTTTCTATTTAACTGGTTCTGGTTAATCATACCTGTCATTTTATTTGTCAGGTTTGACATTTCTGGGATTATACTATTCGTAATTGCGGCTCTCCTTTCAATTTTAATTTCTCCAAATTTTACATCTCTTCATTCATATTATAAACATAGTTTGAGCAAAGTCTATTTATGGTTCAATAGAAAAATCAAATTAAGTACTTTAGCAAAATCAACAGGACCATATCCTTTGATAAATGCAACCATTCATGTCAACCAAGATGATTATGATAGCTCTAATATTGTCTCATATCGAGGAAAAATAAATTCTAATTATTTTCTGTATTCACCATTATACATTGTTATTCAGGTCACAAAATTCGTAAATAGTGATAAACATACTTTCAAGAATACGACATTAGCTCGAGCAATGACTACAAGTGGTGCTGCATTAAGTACATTTATGGGATATGAGCACAAATCATTCCTACTCAGATGGCTCTTGGTATTACTAAATGTCAGAACCGGTATTCTCTCTCCTAATCCATTGTTAAAATACAATTCGCCAGCGCTGTGGCCATATTATACAGCTAAAGAAATATTGGGAAAAGCAAATACAACAACTGCTCGTGTCCAAGTCTCTGATGGAGGCCACATTGAAAATCTGGCGATTTATGAATTGCTTAGACGAAAAGTCAAATTAATCTTTGCTATCGATGCAGGACATGATCCAAATTTTGAATTTCGGGATTTAAAGAATCTAATCGTCAGAGCGCAGAATGAACTTGGTGCCATCATCAGCTTTGACGAGGCCAACAATCCATCAACTGTGATCAAGCCGAATTTAATAAATGGTAATTCAACAAACCATTTCTGTATTGCTACAATATCAGGTATTAAGGGATCTTATGCAGCTGGTTATGATGGCATTTTAGTGTATATCAAGTCTTCGATTCTACACAAAAAAGAATTTAAACTTAGAAAATTGAAAAGGCAAATTCAACAGATAGATACTAAAGCTGATGTTGAAGAATCATTAAAAAGAGAACTGAATAAAGTTATGCACAGAACCTACACTCCAGATTTTCCACATCAATCTACTACCAAGCAATTTTTTACGAGCGAACAATGGGATGCCTATTATGAATTAGGAGAATCCATCGGCGATGTACTTAAAGACAATTTTAATTTCGATAAAAATGATTCTAAATCTGAATTAAACAACAAGGTGAAGCTTAGATTTTAAGTCATGGTAGATTTCTATATGCTTATACCAAATTACATATAAATCAGTCAGCAATGCAAAATCCTTTTTTCGATCCAACTTTTATTTTTAAAGAAAATAATAGTAATATAATCACCTCTCTATCCATCAAATTGTTTATATTATATTTTACAAAACAACATCTGTCATGGCTGCAATCCTCAATGGGATTATGAAAACTTATTTGCGAAGACGATTCAAACGAATCGAATCTATGCGTCATAATTCTGTTCAATTACAAAAAGAATTATTACAAAAATTAATTAATAAGGCAGAACAAACTGAATGGGGGCAATCATATCATTATAAGTCGATTACAAACAGGTCTGATTTTATTCAGGCTGTTCCTCTACAAGATTATGAATCGCTACAGCCCTTTATTCATCAGATGATGATGGGAAAGGCTGATGTACTTTGGCCTGGATCGACAAAGTGGTTCGCGAAATCATCAGGTACCACATCTAATCAAAGTAAATTTATCCCTGTTTCAAAAGAAAAATTGAGACAATGTCTCGTACCGTCAGGCTGGGATGCTTTGAGCATTTATTATGAACAGCGTCCTGAAGCGCAGCTCTTCTCAGAAAAAAGTTTAATCTATGGCGGTAGCCTATACGAATTCCCATCAAATCCATCTGTGAAATTTGGTGATGTCTCAGCTATCATGATTGATCACATTCCTAAAGTTGCCAAACCATTCTGTAGCCCATCTCAAGAAGTCGCTTTGATGCCGGATTGGGAACATAAAATAGATAGGATTATCAATGAATGTTTGTATGAAAATATTACCATGATGAGTGGTGTCCCGACTTGGAATATTGTTTTATTTAAAGCATTATTAGAAGTGACCGGTGTAGATCATATTCATGACATTTGGCCTGACTTGAGTTTGTATCTCCATGGCGGTGTCAGTTTTGATCCATATCGAAGTCAGTTTGAAGAATTCTTACCTCATCACATGGACTATCTAGAAGTGTATAATGCTTCTGAAGGATATTTTGGTGTTCAAGATGTCATTGGTCGGGATGATATGTTATTAATGACCAATAATGGTATGTATTATGAATTCATTCCCGTTAGTGAAATGTCTAGCAATTCGCCGACTTCAGTCTCTTTAGAAGATGTGGAAATTGGAATCAACTATGCAATAGTGGTCAGCAGTTGTTCTGGACTTTGGAGATATGTGATCGGTGACACCATCGAGTTTAGTACGACACAACCATATAGAATACGCGTGACGGGTAGGACAAGACAATTTCTAAACACCTTTGGAGAAGAGCTGATGGTATCCAATACCGATAAGGCGATTGCATTAGCCGCAGAGCAGTGTCAAGCGAGCATAGCAGATTATACCGTAGCGCCAATTAATCTTACAAGTGATCAAAAAGGTGCTCACCATTGGCTAATAGAATTTGAAAAAGTCCCAACGGATATGTCTAGCTTCAGATTCATACTCGATTCAAATTTGAAGAAAGTCAATGAAGACTATGCCGCCAAGCGCTATAAAGATTTGGCGATGACCTTGCCTCAAATCGATGTTTTACCAAATGGGACATTCAACAAATGGCTAAAGGATAAAGAGAAACTGGGCGGCCAACATAAGGTTCCTCGTTTGTCAAGCAATCGATTGATTGTAGACGAATTACTACAGATGGCTCACTTACAACAATCTTATGTCTGACGACTTTTCAGAATTCAATGAGCTTATTAAAAATCATGGTTCAGCGAATCAAGATGACTTACTCGCAGCCATTACAGAACGCGTTAGTTTCCTATTAGATTCAGATATAGAATTGCTGATGAGTTATTTATATCGCCTTGATGTATTGGAGGTCGATATCGATTTTATTCTGAACAAACAAAAAGACATTCCCGTTAACGAAGGACTTGGAAAACTAATTTTTGATCGGCAAATGGCGAGGCAAAAATATCGCGAACAGTTTAAGCAAAAACCGATAGAAGGTTGGGATGAGTGGTAGTTTGAAAAGTCGATAATTTTGGTAGATGATCGTTGTATTTTTTAGTTCAGAATCCATAGCATTGAAATTAAATAGAGTAGCCTTTTATTCAATGGGTCATGACCCATTGGACAACAAGACAATCGAAATAACTGATACTGAAGACTCGTTTTAAGAAGCTGTCTACGTCACTCTCTTGATCTCATAACTCGTCGTAATATTCGCCGCCTTTTCTAACATCAATGAAACGGAGCAATATTTCTCGATAGAAGAATTGATCGCCTGTTGGACTTTATTTTCTTTCAAATCACCAGTGAGGATATAATGCATATGAATGTCGGTAAATGTACGTGGGATTTCATCCCGTCTTTTACCCTCGACTTCGACTTGAATATCTTCCAACGGCTGACGCATTTTTTCTAAGATCAAAACGATATCAGTTGTACTACATCCTGCAGCAGCCATTAAGACAGATTGCATAGGTCCTACAGCATTCCCGTCACCGCTTAATTCTAGAGAGTGTCCGTCCTCAGTTATTCCTTTAAAGTGTTTAGAATCATTTAATCTTTCTAGTTTGACTTTCATGTATTGAATATGTTTATTCTGCAAAACTCAAGGCACTATAGTACCTTGGATTGAATATCAAAATTGATGACGTTATACTATGCCGACTCATCCACCGGCGCTAATTTCACCACCAATCCATTTAATTCGTTTGTAATCGGTAATTGGCAACTCAGTCGACTGTTATTCTCTACAAAAAATGCTTGATCTAACATATCCTCTTCATCGTCCGATGCTTCGGGTAGTTCATTATCGCTTTGTACATAGCAGTGACAAGATGCGCATAAGGCCATACCTCCGCAGGTCCCTTCGACAGGTAATTCTGAAGCCTTACAGATTTCCATTAAGTTGAAATTCATATCTGTCGGGGCATCTATTTTATGCTCGACACCCTCGCGATCTATAACTGTAAGTGAAATTATGTTTTCGTCCATTGTGTATTCTCTGTCAAGGTTTCTGTTCGTCATTCTGAACTTGATTCAGAATTTAGTTTAGACAAGTAAACCGATAGATACTGAATCAAGTTCAGGATGACAATAAGCTTTTATATTTTTAAAAAATATTAGTCCTTAAACTCTTTTACTCATCAAATCCATTGACACCTGCGACAGTCGTATATTTAAAACTGAGCTTAGCATCAGGGTATATATATTTAAATGCAGATTGCACCATGAGAGTTCCCTCATGAAATCCACATAAAATTAATTTTAGTTTGCCTGGGTAGGTATTGATATCACCGATGGCATAAATGCCTGGTACATTTGTCCGATAATCTTCCGTGTTCACTTCTATCGCACTTCTATTAATCGTCAATCCCCATTCTGCAATAGGTCCTAATTTTGGCGTCAAACCAAACAGCGGAATAAAGTAATCAACCGCTTGGGTAAACTCGCCTTTCTCCTTCGTCTTCACGACCACTTCTGTCAATACACCATTCCCATTCACGCCGACGGCCTGTGCCTCGGTGATTAAATTTACTTTTTTAGCTTTCGCTAATGCCATGACCTTGTCAACACTATCAAGCGCACCTCTAAAAGATGTCCTTCTGTGAATCAAAGTAATTTCACTCGCTATATCTGCTAATTCAATCGTCCAGTCTAAGGCAGAATCTCCCCCACCAGCAATCAGCAATTTCTTGTCTCTGAATTTCTCTGGATCTTTAACCATGTACTCTACACCCTTATCTTCAAACTTTGCGATGCCTTCGATCGGTGGCTTACGTGGTTCAAAACAACCAAGTCCACCAGCAATACAAATGACGGGAGCTTCTATTTGAGTTCCACGATTTGTCGTCAATCGAAACGAACCATCTTCTAATTTCTCAATGCCTTCAGCTCTTTCACCCAAGGTAAATCCAGGCTTGAATGGTTCTATCTGTTTCATCAAATTGTCAACCAATTCGCCAGCAAGCACACTTGGGTAACCAGGAATATCATATATCGGCTTCTTTGGGTAGATTTCACTCAGCTGACCACCAGCCATCGGCAATGCATCTACCAGATGACATTTTAGTTTTAGCAGTCCCGCTTCAAAGACGGTAAATAGTCCACATGGCCCAGCGCCAATGATTAGTATATCTGTTTTTATCATTACGACAACAAATTTAGATTTAAACTCTGTATTATGTTTATTTGTTTAGTTGAATTATTGATTCAACTTAAGAATTAATTTGTGTGAATCCCGCATTCTGTTTTGGATTGTCCAGCCCATCTTCCCGATCTACCATTCCCTTTTTTGGTACAATGAGTACAGCCTACTGACTCAAAGCCTTCTGATTTTAGAGGATGTGAAGGAATACCATTGTCCACTAAATACATATCAAATTGAGCAGCAGATGTGTCGATATTTGGATGCATTTTGACAATGTCGTTTCTCTCTTCAAAAATATTTAGGTTTTCTCTAAATGGAGTTTGATTCATGAGTAAGCCGGAGACCCAAATTTTTTTGTCCAGTTTGAATGGTTCAAAAGGTTTAATCTTATTGATATTACAACAGGCATCAACGTTTGTTTCCCATAATGACACTTCTCTAGCTTTCATATTCTCTTCTATATCGGGTAAAATATGGACGATATTTAATCCAAGAATATCCGTTAGCGTTTGTTTGTATTCAATTGTTTTTTTGAAACAAAAAGTCGTATCAATAAAATGTATCGGATGACCAGGTGCGGCCTTGCTGATCATACTCATTAATATTCCAGAAGTCGTCCCAAATGAAGAGGTGACCAAAATATCATCATGGTCAAAATCCAAAAATAGTTTTTGTAATCGCTGGATTGGATTTAGGTGCTTGTAGGCCTCATTTAATGAATTGACATCAATATTCTCAGAAACACTTTTCTCTATATTCATCTTTATTTGTTTACTAATGTTGAGGTAATCCTATTTAATTCTTGTACTTTATAATTAAAATCTCCTTTGAGGCGATCTCTAAATATCTTGAGATTATCGACTAATTGTGCAGAATCATTTGGTAATACTTCTTCTAATACTTGACGAAATCGTTTGGCGAAAGTTGGTGATTTTCCGTTAGTAGAAATGGCTACTTTTAAATGTCCTCTTGTAACGATTGATCCTAAATAAAAATCACATAGATCAGGCGTGTCTGCTACATTAATCAATTTATCATATTGTTTTGCTGCATGATGTACGTGTTTATTGACATCTTCAAAATTCGTCGCAGCAATAATTAAATCATGTCCGATAATGTCTCGGTTTTCAAATTCCTTCTGGATCCATTTGATATTGTATTTTCCTGACTCTATAATTTGTGCGACCTCCGTACGTGCCCAGGGAGCGACGATTGTGATATTAGCATTCGGACTACTCTTTAATATAAAATGCATCTTTTCAAAGCCAACTTCCCCTGCTCCTACGACAAGCATTTTCAATTTATCCAACTTAAAAAATGCTGGATACAATGGATTGTGGTCGATTGCTTTTTGTGCTGTTAATAGTTCCATGTTGATCTTGCTTTTTCTTTAATAAATTCTGGATGAGTACTGACGACTTCTCCTGCGACAATAATTCCTGGAGTGCCGATGTTTTCGTCTGCAGCTTTGTCTAGAATATCTTTCACTGTAGACACTACACACTTCTCATCAACAGTCGAGCCACTTTGAATAATCATAATTGGTAAGTCAGCCTTACCTTCTTTTAATAAAACCTCTCTGATAATTGGTAGTTTTCTAATTCCCATCAGTATGACCATCGTCGCACTACTTTTTGCAGCGAGTCTAATGTCATTAGATAATTGGTGTTCTTTTGTGGAGCCTGTTAGTACCCAAAAGCTTTCACTTATACCTCTTCGAGTCACTGCGACGCCTTGTAACAATGGTAATGAAATCGCGCTCGTGATTCCTGGTACGACTTCCACAGGTATACCAAATGATTCTGCATATTCTTTCTCTTCGTGACCTCTTCCGAATACAAACGGATCACCACCCTTCAGTCTCACAGCATGTCCAAATTCAAAGGCTGACTGTACCAGAAGCAAATTTATTTCCTCTTGCTTTTTACAGGCAATTCCTGCTCGTTTACCTACGAATAATTTGATTGTATCATCGGGTACTTCATCCAAAAGTTCTGAAGAGACCAGAGCATCATATAAGACCACATCTGCAGATTGAAGTGCTTTTAATCCTTTGACAGTTATGAGATCTTTGTCTCCTGGACCTGCTCCGACCAATGAAATTTTAGCTTGTCTAGTTTTGTTCATTGCCTTATGCTTTATAATATGATTCAATAACTTTTTTATCGTCTTGTCCATTTGACAATACATTTTCTCTGAAGTTGATAACTTGCTCTAAGAAAACTTTTGCATCATTCATAAAACGCTCTACAAAGTCAGGGTTTGGTGTATTATTTTTAAGTGCTAAGACAGTATCCTTAAAATTACCCTCAAATTTAAATCTGCCAGATTCCACAAATGTCTCCTGGAAATCATTGAGGATCCCGACTTGTGTGTTACACTTGATATCATCCGCAAGAAGTATGGCTTTCGCTCCTATGACAAATGCTGAATAACTATAATAGGCCGCTTCTGGAAAATGTCCTTTTGCGAAATCCACCTCAGCGCTATCCAATCTTTCTGTTGCATCCTTAATAATTGTACCAACGACATCGAGGATAACACCTGCACATTCTCCAACTCCAATTTCTTGTTTGTATTCATGGTCCTGTCCCCAATCAAATAAATCCGTTCCTGACAACTGTTCAATATCAGCCAACGGTTTTAATAATGTATAAAAGTATTTTTTGCCTAGTCTTTCGTAATAGTAATTATAGTATTCTCCTTCTGTAGAATTTTCATTGTAATCATCAATTAGCATTCTAATACAATCTAAAATTTTTTTCGTTGGTAGCTTGATAATCTTTTCTGCAATCCAGCCTTTTCCTGTAGGATCAGTGCCACCGCCTAAGACGACTTGCATTGCAGGAATGACAAGATTGTTTTTTTTAATAGAACTGCCGTGAAAGCCAATATTAGCAACCATGTGTTGGCCACAAGCATTCATACAACCACTAATTTTAATTTTTATGTGTTCTTCCTCTAATAGCTCAGGATATTCATCTTCGATCATGTCTTCGATGACCTTCGCCATACCTGTACTATTGGTCACGCCAAGGTTACAAGTATCTGTACCTGGACAAGCCGTCACATCTGCAATCGAGTCAAAACCAGGATTAGCAAAACCAATTGTCTCTAGTGCTTCAAACAATTCTGCTAAGTGATCTTCGTGTACGAATCGGAGTAGCAAACCCTGATTGACAGTGATCCTGATATCATCAGCCACATATTTTTTTGCAATTTTCGCAAATGCTCTCGCTGTATCAGATGAAATATCACCAAGTAAAATTTTGATATAAACACCATGATAATTGTCTTGTTTTTGTGAGAATGTATTTGTCTTCTTCCAGAGCTCGAACTTGTCTTGATTAGTCGGAGTGGTGATTGATGGTTTAAAGTATTCGACAGCTTCTGATTGTTCATAATTAGATGTATCAATGGGGTAAGTCTGATGGAGGAGTGACTTCCATTCATCATTAACTAAGTCTAAAAATCCATCGATCCCAAGTGACTTGACCAAAAACTTCATTCTGGCTTTTTGTCTTTTTGATCGCTCACCATGTCTGTCAAACACTCTCAAGCTAGCCTCCATAAATGGAATGATCTTGTCTGCAGCTAAAAATTCAAATGCTGTGGGTGCAGTGATTGCTTGCGCACCAAGTCCACCACCTACGAGAACTTTAAATCCTTTGACACCATCCTTGATTTTTGGAATAAATCCAAAATCGTGAAAGTAACTGAATGCAGTGTCGGCATCACTTGATGAAAAACTTGGTTTTATTTTTCTACCCATTTCCTGGCAAATCGGATTTCTCAGAAAATAATAAGCTGCAGCATGTGCGTATGGTGTAATGTCAAAAGGCTCATCAGGATCAACTCCTGCAGTTGGTGAAGCAGTTATATTTCTAACTGTATTTCCGCAAGCTTCTCTACCGGTAAGTCCATTCTCTGTTAGTGCTTTCCATACTTCAGGAGAGTTCTCTAATTTGACATAATGCAGCTGTATATCTTGACGAGTTGTCAAGTGGAGATTACTTGAAGCATAGGCATCAGAGACATCAGCGATCACTTCAAATTGTTTGGGACTAATTTTTCCATATGGAATTTTGATCCGAAACATTTGAACACCAAGTTGACGCTGGCCATACACACCTCTTGTCAGTCGGTACAGTTTAAATCGCTCTTCATCTTCTTGATGATTTTTAAATTTTTCGATCCGCTCTTCCAGTTCTAAGATGTCAGTTTGATCTGCTTCAGCGATGTTTTGCAATGGACTCATGATTTATTTTTGTATTGACTGTAGACAAAAAAAAAGCCTTACTGGAAAACAATATTCCAGAAAGGCTTCATATATAATTTTATGATTTTCTTAGAGGAATAATGCAATGTGCATACAACAGCAGCAACAGCAAGCCGCACAACAACACATCATTCTATTTCCTGTAATCTTTTTCACTTTAACTTTCTAATTGACAATATATTCTTAGACTAATTCAAACCGAATTGGTATAAGAGTATATGTTAAAATATTTTGTCTGTGCTTGATTTTCAAGACGAAGCTCTTTTGGAGATGCATAGCAGAGCTATGGATCGATAAAAAGCTGAAGTATTGGAATTCAATGACATACAAATTAATTGACAATATATTCTTAGACTAATTCAAAAAAAAAGCCCTTCTGAATGTCTCCAGAAAGGCTTTATATATCTTATACATATATAACGTCAGTTACTGAAGATCATCCTTTGCAGGACAACAGCAACAACAACAAATCGTATATAATGCTATATTTTTCATTTTCTTAAAACAAGATTAACCATTAATCATCTAAATAACAAGATTCATCAATAATTATTTTGTCAATTGTCGTTTTCTTAACAATTGCCAAAAAGTATAATAAGATTTTTAATCCTCTTCGTTTCAAAATTTATCCTGCGTATTCTACCGCTACCTCAATCTTGAAAAGGAGTATTTTGCTCAATCATCTACTGCTCCATCATTTCCTGAAAAGGAAAATATCTGGCACTTAAATAGAAATCACCAGAGACTTAATATACTCTAAGACTTAAAACTTTTAACTCTAAGTTTAGTATACTCATGGAGCATTATAGAGTTATGTATATTCGCCAAACATGGAATTCACAGGTCTTGAATACGTAATTATCATCCTTGGTAGCTTTCTCGCAGGTTGTATAAACACACTTGCAGGGAGTGGCTCTGCCATTACATTAGCTATCCTTACTGAGATCATGGGTCTTCCCGGCAATTTAGCAAATGGAACGAACAGAGTTGGCGTTGTCGCACAAGGAGGATTGACGAGTTACGTTTTTCATAGAAATGGAAAATTAAATATAAAAGAAGGTCGATCAATTATCGTCTTTGTCACAATAGGCGCTATGATTGGTGTCTATGTGGCGACACAAATCTCCAATGATCAGTTTAAGGAAGTCTTTAAATTCTTGATGATAGGAATGTTACTCATTATTTTAGTCAAACCTAAACGATGGCTCAGTAGAGATGAAAATAAAACACCCTTACCACAATACTTTGCGATTCCTTTATTTTTAGTTGTTGGTTTTTACGGTGGATTTATTCAAATGGGAATGGGTATCTTTTTCTTGGCAATTCTCGTGCTTGCTTCTCATTATAACATCATAAAAGGCAATGCAATAAAGGCCTTTGTAGTTATGTTTTATACACTTTTTGTGATTGTTATTTTTCAGATTAATGGAATGATCGATTGGAGGGCTGGATTAATATTAGCCATTGGTCAAATGATCGGTGGATATGTCACTGCACAATTTGCATCGAAATACAAATCAGCAGATGTCTGGGCATACAGGTTGTTAGTTATCATTGTCATACTCGTTATTTTAAAATTATTTGGTGTTATACAAATACCAAGTTAAATGACATCGTATATTAATAATTTATGAAGTGTATCTTGACATTATGTTTTTGTTTTTTTATATGCTTTGGCTATAGCCAGCATCAAAAAGATACAAATCATAAGGACCATGATATGCTTTTTCTGGGCACACAAGAATTCACTTATAATTTAATTTAAAGGATGAGCTGAAATATATTATTCCTGGCGTCAGTATGAATATTTTGGGTTCAATCTTAATAGCAAAGCACGACAGAGTTTCATTTACAGAATTATCAATATTGAACAGAAATAATGTTAGTTCATTTGATAGAGGTGCTACGGATAATTATTCTTCTCGCTCGCAGACGATCAGTGACATTCTGTTATATACAGGCGCAACACTGCCATTATTTACTCTATTTTAAATAATTGTAGACAAGAGACAAAGTCTATAGCATTCATGACAGTTGAGACTGTTTTAATTACATCTGGATTGACTAACATTACAAAAGCAATCTCAAAAAGATATAGACCCTTTAATTATAATCCCAATGTACCTGATGATGTAAAGCTCGGCAAATCAAGTCGGTTGTCTTTCTTTTCAGGACATGCTTCAGTGACATCTTCATTAGCGATAATGTCTGCAAAAATAATAACCGATTTAAACCCCAATATGAAGTATAAAGTAGTGGTCTGGGGTACTGCGATTATTTTACCGGCTACAATCGGATACTTAAGATATGAAGCAGGAAAACATTTTCCGACGGACGTTATTACAGGATATGTAGTCGGTGCGACTATTCGATATTTGATTCCGACGATCCATATGTCTGACAGAGTGGATCTATCTTATGGTGGGAATATGATGTCCTTGGCTTTTCAGTTTTGATTCTGACTCTATCTTAAAAAGGTCTTTCCATTTTCGAGATCATACACGAGATACACAAACGTTTCCAATCGTTCTAAAAGCATCTTCGGTGGAACTTGATCTCCATATTGATAATAAATCAAACAATTTTCATTTCCTTCGGCTGACCAATCTTTATCATCACCAAAACGATCTAAAAATTCTTCTGTAAGATTTTCTTTTAATTTGAAATGATCATTTGTCGCAATATGGTAGTTGTCTAAAAAATCTGGCGTCGCCGTCAATATAACTGGTGCGTCTTCTTCACTAAACCAGTTTTTAAAAAAACCTGCTCCTGGCTTTGGCTGAATCATAAATGCTGGCAAAGTCATGTCTTTCTGAAAATATTCAAATACTGTTGTTGTCTTTGTGCCGAGTCCTTTCACAAAATGACAATCATAAATTCTAAATCCACCGGTAAGTGCACGCACTTTAAAACTGACAATTGACTTTAGTCTTTTTGCTGATTTATCATTAAATAGTCGAAAGTCAAAAGATTGGATTGGGTCTTGTGCAAAATTGCGACGTGCTTTAAATGACCAATGATTTTCTCTAGCTAATTGCTTAATTAATTTTTGTCTTTTATCTGACCCAAATAGAGAAGTAATATCATCAAAAAATATTTTCACGGGATGTTGTATTAGATCTGATCTTTATAAGTCTCGATAAATTGGCACTTCTGTTAAATAATCGTACACTTTATCTGGTACTAAATACTGAATTGTTTTATTCTCCTTTACATTTTTACGAATATAACTTGCAGAAATATCGAGTAAGGGTGCATCAAAAAAACTTACTTTAGGATGATCGGCCAACTCCCCTTTTTCGTATCCTGGTCGATTGTACACATAAATTTCATAATACTTCAAGATCAACTCAAAATTCTTCCACTTATGTAATGTTTCCAAATTATCACCACCCATAATCAAAACAAAGTTTTTATCTGGATACTTCTCTCTTGCATAAGTCAAGGTATCAATTGTATACGAAGGCTTTGGTAACTTGAATTCAATATCACTCGCTTTTATTCTCGAGTTATTACCAATCGCCAAATTCATTAGATGTAAACGATCGTAGTCTTTCGCCAATGATTTTTTTTCTTTAAGCGGATTGTGCGGAGAAACCACCATCCATATTTCTGCTAAGTCCGCATTGGTTAGCAAATAATTTGCAATGATCATATGTCCTATATGAACAGGATTAAAGGAACCAAAAAAGAGACCAGTTTTATAAGGTTTCACTGACAAATATTATTTCCTGTAAAGGTAGACAATAGATTTAGGTGGTCAGTTATTGTGCTGATATTAAATTTGGAAAGATTTTGATAAGGTGATTACTAAAGCAGCTTAGCATCTCTTTAGCATTAAAAAAGTAAATATTATATCTTTATAAAACAAGAATAAAATCGTACCTGTTATTTAACGTTATCAACATGAAATTGAACTATTATCTTCCACTTGTTTTGATGTCTTGGAGTGTTATCGGAATGTCTCAAAAGAATATAAAAACTCACATTTTTGGGCATAGCCTAATCAATCATGTCAGCTCAATTCCTGATCCAGAACTAACCACTGCTCCATATTGGATCAGTCAAATGGCTAATACCGCTGGCAACCAATACGCCATGAGTGGTCAGTGGGGACAGTTAATGCAACACCGCGATCTAAATGTGCAGCCTAATTGGGGAATCACGGGAGTTGATGGCGCATGGGATGGTGACACAGAAACATTTCCAGAAGTTGATTTTACTGGTATTATTATTATGCCCAGTAATTTTGAACAATATCAAGGGCCAGATATCAATTATGAAGGTGGTTTTGATTACTCCCCAATTGATGCTACGGTTGATGTTTTCGATTGGTGCGTTGGTCAAGAGCCAAACATCAATTTTTATATTTATGAGCATTGGCCAGAGATGTCAGGCTTCGTGGGAGGCTCTATGCCGCCATCTCCACAAGAGTGGATAGATTACAATGATTATTTATCAGGTGATTATCATCAATGGTTTATAGATTATCATGATGCCCTAACTGCTCAATTTCCGAATAGCTGCGTCTCAATGATTCCTGTAGGACCTATCATAAGCAAGTTACTTCTCATGTCTCCTTATGATCAAATCGACATCAATGATCTTTATGAAGACCCCGATCCTCATGGTCGGCCTACGATTTATTTTCTGTCAGCAATGATTACGTATATGGCGATGTATGAAGAACAAACCCCATCGACGTATCAACCACCTTCAGGTATTATTCTTCCCGTTGTTGCTAATCATTATAGTTCTATAAGAGATTTTATATGGACAGAACTCCAAGACTTTAATTATACGAATGGTAATAGTCGATCATTTTGTAATGCCCCTGTCACTACCTCGACAGTTGACCTAACTTTGCGGAGTTCAGGAATTACATTTCATCCCAATGTATGCGATGACATTTTGATTATACAAGGTGAATTGGCAGGTTTTGATATTGAAATTATTGATAGCCTTGGCCAGATTCATGACACGATTGATAATACAACAACCCAAAGTTCATATGATATCTCTGGATTACCTAGTGGCATCTACTTCTTGCGCATTCGCAATCAGACCAATAATCAACTTTGGATTGAAAATATCGTGAAAATGTAGAATGTAAATCTATGTGTCCTTCGGTTTAATAGAATCACTAAGTTTTCGACTCGCATCTAAAGATCTGCATAAAACAATCATCTAAAACATTATATTTGACCTTCCTGTTAATATGAAACATGCTTCAAACTGAAAACCTATCATATAGCTACGATAATTCGGAGTGGATTAAATTTCCTGACATCCACTTTGCGGCAGATACAAGTCATTTGATCTTAGGACAATCCGGTACTGGAAAGACGACTTTCCTACATTTGATCGGCGGCTTATTAGAATCCAAAAAGGGTAAGGTAATTGTAAATGGGACTGATATCACAAGCCTTAAAGGACAGACACTAGATAAATTTAGAGGCGATAATATTGGGATTATATTTCAACAGGCTCATTTTATCAATGCCATCTCAGTCGAAGAAAACCTAATTTTAGCTCAACGACTCGCAGGTAAACCCGTGAAGCAAGAAGACATTCGAAATATTTTATCTATTCTAAATATTGAGCATAAAGCGAATGCTAATCCAAAACAATTGAGTCAAGGTGAAAAGCAAAGAGTCGTCATCGCGCGAGCTTTAATTAATAAACCAGCAGTCATCCTCGCAGATGAGCCGACATCTGCTCTAGATGATCACAACTGTGCTGAGGTCGTCAAGCTACTCGAACAAACAGCTAAAGAAGTTAAAGCGACTCTGGTCATTGTCACTCATGACAACAGACTCATGGATTATTTTCCTAACCAAATCAGACTTTCATGAATTTGTTTAAACTGAGTTGGAAAAATATCATGAGTAAACCGCTTAATTTATTATTGAGTATGGTGCTCTTTGGTTTGGGCATTGGCCTGATCAATTTTCTATTGCTGCTAAATCACCAGCTGAAAAATCAATTCGATAAAAATCTTGCTGGAATAGATGTCGTCATTGGTGCGAAGGGAAGTCCACTGCAGATGATCTTATGTAACATGTATCACATCGACAATCCCACAGGAAATATTTCTGTCAAAGAAGCGGCGCCTTTTTTAAATCCGAAGCATCCATTAATAGAAAAGGCAGTTCCCTTATCATTAGGAGACAGTCATCGCTCTTATCGAATCGTCGGTACGGATCATTCCATTCTAGAATTATACGGTGGTCAAATTGGTACAGGTAAATTATGGGTACAACATTTTGAAGTGACCCTTGGTAAGGTAGTCGCTGACGAGTTAGGCTTGCAGATTGGTGATCGCTTCCAAAGTAGTCATGGCTTCCAGGAAGCAGATGATTTATTACATGAACATGGCGATGGATTTTTAATTGTCGGTATTTTAAAGCCAACAGGAAGTGTTTTGGATCAACTTATCCTGACGACAACAAAGTCTATTTGGGATGTACACGATCATGAAGAAGGTGACGGTGAAGAACATGATCATGAATCGCATAACGATCATGATCATGCTCACGACGATCATGCACATCACGACCATGAGCATGATGAAACAGGTTTTAATTTAGTCGATTATCCAGATGAACAAATCACATCAATTTTAATTAAATTCAGAAATCGCACAAATTTTCAATCACTCAGTATGCCTCGAAATATCAATCAAAATACTGGCATGCAAGCTGCTTCACCACCAATTGAAATCAATCGACTGTACAGCATGATTGGCGTGGGTGTCGATGCCTTACGAAATATCGCCTTGATCATTGCCTTGGTTTCGGCTTTCAGTATTTTCATCTCATTGTTTTCATCATTAAAAGACCGACAATACGAACTTGCACTCATGCGGGTAATGGGCGCTGGCCAAGGAAAATTATTTTTGTTGATCATACTTGAAGGGATTATTCTCGCGCTTGTAGGCTGTCTCCTTGGATTATTAATTAGTCACATCGGCATGGAAGTTTTAGCACAATACGCTAAGGCGAGTTATCGATACAGCTTCACAGGATGGTTGTTTTTAAAAGAAGAATTAGGCATGATTATCATTTCAATTGTGATTGGTATTATTGCTGCATTGATTCCGGCGTGGAGAGCGTATCGGACTGATATTCATGAGACATTGGCAATGTGATTTTAATCTTATTGAGAAATCCATTTTATCTGAAACTAGGGTCAGGTTAAAACTTAGTCCCACTCACTTCTTAATTGCTTTTGCATTTCATCAAAAATAGCCTTCTAATTTGATCACCCACAATATTTCTAAGCATCTTTTGTCACTCACATTATTATTTTGATCGACGAAGAGGAATTCTTGCAATAACATCAATTCATTATAAGGACACTCATATAAAAATGGCAACTCTAGAATTCACTAATGAATTTAATTATTCCTGAAATGATTAAAATTATTAAAACATAATTTACTACCCATTTATATATACGTTCTTCGACAAAGTATAATCATTAAAGGGTCTCTGCTTTCACCCATTTTTTTCTTTTCATAATTTTATTCTGGATTTTAAATGACTAATATCTTCTTTAACAATTAAAAGGATATATCAATTTATGGCGAGTTCGTTCAGGAAATTATAGAGTAATCTACAGTATCGAAGATCAAATACTAGTCGTAGAAATATTAGAGATCGTCGATAGAAAAGATGCTTATTGAAAAAGCAGCCTGCTCCCTACGGTCGCAAAATATTGTGTCATGATCTGCTGGCCAACGGATGTTCAATAGCACTAATCAGTATCAAAAGTCTCTATTCTGTTTCTTATAACAAAATCTTTGTGAGTTGATTAATATTATACAGTTTCTTATTTTTATATTATTCATTGATTTTCAGTACAAGATACTTTTATGAGTTTTGGATTAAGACTTACTGAGCTAAGAAAGAAAAGAGGTTTCTTTCAAGCTGAGCTGCTGAACTGCTAAATACTAAAGCTCCTGTTATCGGTAGATATGAACGAGAAGAAACAAGTCCTTCTGTAGAGACTGCTTCCTAACTGGCAAAAATACTCGGTGCTTCACCATTTTTTACTTGCTTTCTGAGTTTAGTATGAGATAAAAGAGACATACTCAATATTTAATTCCAAAAAACAACTAAAACTTTATTTGAAATTTGTAAAGTGTTCTCTGTAAAGTTCTGTCCAATTATAGAATAATATTTTAAATAAAAAAATTAGTGCGATTTATTTAAAATTACCAAATAAAAAAAGCCAGCCACACTCAGACATGGTTGGCTTATAATTTAATATTGGTTTACTCCTTATCCTATTTATTCTGGTAATACTAAAGCATCATTATAATCTGGCAAATATAATTTTAAGCTTTGTGCATTGTACAGTGCTAAATCGATAAACTTCCAACTTTCTCCGCTGTCTTGCGACGCGGCTAATAAATTAATGGGTGTATCGAAATCGTCTTCACCTAGCTTTAATTTAATGATACCTGATATTGTACAATGTAATTCTTCACCAGCTGTCACGACCGTTGATGGATCTTCAAAATTGATACTGACCATTTCTACATTCATCTGCTTGAATGTGCCGATCTGAGTACTGATAATGTCTTTCATTAAATCTTTTCCGCCGCCCATTTCTATAATGTTAGGATGCATGAAACCCATATATGTGCTCACGTCCTGGACCATGTGCGCCGTTGCAGATTTATTTGCATCTAATACTATCGCATCCTTATAAATGTTTTGAGCATCTACTGAAGTCCCGAGAATAAATATAAAAAGAAATAAGTGTATAATTTGATTCATCTATTGTTTTTATCGAGTACATGATATACTCTTGTGTAATAAGTTTTTATAAACCCAATTTTGCTTTGACTAAAGGACTAACATCCGCTTGATCTTCTGCATATAAAATCATACCCATTGCTGCATCAAAAATATATGTGTATCCATTTTCAGCTGCTACAGTATCAAGTGCTTTTTGAATTTTATCACGTATAGGCTGAAGAAGCGTTTCGCTTTTGTCAATGATTTTTTGTTGGCTATCTTGCTCGAACTGTGAAATTTTGACTTCTTCTGCTTGTAAAGTTTGGCCTTCGACTTCTAATTGCTTTGGTGATAATTCTCCCTGCGCACGTTTTTGCTCAAGTGACTGATATTTTGTTTGTAAAGACTGGACCATTTCCTGACCCTTCTTTAATAATTGAGATTTGTACGTCTCAATGTTTGCATTTGCTTCTTTTACTTCCGCCATATTTTGAATTAATTCTTGTGAATTGATATATCCAAACTTCTGTGCTTGCATCTGCAATCCTGCTCCGACGAGCAATACTAGTGTTATTATTTTTATGATAGACTTGTTCATAATGTCAATATTAGCTTTTGTTAAAATGTATTTTCTTTATTATTATCTGATTCCTAATCGTTTCTTAATAATGTCAGTTTTGTCAAATTCATCACTCGTGAATAATATCCCTGCAGAACTACTTTTATCTAACATAATATCAATTCCTTTTTCACTTGCATAAGCTTGAATTTCATCAAAAACTTTTTCTTGGATTGGACTGACAAGTTCTTGTCTTCTTAAAAATAATTCACCTTCTGGGCCAAACTTCGATCGTTGTATTTCTCTAACTTGCTTTTCTTTCTGCATGATATCTTCCTCTCTTCTCACTTTCAAATCATCGCTTAATAGGACTTGTTCCGCCTGATACTTATTATACATACTTTTGATCTTATCATACTCTTTTGCGATTTCTTGATTCCAGTCCGCTGCTAATTTATCGAGCTTGTCTTGAGCACCTAAATATTCATCCATGTTATCTAGGATGTTGGTGACGTCTACGACTCCAATTGTTTGTGCTGAAGATGTTAAACTAAAGCCGAAAATTAAGATCAAAGAATACATTATATTTCTAAGCATTATCTTGTGTTTTGTATTGTATAAAAATAGTGTGCAAAATTACCGATAATCTGAATACAGTTATACAGTTATCAAAGAAACATCTATAATTCATGCAACATCACACGAGATAGTCCATTTAACGTTAGTTTAACGGGCTAGTTAATTGAAAGTCAAGGGTTTTAACAGCCTGATTATGAGTCATAAAAGAAAAGAAAATTGAAAAAAACAGATGTCCTTATCATTGGCGCTGGAGTCGCAGGCGCATCCACTGCAATTAGATTAGCCCAATTACGACCGGATTTGGAAATCACTATGCTCACTAAAACGCATACCAAAGAAAGTAATACGAGCTGGGCTCAAGGCGGAATTGCTGCCGTTTGGGATTTAGAAACAGACGATTTCGACAAACATATTGCCGATACTCTTGACGCAGGTGATGGTATTTGTGATGAAGAAGTCGTCCGCATTGTAGTCGAAGAAGGTCGCCAACGTGTCCAAGATATTATTGATATGGGAGCCAGATTCGACAAAGAAGATGATGGTGATTATAACCTCGGGATGGAAGGTGGTCATTCAGAAAATCGGATCCTTCATTATAAAGATATCACCGGATGGGAAATGCAGCGGACACTGAATGAAATGGTCAAGACATTTCCCAACATCACAATTTATGAGCAATACTTTGCAATTGACATTATTACCCAGCATCATTTAGGAAGAGTCCTCACTAAATTGACTCCAGATATCGAGTGTTATGGTGCTTATGTATTGAATAAATATAACAACGATATAGAAGCTATTCTGGCTAAAACCACTGTCATGTGTACAGGCGGCACAGGTCAGATATATAGAAATACGACGAATCCGCTCATCGCGACTGGAGACGGAATTGCCATGGCATATCGTGCAAAAGGTAGACTGGCAAATATGGAATTTGTACAATTCCATCCAACAGCTCTCTATGGAACTGGTGGAGATCAACCTGACTTTTTAATTTCAGAAGCTGTCAGAGGTTTTGGTGCCATATTAAAACGTCCAAATGGCACTGAATTTATGGATCAATATGACCTTAGAAAATCATTGGCGCCAAGAGATATTGTAGCCAGAGCTATTGACAACGAAATGAAAATATCTGGAGCAGAACATATGTGTCTAGACTGTAGGCATTTAAACCAAAAGGAATTTTTAGATCATTTCCCAAACATTTATGAAAAATGTAAAAGCATGGGTATAGATGCATTTGTCGATTTAATACCAGTCGTGCCCGCTTGTCATTATATGTGTGGAGGTATCTTAGTTGACACATCTGGAAGAAGTAGCATTGATAATTTATATGCAGCAGGCGAATGTACCTGTAGTGGACTTCATGGAGCGAATCGATTAGCATCCAATTCATTGTTAGAAGGTCTCGTTTATGGTTACCGAGTCGCTGAGGATATTATAAATGTAATTGATACCAAAGTGATTCGCGATGAGATTGCAGATTGGGATGCAGATGGTACATTAGAACCAAAAGAAATGGTCTTGATCACACGAAGTTGGTCCGAACTTAAAGAGTTGATGAGTTATTATGTCGGTATTGTCAGAACGAACGTCAGACTAAAGCGGGCGATGGATCGATTAGAATTGCTCCACCGCGAGACGGAAGACTTATATACTTCATCTATCCTTTCACCTCAGATGTGTGAGCTGCGAAATCTGATTACAATCGCTTACTTGGTGACAAAAGGAGCGCAGATGCGCCAGGAAAGTCGTGGCTTACATTATAACACAGATTATCCTGAAGAATTTTCTTACATAGAGACGACATATCTCTAAATGAAGATTGCAATCAATACCCGATTACTTCTAAAAGGTCGGATGGAAGGCATCGCTGTCTTCACTTGGGAAATTTGTAAACGACTGGTGATTAATCATCCAGAAGATCAATTTTATTTTTTCTTCGATCGGACTCCTCATCACTCTTTCATTAATTTTAAAAATGTAACGTCTATTGTTCTAAAGCCTCAGGCAAGACATCCATTACTTTGGAAATATTGGTTTGACTTCGCATTAACAAATGCATTTAAAAAACATCAAATCGATGTATTCTTTTCTCCAGAATTTTATTTATCAAAAAAGTCTACTGTCCCTACTGTAATCGTGACTCATGACTTAGGATTTTTGCAATATCCGGACACGTATAAAAAACATCATGTACATTATTTTAAACAGCAAGTTCCGCTGTTCCTTAATCAGGCAGATCACATCATAGCTGTATCCAATTTTACAAAAAATGAGATTATAAAATCTTACAATATCATCCCTGAAAAAATTTCTGTAATTGGAAATGCTGTAAGATCTATTTTTAAACCACTATGTGAAAAAGAAAAAACGAACGTCAAACAAAGTATTTCAGAAGGTCTACCTTTCATTTTGTATTTAGGCTCCATACATCCTAGAAAAAATCTCAACCGATTGGTAAAAGCCTTTGATCAATTTAAGCAAGAATCAACACAAGCCCACAAACTTGTGCTATATGGACGATGGGCATTTAAAAACGAACAACTCAAAAGCACACTTGAAAAGTCAAGCTACAAGAAAGACATTATTTTTTGTGGAGATGATCATATGGCAGCAGAAAAAGTGGTGGCATCAGCAAGCTGTCTAATTTATCCATCTTTGTATGAAGGATTCGGTATTCCGATCATAGAGGCTATGGCATGTGGCGTACCTGTTATTACATCAGATAGAGGTGCTATGAAAGAAGTAGGTGGTGATGCTGCCATTTATATGAATCCAAACAGCGTCGAAGACATATCGAAAGCTATCGACACTCTTTGTTCGAATAATGATGTCAATAAAGACAAGCTTTTACAAAATGTCTCCCGTTACTCTTGGGATGCTAGCGCTCGCCAAGTTTATGAGTCTCTTCTGTCAGCACGGAATTCAGCCAAAAGGTTCTGATTCAATGCCCTCCCTTCGGTGTCTGCTAAGCATCTTTCATAATAACAGAAATAGATATAATTCATTTGCTCCTTTGTTTGGATCTATGTATTTAATCACGACATCTTCTAGTTTCTCAACTGAATGAATCAAATGCTAAAGAAGCCAGGAGACCAATGTCGTTTAGTAAGTGGGTCGTCATTCTGAACTTGATTCAGAATCTATTCTTAAAACACAGTAAACAAGTTGAGATCCTGAATCAAGTTCAGGATGACAATAAGCTATTTTCCCTAACGTAAACCTTTAGTCTTGTGATATGATTAAAATAATCATATCACTATGATAACTATATTTTCTTTTTGCTTCTTTTTCTTTTAGAATCCACAATTATATGTTGATAAAGTAGCGGAAGTGAACTAATAACTAAACTAGGGATAATACCCTGTAAGTTGAATCAGTCTTCGCTACTTTTTTAGATTAAGCACCAAGTAGAAATTTAGGCGTCAGGGCCTACTAAAGGTATTAGTGATAATCTTCTCATAAATTAAAGATATGGATAAGTATTTATTTTTTGTTGGCATTGATGTGTATAAGTCAGTAATTGATGTTTCTTACTGGCAAGGTGGTCAAGCTGTTTATCTAGGCCAATATTTTAATTCTAAAAAAGGCTTTAAATCTATCTTAAAAAACCTTAAGCAAATTAACAGAAGCCTCAATTGAGAAATGGTTTATTTGTTTCGAGAACACAGGTTCATATTCCAAAGCTCTATTATATTGGTTCTTTTTCCATTCTTTTATATTCGTTTGATCAATCTCTTTTAGTATATCGTTCCTTTTTATATCCAATAACTTTCCGTCAGAATCTTCCCAATAAATTGCATTTTCCTGTGGAGGTATTATCCCTTCAATATCCATCTCTTTGAGTAAACTCCATACTTCATATGTATCATATGCTCCATCTCCTGAAAACTTATCAATGCTAGCCTCAGTCTGATCTAATAATTTCTTTGTCTGTTGAGCATCACCATCTCCCTTACCATTCTCAGTTAATAATGCACTATGTATTATTCCCGTTTTTTCATCAACTCCTAAATGTAATTTCCTACTACGATTGGATCCGCCATCAACATAAGCATCAGTATTTAACCTCGAAGGTATTTCCCCTAGAAAACAGCCTACATGAAAAGGAAAGAAAAATTACGATATGGTAGAAGAAACCATGTAGAAGGCAAAATAGGCAATGCAAAACAAGCCTATAACTTAAATCAAATAAAGGCTAAGCTCAAGCGAACATCAGAATCGTGGATCGGTGCCACACTTTTCGTCATGAACCTGTCACAATTCGCTTTAGACAACGGTGCCACTTTCTGAGGAAGCCCTAATTACAGCATTGGTCGCCAAGCTTATTTGAGCTAATCAATGGTCTTGGTTTCCATTCAGGGCACACGCTGACGACTAACGTGATGGCGACATCCGTCGTGCTGACGAAGGAAGCATGATCGTGATCGTCGCTTGTGTGTGCCCAGCATGGGCAGCTACCCTGAAAGGTAGCTATATATTCTAGAGGGTGCAAGTCCCTCATACGCCAGTTTGATGACTGGAAGTATTAGTAAGCTGCAAGGGCGTAAGGGGTGACCCTTAGTCTGAAGGAAGCAGGACTACAAAAGTCGGTTCTAACGAACAGGAACTTGATACAGAGGCCAGTAGAGTTGGGTAAGCAAGCACATCATTGTAAAGCCCAAAGAATACCAAAAGGCTCTACTGGTAGATCAAGTAGATATCGACCGAAAGAATTTGCCCTTACCTGGGGAGATCTCAAAATGAGTTGATCATTCTGAGAAGTCAGCCGAGGTCATAGTACCAAGAGTAACGAGCGAGGATTGCTAAACCCATAGCCCTCGACAGTCTCACAACTTGGGAAGGACTGAACGAGACCCGTCTTGAAATTCAATATGGAATCTTTGGATAGCCATATTTTAAATTAGAGACTACTCTTAAGTGGTGTAAAGAGCACTTGGGATTATGGGTACTCGAACCGCCATATACAGCCTGTCCCGCTCTGCGGGAAGACCCGTACGTACGGTGGTGTGAGAGGCGCACTCCATCAGCGACCGCTGTTGGAGCCGTCTACTCGATTAGACATAGTTATTCGATCTTAACTCTTGATTTTAAAGTATTCAGCAAAAACTTTATTGATTGATTTATTTCATCACTATCTGATAAAAGATTTTCAACAATGGCTTTTATGTTTTCGCTCGTTACTGTTTCAGGTATTAGTAATTCTGATAATTTTTCAATTTTGACATCTACTTGCCAATCAAAGTACGGTGCTACTTTATTTAACACCTGTCTACATTCTTTTGATTGATTGATCATTTCGGAAAATTTGTTTGAATACAAATTTGTTTTAGCAAAATTTGCAATTATTATAGAAGTCAAATCATCAACAGAGCCTGGATATGATCTGAATACATTCTTTCCATCTCTAATAGAGTTTCTAAGTTCACCTAATGATTCGTAAGCAAGTGAAATAGAGTCTAATTGCCTATTAAACAAGCTTGACTTTAACTTGTATTTATTATTTTCCTTATTATTCAAAAAAACAAAATAAATAGAGATGCATGAGACTATCGAGGGAACTAGAATTGCTAAAATTGATATCATGTTTTCTTTTTTTTTTAAATTATGTCTAACAATTGAATACTAGTACCTAATATCTATAATCGTTCCTAGTATTTTCACAATGTAGATACCTATAATTCCCCCTCTCCACTTTCTAAATCCCCCACAACCAAATATAATTCTAATTCCCCTCATTTCATCACCCAATCTACCTGTCCCCCAAACGCTCAAAACCCGAGAGGACAGAAAGTCTATTCTGTCCTCTCCCCTCGTCACATAGACCGAAGAATGGGTAACCAAGATGATCGCTGTCGGCCTGATGCCCTCCACCACTGGCAAGCCAGGAGGCAAGATCGTCGGCCAGGGCATGAGCGACTACCCTATCGAAGACGGTGTCTTTCTCAAAGCCTTAGACAAGATGCCCGACCGATTGAAATTCCCTTTCATCTCGACCGAAGCTGAGGCACGCTATATGGTCATGATCTCTGGTGGCAGCTCACCCACTGCTACCGCAGCTCCTGCCCCACCCAAGAAAAATAAGCTCAAGTATACCTGTCCTTCTTGCCAGACTAACGTCTGGGGCAAGCCCGATTTAAATTTGATTTGTGGGGATTGTGGGGAGGGTTTTGTGGGGTAGATTAACGGATCGGCAATATCTGGCGGATTTGGCGATAACCAATCTGATATGTGCATAATCTCATCCAAAGTTGATGTTCTGTCTTAAATGTTCGTAGTTCATTTCATTCTGCTTGTTGAAACGGATAGGTGATATAGAGCGGACGACCGAAGAAAGCCTGATCACATCATCGCTTATTATGACACGTATTCATTATCTCATATTCTCTTTATTGACCTTTATCACATATCGAATTCTTTCAAGAAAATCACCTGTAATACCAACTCTAAATGATTTCTCTTTAAAATTTATGTTTTTGATGTCTCCAAATATTGTATGAATCGTATCTACATCATCCCTTAATTTAAATATGACATCACCTTCGTATTCTTTCACAAAGTCTACACCATATGTTCTGTATAATGTTTTTAGATTTTCTTGTTCCGTTGATGTTAGCTTTTCATATCTCATAATTTAGGGTATTTAGTTTTTAGTTTTTGGATTACCTTGTCAAGAATTAGTTTAACTGGAGCTTTAAATTTTGTTTTTAATATTTTTGTATTGACTATAGTAGGTGATATATTATAGTATAGCTTTATAATCAAAGTTCCTATATTACTTTTTGAAAGAACAAAGTCTCTGTAATTTCTTAAAATAATGACTTTGTCATGATTATAATCTCCATATATATCTGTAGCTATATAGCAACCTGATTTACCCTTTATATTTGCTGCATTTATCCCGATTTCTTGCAATGATACACGAATCAAAAAGTCTTCTAATTCTGGTAGGTTGATGTTTTGTGCATTAAGTTCATCTTTAATTAAAAGACTTGTTTCTTTCGTTAATCCATTCCAAAGTTCTTGTCCTGATACATTACCATAATTAGTTTGTACTTTATTTAGAAGATGCTTCTGATATTTGTCGCCAATTATGCTTTTAGTTGTTTGAATTCTCTCTTTATATGACCCAGGTATGTTTTCCCCTGATAACATTAATGTGAAATAACTAAATAGAATGTCATACAGTCGGTCATAATTTTCTTGATTTATATTTTGAAGTTCCCCAAAATCCAAACCCATTTCGTAACCAGAATCTTCTGAATCAAAAAGCTTACATACCTTTTCACTTCCCCTTAAGAAATACACATAAAGTGGTTCAAGGTTTTTTGACACTCCTTTACGCGATATTTTTAAATACTTGGAGTGAGTTGTTAATCTTTTACTTGCGTTAGATTTCATTTTTTTAATTTATATGCGTCATATGACCTGGATAATAGGAACTAATATATGACCGTTGCTTGTATTTTCTCAACCAAATGTAATTCTAAATTCCTTCATTTCATCACCCAATCTACTTGTCCCCCAAACGCCCAAAACCCAAGAGGACAGAAAAATAAAATGTCCTTCACTCTCGTCACCTGGAACGCAGAATGGGCAAAAAAGATGATTGTTGTTGGCCTGATACCCTCCACGACTTGCAATCCAAGAGGCCAGATCGTCGGCCCTATCGAAAACGGTGTCTTTCTCCAAGCCTTAGACAAGATGCCCGACCGATTGAAATTCCCTTTCATTTCGACAGAAGCTGAGGCACGTTATATGGTCATGATCTCAGTTGGCAGCTCACCTGCTGCTACCGCAGCTCCTTGGCCCACCCAATAAAAACAAGCTCAAGTACACCTGTCCTTCATGCCAGACTAACGTCTGGAGCAAGGCTGATTTGAATTTGATTTGTGGGGATTGTGGGGTTGGGTTCACATTTTAAACAACAGTGTACCCTTTAGATTCAAGCATATATAACACTGTAGCACATGGATAATCTGTTGTATAAACATCAAATTCTCCAGTGCTACTAACAAATTCACATGCACACGATGGACCTTCACCTTTTAAGGTTACTTGAATACTTTCAGAAGTGTATCCAGATTCTTGTTCTTCACAATTTTGAGGGATTTCAATCGAAACTCGCTCTAAATGTATTGTTACATTTAATTCCATAATTCTTAAATTTTTACTTCCCCCATAATGCTAACATTGTTCTTGTAAATGGAGTTCTATTTTGCTACAAATATAATACTGGATTACACGATTTAACCAAAATTCACGTAAGATTCTGTAATCCGAAATATCTAATATATACAGGTTGTTTCTTGACGTCAAATATAATGAATAAGTATTATTCTAAGCCCGAATATGGGGGTGTTAACCTACTTCTCGTATCAAAAATGAGAACATTATGACCGGAGCAACGCTGATTTGAATATCGTTTGTGGAGGAATAGTTACAAGCAACTTTACTAATTAATCAACGATCAGGATTTGAATTTCTGTCATAAATGAGACTTCCAATAAGCAAGAATGCCCAAATAATATCAACGAAATTCCATAGCTCTCTTCCTAGGCTATTTTAAATTAAATATAGTTGCTCTACTTCAGAAAGAAATGTGATTATTAGAAGTACAAGACCGAATGATTCCCAACTTAAGTAACCTTTTTTAAATGACGAAATTATAAAAACGGGTATTAATGCGACAGCGGAAAGAACAAATAATTCACCTAATAAAGCGCCTAATATGGCACCTAAGTTCGAAGATTGATTTGGGAGCACGGTAATCACATATCTATCTAATAATATCATAGCGATTGACAGGGAGATATAAAGTATAGCTTTTTTCATTTTATAAGTGCTTCTATAATGTGTTGCTTTGGGTAAGGTAATTGTTAAAATATCATACGATTTATTTGTATTCTTCTAGCATAAATGATTGAAGTATACTTGAAAAATCAAAATTGTAATTCTCAATTTCGGTATTATTTGTTTTAAGAATCAATTGATATACTTTTGCTTTGTAAATAAATATGTATGACTCAATGTCATAATTGATTTCGACTCCTAGGTGAGAATATGAAATACTTTGTCTAATTTTTAAAGTAGGTTGGTTTGCAAGTGTTGTTCTATCTGTAGATTTGAATTTAGCTTCGCTTACACGTCCATTTTTTTCAAAAACATTTTGATAGAAGCTTGGGGGAAGGTTATCTATGTTTATTTCTTCGTTATTAAGATTAGCTACTTGAATTGAAAACATTGCTTTATTGTCATTTGAAATTGCATTTATTTCTACCCCTAATGCTTTTCCTGGTTTTGTAGTCCACCCTTTTGGGATCTGAATTCGATAATCATTTGTTTTACTATGATAATTATTGTTTCTGTTTATAGTTAGATCGATTCCAGAATAATCAATGAATTCTACATTTGAAGCTGAGGCTTTTGCATTTAAAGTGTCAGGAAGTATGAATATTAACCACCCAAGAGCTATTAGGATCATGAATATATCATTATTCCATTTACCTGCGATTAACCTGTAAATAAGATATAAAATACTACCAAAAACAAGAGCAGTGAATAAGGCTCCCATAATCCAAAAAACAATACCGTGATTTTCATAGCCTGACATCTCGGGAAACCCTAGGAAATTAAATTTTAAGAAACTGAGGACAGCCAGTATAAACCAGTACAATTGATATTTTTTAGAAAATATTTTATGAATTTTCATGAACTATTTATTTAGGTATCTATACGTATAATTTTATTTAAATTTTCCCCTATCCACTTTCTAAATTCCCCCTCAACCAAATATAATTCTAAAAACCCTCATTTTATAACCAAATCTACCTGTCCCCCAAACGCCCAAAACCCGAGAGGACAGAAAAACTATTATGTCCCCCTCCGCGTAGGGCTCTTGTATAAAAAATTTTCATAGAAGAGACCTCCTCGAATCAGGCCTTTCCTTCACTTACGGAATAATATTTGGACTACACTTCATTTCTACGACGTCGGATGATCACAGCTAAAAAGGATATTGCTTTACTTTCAGAACAAGATCAAAAAAATCTATTGTTCAATGTCTCTGGTAA
>ENA-ORXT01000694-ORXT01000694.1-marine-metagenome-genome-assembly--contig:-NODE-694-length-51419-cov-6.475244_pt1 | contig 51419 bp, 40 predicted proteins | sample MGYA00237868_ERZ511482 | MGnify/ENA metagenome assembly ERZ511482
TAGTTATAGATAACTTCAAAAAAGCGATTTATCAGCCAAATGAGTGGACCAAGATCAAATCCTATATAGAGAAGTGATTTAAGAATAACCTTCATGTTTACAGACAAAACATTGATAGCCAGATACTTCAGCTTTTTATCATCCCGTAGCTAAGGTCCGCAGACTCAGAGAGTCGCGAGACTCCTCAGAGCTACGAAACGATAAAAAGCCTGCCCTGAAGAATTAGAAGGGAGCTTCTTCCTGACTATTAAGTCTTTATCTTCAACTATAAAAACTATTCTTAAATCACTTCAGATACTATTGTTGAAAATTTTAATGCTCAGATAATAATTAATACCAATTGTGCTTTAAGATGCCGTATTAGATTTTAAATCTAATTTTTTTATATCAAGGTGAAAAACGCAGAAATAGCCGTAGCTATGTCGAGTATTTTCAACGTAGAGATTAGCAAATTATATTGAAATATTGACGGCATTCTCAAGTTCGAATGGTATAATAAAACAAAGTAAATTTTAATTTACCTTGAGAATCCACCTCCTTTGGGGGTGGTTATGTCCTGATGGCAATGCCTTAACTTAGTTGGATGATTAAGTATAAAAAGTTGAGTCATGTAATTTACAAGTGTGACTATCATTTAGTATGGACACCAAAATATAGGTTTCGAATATTGACGGGTGAGATAAAAGAATTAGTTGAAGAAGATATTAAAAAGTTGTGTGAATGGAAGGGATGTGAGGTATTGGAACTGAATGTACAACCAGATCACATCCATCTAGTAATATCGATACCACCTAAGAGGTCGTTATCCTCGATGATGGGTATATTGAAAGGGAAGATTGCGATAAAATTATTTAGGAGTTATCCAAAACTGAAGAAGAAACCATATTGGGGAAATCATTTTTGGGCTCGGGGGTATTTCGTCAGTACAATAGGATTAGATGAGGACAAGATTAGGCGCTACGTAAAATATCAAGAAAAGGAAGAAAAGAAAATAGAGGATCAACAACGACGATTTGACTTTTAAAGCCCCTATGGGGCTAACTTAAAGCCACCTTCTAAGAAGGTGGTTGTTTACTTGTTGTGACTGTAGCCAGTTTTCTAATTGTAATGTTAAAATAATTGCTTTGAAATTCACGACTACTTTCATTATCATAATTCAAATTGTAGGTTCACTATTTTTATTGACAAATTGCGGTCAATCGGGCAATGCTGATTGGCGGTGGGAAACTATAGAAACCAATGGAGAGCCTACTGCTAGACACGAGGCTGGTCTGGCGGCTTACAATGATAAGATATATCTGATCGGAGGTAGACGAATTAATCCTACATCAATCTATGATATAAAGACAAATAAATGGTCGGATACATCTCCAACGCCTATGGAGATTCATCACTTCCAACCAGTCACTATCAGCAACGCTATTTACATGGTTGGAGCGATGACTGGAGGATGGCCTACAGAAAAACCACTAGAGCAAGTCTTAGTTTATTATCCGGATAGTGATGAGTATAAGTATACACATACTATTCCTGAGCATAGACGTCGAGGAGGAGCGGGGGCAGTACTTCATAATGGGAAGATATATCTCATCGGAGGGATCACCAATGGTCATATGGATGGCTACAAGCCTTGGTTCGATGAGTATGACCCAAAGACTGGTGAGTGGAAGACCCTACCAGATGCTCCGATTGCAAGAGATCATTTTCAAGCGGTGGTGATAGGAGATAAGCTGTATGCATTTGCTGGTCGCAATACTTCTAGGAGGACAAACCAAGATATGAAGCTCACGATCGAGCATGGTAACGTATTTGACTTTAAGACTGGACAGTGGAAGGCAGTTACTAATGACCTTGCTTTGCCTACTTTACGCGCGGGTAATTCTGCATTTGTATGGCAAGATGAGATCATCATAGGAGGTGGAGAAAGTACAGCTCATTTAGTAGCACATAGCGAGGTGGAAGCTTATAATGTTAACTCTAGATCATGGAGGAAATGGCCGTCACTTAATGAGGGTAGACATGGTACAGGGCTTGTAGTTGTAGGTGATCATGTTTATACAGCTTCTGGTTGTGGTAACCGAGGAGGAGAGCCAGAGTTGACCACTATAGAAAAATTAAAGTTGCCAACTGAAAAATATTTAGCTCCCAATGTGGTCTCAGATAAGACATTGATTTATGCACAATGGCACACCGTGACCAAGTCTTTTGAGGGCCCAGAAACATCTGAGAATGCATCTATAAATCCTTTTTTAGACTATCGGTTAATTGTAGAATTCACTCATGCGGAAGCTAAATATACAGTACGAGGATATTATGCTGCAGATGGTTATGCTGCCGAGTCTAGCGCTAAAAGCGGTAATAAATGGCATGTGAAATTTACTCCAGATAAAGTAGGAGAGTGGACTTATAAAGCGGTGCTACATGAAGGAACAGATATAGCTTTAGACAAAGATCATACTCAGGGCAAACAAATAGAGTTATCGGACTCGTCGGGTAAGTTCATCGTCACGCGATCAGATAAAGATGGTAAGGACTTTCGTGCGCACGGAAGGTTAGTAGCTGTAGATGGTTATTTTAAGTTTGCAGGTACTGATAACTACTGGATGAAGGCAGGGACTAATAGCCCTGAGAACCTTCTGGCTATCGAAGACATAGATGATACTTATCGTATAAAGGCGAAGGGTAAAGATGGAGAAGCGCCGCCACCATTGAATCTGCACAAGTATGCCCCTCATCTCCAAGACTGGAAAACGGGTGATCCGACTTGGCAAAATGGTAAGGGCAAAGGATTGATAGGAGCTATTAATTATCTAGCATCGATGGGTATGAATGCTGATTATTTTTTGACATTGAATATTCTCGGTGATGGTAAGGATGTGTGGCCTTATGTTAGTCCGGATGATTTTTCAAGATTTGATGTAAGTAAGTTAGCGCAGTGGGATATAGTATTTAGCCATATGCAATCTAAAGGGATATTACTCCATGTGGTAGTGCAAGAGACAGAAAATGAAACCATGCTTGATAATGGAGACACTGGTAGATTAAGGCAATTATACTTTAATGAATTGATTGCTAGATTTGGTCATCACTTAGCTCTAGTGTGGAATCTGGGTGAGGAGAACGGACCAGCACCATGGGCGCCTGATGGGCAAAATGATGCTCAACGTAAAGCTATGGCAAGTTATCTCAAAGCGAATGATCCTTATGGTCATCCGGTATTACTGCATACGCACTCGTATGATCCGCTTAGAGAAGATATACTCAATGATATTGTAGGTTATAAAGACGTAGATGGACTTTCGCTACAAGCTAATATAAGGGAGACGGCAAGTGAAGTTGTCACTCGATGGAAAAAAGCTGCAGGGGAGACCGGCCATGAGTGGCTGATAACGATGGATGAGATAGGTGAGTGGCACACCGCAGTGTTGACTGATGAACTAGATCCTGGCCATAATACAATACGTCAATATGCCATGTGGGGAACTCTCTTGTCTGGAGCCGCTGGTGTAGAGTGGTACTTCGGTGCTAAGTATCCGCATAACGATCTATCCTCGGAGGACTGGAGACAGCGCAATCGTTTATGGGAGTTGACAGCACATGCTCAGCAGTTCTTTGAGCAGTATCTTCCATACTGGGAGATGAAGCCTGAGCATGGTCTGATCAATAATCCTGATGCCTACTGTCTTCGTAAGGAAGGTGAAATATATGCTATCTATCTACCGGATACAAAGCGTTATACAATCGATCTGAAAAATGCTGAGGGTGATTTTACTGTGGAATGGTATGATCCGCTTGAAGGAGGTGATTTACAACTTGGCGCTGTCAAAGAAATTATAGGTGGTAAGGTTGTTGAGCTAGGTAGTCCTCCGAAGTTAGCGACTCAGAAGAAGAATCAGGATTGGGTTGTTTTGATAAGGAAGAAAGAATCAGCAAATTAAGTCGATTAGCATATGCGCTCCAAAATAATTGAACTGAGTTTGTTTAAAGATTAGTACAGACTATTCAAAGTTTTCGATTTTTATTTGGTTCCATTATAATGAATACGCTATGCACACTAGCGTTTCATTTATATTGACAGGAGGTGTACCGATCTTGTATAGTATTATGCCAGAATGCGGAGCTAGGATTTCTGAAATTATATTTCCAAATTCATCTTTAGTATAGCCGACTATATCTCCCTCTACCACTTTGTCTCCGGCCGAATAGTCACTATCGAAAATCCCTTTGTCTTTTGATTTGATATAGACTTGGTGATCAAGGCGGACGAATTTGGTTTTAGCAACTTCTTCTATTGGATACATTTTTGTTTCTGCTAACATATTTAGCACTCCATGCTTTATCATGTCTACAGCCTCTTTCTGAACGTTTCCTAGTTTCCCGCATTCTATACTGAGCGCAATTTTACCATTTTGCACGGCTTGTTTAAAGCCGTACTTGGCAGGGGCATCTTCTCTCAAGTTATATGGGTAAGAAACGATATGACCAAATCCGCTAGATTCAGCTAGGCGTTTGGCTTTTTGAGTTTGTTCTGGATGTAGTTGGCTATTATAGTAACATACAAATGGTAACAGATCTTCGTTAGCATCACCACCGTGTATATCTATGAACACGTCAGTATTCGCAATGATCTCTGTTGTAATATAATTGGCAATTCTCTCCGTGATCGTCCCGTCATTGCTTCCTGGGAATACACGATTTAAATTTAAGTCATCTTGAGGATTTAGGAATGGTGTACGACTGTAGAATGCATTTGGATTGGCCAGTGGTACGATGACTAGTGTACCAGAAAGGAGGGCTGGATCAACTTCTTGTATTAATTCTTGAGCTGCTATAATTGGAGGATATTCGTATCCATGAACTCCTGAAACTATAGTGAATACAGGACCACTTTTATTTCCTTTTATAATTGAAACTGGTATCGAACTATAATTTCCTTGACTGTCATATATATCTTCATGAAAATTGCTTACCGAAGGCTTTGCGCCCGCTGCAAACATCTCCAAGAATTTATTTTGGGCGTCAATCGAAAAATTCAGACTCAATATTATCAAGACACTAAGGAGTATTTTACACATATCTTATTTGAATAATTATAACTATGAAATATAACAAATCTGAATCACTTGTATAAAATATTTACTCTTTTGGGTCCCCGTTTAAAAAGAAAATGTCAACAAATAAATTCAGCTATTTACAGGACTCTTCTTCTGTCCTAATCCCATTGCCTGTAGCATCCACCTCGGAAGTGATTTAGCGGGGTTTCGTTTTTTCATATCCAAGTACCAGCCTAGTTTTTTTATGATCGGTACTTTGTGCGTTTCTACAAATTCTATCAACGTGCCATCCGGATCCTCGATATAAGCAAACTGCCCAGCGGCCTCACCCATATCAAAATCACCACTATCCACGGTAAAACCGCAACCAGCCGACTTACACTTCTCTCTCATCTCATCCATCCCAGCTACGTCAAAGCATAAGTGAATGTATCCTAGATCTCCCCACATCCTATCTGCGAAGATTTGCTTAGGCTCGCGATCAAGCGCTTGAACCAGTTCTATCTGCGACTGACCAAATAATTGACTGAACGGACCAACTCTATTTTGAGCATGCGTCAATATCACTCTCCTATAATTACCCTCTACCTGTGAAGAATCTATAAAATCTTCAAAAGGACCTGTAGTGTCAGATAGTACTTTATCATAACCTAATATGTTTTTATAGAATTTGATGGATTCATCGATATTCGTGACACCTATCACAGCCCCATATACACCTCCAGAGTGAGATCTATTGGTATTAAACCAATTATTGGATTCTATGATCTCGATAACATTATTGAATGGGTCCTTGAGATAAAAGTGTTTTTTGCCTGTTGGGCTGGTACTTATGGGAGATAATAAGTTGCAGTTCATTAAGGCGGCATAAGACCTACCTATATCTATGGACTTATACTTAGCTATAAATATACCTAGATCGCCCAACTGAGGCTCAAATGATGGAGGCTGACCTACACGCGAAGTATACTGCCATATCTCAGCACCTCCGCCGCCCATCATATTAAGGGCTAAAATGGCATGTCGTTTACGGGGTTCGCCAGCAGTGTAGGGTAGCATGAGAGCAGCTTCCGCTGCTTCATCAAAAATGGATACGGTGAATCCTAGATGACTTCTATACCACTCCCAAGTATCATATACTGCATCATTACCAATACCTATTTGCTGGATGCCTGTGATCAGTGGAAGTTCAACTGACATAGTCTAGTTTAGAACTGCTTCGTCACTATAAGCATTAGCTTCTAGTTTGATCTGTATTGCCTTGAATGCTTCGATAGTTTCATCGATATCCTCGAAAGTATGTACTGATGTAGGGATTAACCTGAGTAAGATCATTCCTTTAGGTATCACAGGATAAACAACTATAGAGCAGAATATTCTGTGGTTTTCCCTCAGGTCATACACAAGCTTCATCGCTTCTTCCACACTTCCTTTCATATACACAGGGGTTACGCAGGAGTTTGTATTTCCTATATCAAAACCAGCAGCTTTTAGTTCAGATTGTAATTTATTAACGTTAGCCCAAAGTTTCTCTTTGAGTTCTGGCATACTTCTCATCATTCTCAGTCTTTTCAGATTACCTTCTACATAAGGCATTGGTAACGACTTAGCGAATATCTGAGACCTCATGTTATACTTTAGGTATTTTACCATATGCTTGTCCCCAGCTAAGAAAGCACCGATACTACCAAACGACTTCGCAAAAGTGGCAAAATATACATCTATGTCATCCTGCACATTTTGTTCCTCTCCAGCACCCATACCGGTCTTGCCGAGTGTCCCAAAGCCATGAGCATCATCTACCATCAACCTGAAGTTGTAATTATCTTTTAAGGCTACTATTTCTCTTAACTTACCTTGATCACCTCTCATACCGAATACGCCTTCAGATATGACTAATATGCCACCTCCAGTTTTCTGGACTATCTTCTCTGCTTTTTCTAAGTGATCTTGTAGGCTTGCAACGTCATTATGTTTATAAGCGAATCGTTTACCCGAGTGCATCCTTAGACCATCAACTATACATGCATGGCAACCTGCATCATACACCGCCACATCATGGCGAGATAGTAAACAGTCAATAGCAGACATGATTCCTTGATAACCAAAATTGACCAATACTGCTGCTTCTTTATTTTCAAATTCTGCAAGCTCTGCCTCTAAATCATAGTGGGCGCTAGTATCGCCGGACATCATCCTAGAACCCATAGGATAGGCTAGACCCCACTTAGCAGTGGATTCTCCATCTACAGCTCTTACTTCCGGATGATTACCTAGACCTAGATAGTTATTGATAGACCAGACAATGACTTCTTGGTCATTGAATTCCATCCTGTTGCTCAGTTCTCCTTTGAGCTGAGGAAAAATGTAGTATCCTTCCGCATCATCAGCATACTTTCCTAAAGGTCCTGCGTCCTTCTTGATCCTATCAAAAATGTCCATTAATTCAAGTTCGTTTTATGACTCAAAGGAACGGAATTCTTTTTAAAAAGATGCAAGGATTGTCATATTGGATATTTAGCAACACTATTGTTCATCGACAGTATAAATACTCAATTTTTTTCCTTTAAACCTCTTTAAATTAGGGATTGGGACAAATATGCGTATTTCGTAAGGTTTAGGTTCAATTTGCCTGATTTTGACCATCGGCAACACAACTAGTAAAACAGACTTTAATTGACAAAGTCCTTAGGTTTTAGTCTCAAAGGCTTGATACTTAACAATCAAATATTGCTGATGGTACATCATGCGATGCCATACAAATAGTAACTCTACGAATTATAGTCTTCGTTTAACTAATACATTCTGATCATTATTGATCGGGCACTTTCTTTATCACTTTTAGATCTTTCTTTGATTCTAATAATTTGTTTATTTGAGCGTATTCTTCCTGCATACCATCCATTTCATCTTTTAATTCTTCGAATCTTGTATATGCATCCATTCCCGGTTTTTGATCGGCTCCGTTTAAGATACCAGACAAATAATTTATTTGGTTGACGAATTTCACTTGAGTATATCGACCTTTAGATCTTACGAGTCGATCTTCTAGTATTGTTAAGCGTTTGAATGTTTCGGAGTCTTTAGACTTTAAGGATTTACTTTTTTTACTGATCTGGTCAGATAGTTTTTTGGCAGAAGAAAGCAGTTCTCTTACATCAAGGGCTAAGGTCTCTTGTTTGTGTATATCATCTTCGCTAACTCCCGATCGTAGGACTCTAGGATCAGTTGCTAATTCGAAAGCTTGTACCAGCGTATCGCCATTAACAATAAGTCTTGCCTTGTATTTCCCAGGAGCTGCATATGGACCATTCTGATATTTTCTGCTTTTGCTTTTGTCCCATGCTCCGAAGTGTCGCATATCCCAGCTAAATCTATGGTACCCCTGTTCACTCTTTAATTGTTTGCTGATCGTATATTTTATCTCATTGGTGGCCATGTCTCTTTCTGATTTGGGATCGACCACTATGTCTTTGTTACTATAGCTTCTGATATTGATATTGATACTATTCAGAATGTCTAATTTCAAATCAGTGATAGTAGAATCTGCTAAGTAATAATCCATGTTCACTCCAGGTCTTGGGTAGTTAGGAGCGCCAGGGAATCCACCCATGCCCCTATAAGTAGAGTATCTGTAGCGATAGCTATTATTAATTGGTAGTATAGTATTAGCTGTCGGATTATTTACCTGACTACTTATACTTTTGATATTATCAATTATCCAAAAACCACGACCCATTGTCGATAGGACTAGGTCATCTCTGTGCAACTTGAGATCAGTGATAGGCGTAGTGGGTAAGTTCTGCTGGAAGGCGCTCCAGCTTTTACCATCATTCAATGATATATACATCCCATACTCTGTTCCTGCATAAAGGATACCTTCTGTACCTGGATCTTCTCTGACTACTCTTACTGGGTGATCAGCAGGGATTCCTTCTGTGATCAATGTCCAGCTGGCTCCATGATTCATGGTCTTGTAGATATAAGGTTTCCAATCGCCCAGTTGATATCTAAGAATACTTACGTAGGCTTTACCTTGCTTGTGAGGTGATGGTTCTACACAATCTACTCGACCTCCTTTGGCCAATCCACTTGGAGTTATATTTTTCCAATCTTTACCATCATTTTGAGTTACGTGTATCGGGCCATCATTAGCGCCTACATAGATCACACCTTTTTCTAGCGTAGATTCTCTGATGGCATAGATAGTACTATAAAATTCTTCGCCAGTAATATCATTGCTGATCGGGAATCCGGATCTAACTTGTTTGTCCGCCTCAAAAGCGGTAAGGTCAGGAGAGATCGTCTCCCAAGTCTTGCCCTCATCAATCGTCCTATGCACATACTGGGAGGTATGATAGATCACACCAGCATCATGCGGGGAGATGTGTATAGGAGATACCCGTTGAAATCTATATTTCAAGTCCTTAGGGTTATGGCCATACATATATCTAGCTCCTACATCATAACTCTGCTCTTGGCCACTAGCTTTATTAAATACACTGAATCTTCCTTTACAGTTGGAATATACAATGTCAGGATTGGTAGGATGGGGGACTGCGGGGCCTGTCTCACAACCTCCCGTATTCATCATGAAACCTGTCGCTCCCACTTGATGTGTGTGCGGAGGCAAGCTAGGGACAGCTACCGTAGAGTAGTTATCTTGTAAACCGCCATACAGCCAGTACGGATGTTGGTTGTCTACTTCTACTTGGTATATTTCTGCTGTTGGTTGGTTCATCTGATGGCTCCAGGTCTTGCAGCCATTGGTAGATACATTGGCACCACCGTCATTACCTTGTACGATCAGGTCTGAGTTATCGGGGTTTATCCACATGTCGTGATTATCACCATGAGGCGTACTGACCATTGTCCAACTTTCTCCAGCATTTTCAGATTTCCAAAATCGTGTGGAGTTCACATATACGATGTCTGGGTTTTTAGGATCTACATCTACATTGCAGTAATAAAATGGTCTATCGAGTAATTCAAATTTATCGGATACCTGAGTGTAGCTTTCGCCTTGATCTATTGATCTGTACAGACCACCACCCCCGTCGGGAGCTTCTACTAGGGCATAAACCACTTTACTATCAGCAGGGCAGACTGCTAGGTCTATCTTACCCATTAACTTTGGTAGCCCCTCTGATCTGCGATTCCAAGTTTCGCCTCCATCTACAGATTTCCAGATGCCATTTTCTTTACCACCACTGATGATAGTCCATGGTTTTCTTTCTGCCCGCCAGGCTGCAGCATAGATTATATTAGAATTGGTCGGCATGAGTTCTAAGTCGGAGAACCCAGTTGTATCAGAGACATGCAGTACTTGCTTCCAACTCAGACCACCATCTTTCGTTCTGTAGATTCCTCTTTCTTTATTCGCGTTGAATGCTTGCCCGATAGCCGCGACGAATACAGTATTATTATTTTGAGGATCTATTTCTACAGCTCCTATTTGGCCGACATCTTTTAGTCCTATGTGTTTCCAAGTACTACCCTCATCTACTGATTTGTACATTCCTTTACCTGAGATAATATTACTCCTCAATCCATCAGTACCCGTACCCACATAGATGATGTTGGCATCATTTTGTGCTACCCGTATAGCACCAATTGACGGTGTCTCAAAAAAACCATCTGAAATATTATTCCAGCTATTCCCATAATCCTTTGTACGCCAAACTCCTCCTCCTGTTGCACCCATGTAGAATGTGCTGGGCTTTGATGCTATGCCAGCGACTGCCGTTACACGTCCTCCTCTAGTAGGTCCTACATATCTGTATTGGTAGTTTTCAAAATCAGGCTTTTCTTGTCCCTGAAGATCTCCTATGACTAGTACGGCCAGAAGAACTAAAACTATAGAAGTGAATTTTTGAGGGGCAGCGAATAAATATTTGGATGCTATCATCATTATTGTTTATCTGTTAAATATATTCATAAGTTGAGATTCTTTTTGATAGCTTAACTATAGACTTTAAAATAAATCTCTAGAAATGGGTTATGTCTATGGTGTATCTCATCTCAACAACGCTATAGCCTACATTCAGAATAATAGGGTGAAACATTTCTTAGTCGCATCACCACAGTTGGTGACTATAATTACTTCATTCATGCTATCTCTTGAAAATACATTTCAAATAGGCTAACCCATATGATTAGATATGATTAGTACTAACATCTGCTGAATAAACTGTTAAAGAAGGTTAATTATCTACTCAGATATAGTATTAATGGAGATATGATCGTCTTAGTATCGAATCAATCATATATACAAGATGACTTACTTAGTATTAATCACAGCTGCAATTTTAGGATCTTTCACTGGCAAATTCATATATAAGAAGACACAGACGGTACCGCTAAAAGTAAAATCCTAATTTATATTTGAAGGCATTCTGTAGTTGTTAGGAAGGGCTTTTGTAGAGTTTTGGTCTTGATAGTGTAAGCTACTTATCAGAAACTAGTGAAATAAAGGTTTTATATGAGGCCCAGTAGGGGGTGACCCAATGTAAAGTGGTTCTTGTATATGAACCATCAAAAAACATACAAATGATTTTTTTAATAATAGCAACAGCAGCAATTTTAGGAGTATTTTCAGGTAAATTCGTTTATCTATTTACTCAAAGAAAACAACTCATTGTAGGCTCTCAGTTCAACACAAAAGACCAGAGAGTTTATAGCGGTATCAAAAAATAAAAACCCTTAGTCTCAATAACGGAACAGACTTTAGTTTAATAAATATTCTGAGTTTTTTATAGCAACTCAGATTTCAGGAATACAAAAGGATTCTTCATTACACGTGAAGAATCCTTTTTTAGTTTTAAGATATTGGTAAATGCATATTACGGTAAATGAATATTACTTTGGAGCATTACAAAAAGGTGGAGGATAAGTGATTTCTGTTTTTTTTGTAACATGAAGAATTTCCAATATTCAGAAAGGCAATCTCTTGATTCTCCCCAAGCCTTTCTTCAAAGAGAGCATACATTCGCACAAAGTGCGTGCAGTTCCTCCATTTTAAGGGAGGTTAGTAGGGACTCTAAGAATCTCATCGAAAAATATTTGATGCTTTCTACCAAACATTTCAGCTTGCTCCCTTACTTTTCTACTCCAAGATTTATCATATAATGTAATAAGTCTCTTAGCTCATCCCTATGCAACGAGGCAGTTAGGCCCGGGGGCATTAAGGATACTGGGCTTACATCGGTTTCAGCTATCTCACTATTAGGTATGGATATCACTTCACTATTAGCAAGTCTCAGTAGGGTTGCGTCACTTGTCTTTCGATGGAGTAGTCCGCTTTGGATATCTCCATCTTTAGTTGTGATGATGACTGTTTCATACCCTTGCTTTATATCTGAGTTGGGATTAAGGATTGATTCTAATATTGAGTTAGGGGTCATGTAAGTTCCTACTGTACTCAGGTCTGGTCCACTCAATCCGCCTTCATTGCGGATACGATGACATGAGCCACACAACAGTTTTTTACTTCTATAGATCTGGCGACCGTGACTATTTTGTCCATTAGCTATAGCGTCTTCGATAAGTTTTTCTTTGTCTTCCTTATCGAGGTTTAGACCTATGGCTTTTATGTTTCCAGCTTTCCGCAGCTCTTCTTCTAGCTCAAATAGATTTAGACCTGAAGTTTGTGCCATCCTGATTCCTGCGCTTGCAATATCCTCAGATAGTGTCTTGCCAGATAGTGCGGCCACGAGTAGATCAGGTCCATTATCCACACTCCTGAATGCTTTAAATATTCTATCTGCATTTTCTGTGGAGTCTATTTTGGTTAATAGATCTGCGGCTGGCTTAGCTGCGGCATCCACATCTTCACCTATCCATGCTACGCAGGCAGAGGTAGCTATTTCTTGATCCTCATGGTCAGTTGCAAGTTGTTTTACTATATCAAGCTGGTCTAGTGCTACCATGGTTTTCATAGCTGCCAATCTTTCCCTTGAGTTATTAGTCGAAGTGGCGATCTTATTTACTTCATCTGTGTATTCATTAGCTTTCCATCTTCCTATGAGGCTTATTGCTAGACTCCTTACACTTGACGATTGATTTGTCAGGAGACCTGAGATGGAGCTGAGGTCGTTCGGTATTACCGTGTTAGATTTAGGAGCATTCGCAAGTGCATTTAGGATGTTGATATCTTCGTATTTGCTGGCATGTTGTAGAGTTTTGAGGATGGCATTGTCATCTCCTATCTTAGCCATTTTCTGCCAGGCTTCTTGCTGTAGATTTTTCTTGAGCTCGGGAGCGGCTATCAATTCACTTATGATAGGAACCACCCGTGTATCATCTGTAGTCAATAGTGCAAACATCTGTTTGTTGATATCATTGCCGAATAAGGGTAAGCGATTTTCGAGCTGAGGTATCCATGCGTCTTTTAGGTTTTTGATCGTGAGCCATGACGCAAATTCCAAGTTTTGATCCGTAGGGTGGTTGAGGGATAGGATGGCCATTTCGGCAGCTTGCAAGCCGCCCATTTCTCTGAGTGCATGTAGTGCCTCTAGTCTTACTTGGGGGTGCTTATCGTTTACCATATCGTTAAGCAGTTCTATATTATCAGATTGCTGATTCCAGTGACTTAACATTCTCAAGGCTGCTCCACGTGCCCTGTGATCTTTTGAATTTAAGACTTGGGACAATAAAGGTTTGTCTAGATGATTAAGGGCAGTTAATAGCCACAACGCTTCTAGTCTTGTACGTTCATAGTTCTTAGATGATGGTCGCTGTTGGCTTATCCAGTCAAGGACAATTCTTGGCTCGCACTTGTTACCAACCAATGTGCGATTAGCTTGTAATCTTGTATGTTGTTCTGGCGCTTTGAGCATGTCCAAAAGTTGAGCGTTGCTCATCGCAGAAAAGTCCTTTACCGGCAGAGCAGCTTTAGATCGGTTACTCATTCTCCATACTCTCCCATGTACCTTATCACGTACAGGATGATGAAAATCTACTTCCCCATGATCTATGATAGGATTATACCAGTCTACTATATAAAGTGCACCATCAGGCCCGACTTTAGAATCTACGGGTCTATAGGATCGATGGTCTGAGCTCAGTATGGTTTGTACCTCTTCGGATTCATAGGAGCTGTCTTTTGATTTGAGCTTATACCTTACAGTCCGATTCGCTCTGAAGTCGCTACTGATAATATCTCCCTGCCAATCATTGGGTAGCTGTGTGCTATATATCACTTCTGCAGCTGTATTTTTAGGCGTGTTAGAGTTGAGACCTGCTATTACTTTATTGGCTCCGACTGCTGTCTGGTGTGCACTCTCAGGAAATGTATGACTGACTCCTGATGCGCCTGCTCCGTCGGTAGCAAACGACTGCCCCCATTCATCAAATGCCTCGCCCCATGGATTGACAAGGCCGCGCGAGAAGATCTCTAGTCTTTCCGTCTCCGGCCTAAATGACCATGTACCAGAACCATTCAAGATGCGAGGTCCAAAGGCAGACTCGACAAACGAATTGATATAAATGGACTGTGTAAAATGTAGGTCTCCCCATGGTGCCCACCGTAGTCCATGTATCGTATGATGAATGTCTGCATTGCCAAATCCGTCAAAGACGACCCGAGTTTCATCCGCTACATCATCACCATCTGTATCTGCTAAGAATAACAACTGTGTAGTTGCTGTCACAAAAGCGCCTCCCTCAACTGGCATCACAGAGTGGGGGACCAGTAAGTTTTCGGCGAACACTGTATGCTTATCTGCGACGCCATCATGGTCGGTATCTTCCAATATGATTATCCTATCATTAGGTTCTCTGCCAGGGACTATGTGGGGGTAAATACTACTAGTCGCTACCCACGCTCTACCTCTGTTATCCCAAGTGATATTGATCGGATTAGCAATCATAGGGTCTGCGGCAAACAAATTGACATCCATACCTGATGCTATATTGAATGCGGCTAGTTCGCTCTCTATGTTTGGGATAGGTATATTGGTAGGTACTTCATCATAGGCATAATCCTTAGGTGCTGCCCAAGGTCTTATCGTCTCTAATTCTATGTAGTGTTCACTTGGTTTGAGCATGCTTTTTATTTCTTGCTCCTTTTCTTTTACTAGGGTAGCCAAGTCATCCATCTCATAAGCTAAGTGCCCCATCTCATGCCGTCTAAACAAATAGATGTACGCTTCATTTAATGGTCTCAACTTATAGCGGTAGAGTCGATTTTTTTCTTTTATGGTTTCTCTGAGTCGTTTAATTGTTTGATCATCTTTACTTAACGTGAATGTGTTTAGCGTGTCTTGAGTTTTGCTAGATAATCCACCGTCTATATAAATTGCTATGGGTTCCTTTGACTTTATAATACCTAATCTGCCAATCCGATCACTTGTCAGTTTAAAGTTAACACCATACAAAGTTTTCGTGAGGTCGGTATATTCCAAATTTGAAAATTCAGTGATTTGTTCTGTTGTGTCTAGTGTTAAGGTGAAATTGTTTTCATAATCAGGAATCAAAGAATCAATTAGTAGTTGGCTCATTTTTTTATACCCGTCTTCATTGAGCTGGATGCCATTCTGTGTATACATTTGTGTATCAGGCCGAGTGATGAGTAGCTCGAATAAGTCGATGAACTGATGGTTTCTTTCGGAAGCTTCAGATTTAATATAGTCTCTTGTTTTTGCCAGCCTGCTATTTTTTGTACTTACATCTTTTGGATTGATGTCTGTTTTTTCGTGTTTAGGTGGCGAGAGTAATACCAGTTTAGACCCGATAGAATCAGCAAAATCCAGTAATCTCCCGTAACCACTTTTAAATAATTCGAATTCTTTGTCATCGTCTGTAAAAGCAACTTCGGAACCATATCCGACGATAAGTAATTGTGGGTCTACTTCTTCTATATGTTGCATTAGTACTCTTGACCCAAAACCTTCTTCAGCACTTGGTGGTTGCCACGATCTGGTATTTTGAGCAGAGCCAAATTGTGACCTAGCTTGTCCATAGACATCATCTGCGGGCCATCCAATGTTGCGAAGGCTTATTGAATTATTAGAGTAGTAACAGGTCAGTGCTGTTTCGAAATAGGCGTGTTCCTCCATGCTAGAGACCATCGTGCCTCCGACTAATGCAATGCTACTCAGGTCTGTCTTACTGAGTTCGAATTTGTCAAAATTATTCTCAACTTCCTTACAAGAATTGAATAATACTAATACCAGAAATAAGTTTATTGAGAAGCTTTTCATACTCTGTTAAGTTATTGAAAAACTTGAAAAGTTTTATTCCTTTTTTCAAAATTTTACTTAGTCAATTTATTATGTTACTCAAAGTACTGTTTTGCTAGAGTATACAAGGAAAGAATACCTCAAAGGCACCGGTCGTAGTATAGAACGTATTCGGCATATAATCTCCCATGATATCTTTCTCTGTACCTATTTCTGTGACATTCTGAATAGCTTCTTCAAACTCAGGAGAGGCTAACATATTTCTGATTTGTACTATGGTGACATCTTCATCTGCCACACCATCTCCATCATCTGCCATTGGTAGCCATCCTATGCCGCACTCTGGTCTTGCATTGCGAGGTCTATCTGCTGCTCTCGAGATCACGATAGTATACATTCCATTTTTGTCTACGGGTACTTGCTCATCGAATAGACAATCATTTACTCTGGTATTGGCGAATCCTTGATTGGAGCAGATCGACCAGTATACTAGATCTCCCGCAGTCATTTCATTATCTCCACTCCAGGTTTTGGGTGTGGTGGGTAGTTTGCCTCTCAGGACGAATACTTTTCCATGCTTACGATTGATGATGGTTCTGACATAGTTGTTGTCGAGGTTAGGGTAGAATCCTCCAGTACTTTTTCTTGCTGATTCAGGGAGGTCTCCATTATAGATACCAAGCAGAAATTTCCTATCGTACTGTAAGTACCAAGTAGAAGGTACCGTCGCGGGCCAGGTATCCGGTTTGTCGGTCTGAGTTAGTAACTTCCTGTAAGTAGTCATCGGTACACCTACTGCATTTGGAGTGATCAATAATTGTTGCGACGCTTTTAACGCTTCACACGCGTCACTACCTCTGAGTACTTCTCCATTAGCCAGGGTCAATACTGGTGTAGGCATCGGTACACCTCCTGTTTCATTTGTGTTTTTATCTGGTACATATATTCTATACAATATTGATTGTTGACCATTAGCATATGATGGTGCGTGGAGCGTATTAGAAAGTTTACTTTCTAAACTATTCCCTTCTAGTTGAGTGGGTTTTGCTAGTCTTACGCCTTCTTGTCTAGGTCGGGGTGATGTAGCATTCAGTATGTCAAGGGTGTATTTTCGATTATTGTTGTTTCGGGCATTGCCTACGACATAAGGATTAGTAGAGCCATCATCCGGTTGTATCAAGTAATCTGCTAGCGATTCGATAGGTGCTCCTCTACCATCATAGCTGATCAGGGACATATATCGAGCATGTGGAAATTCTCCTTCCAGTTGTAACTTAGCACCTTCTGGGATAGTGAATGCTGCATTCCAGTAAAATACGCCAGCGTCAGGGTAGGCAATGTTTACATAAGGATCTTTGCTTACGGGACCTCGTGTCCAGAAACAGGTCCTAGGACCTGGAAGACCCTCAAATACTTCTGGTATAGTTTGTTTATCATTTCCCATAGAATCAATGGACTTAGAATCACATGAAAGGGAAATAACTACAATAATTAAAAACAGAAAATAGGGGTACTTAAATTTCATTTATGAGATATCTTTCATTGAGTATATTTCTATGGTGAATCTCGTGACCAGCGATGATATAACCCAAAGCCCTTACAGAAAAAGGGTTGTTACTAGCGGTCCCTATTCGGGATAGCATCTCTTCGTCAAAAGATTTATAGAGTGATATACTCGCTTGTCGTACACTTTTATATTCTTTGATAATCGCGGAGAAACTACGCTGGTGTCCTTTTGCCATAGGTACATATTCGTCTTGGTCAAAACCGGCTAACTCGGTCATATCCCCTCGTCCAAATCTCAGTGCTCGATAAGCAAATATTCGCTCAGTGTCTATTAGATGGAGTAGGGATTCTTTGACGGTCCATTTACCTTCAGCATAGCTAAAATCATACTTGCTCGGTGGTATGCTGTTGACAAGTTTTATCATCTGAGTACATCCATACTCCATAGCATCAGTAAGGTCTTGTGCAGCTACTAGCGATATGTACTTAGAATAGTAATCACCATATTCATTTTCTTTGAGATCGGCAGGTGTCATAGTCTTGGTTCTCGATTGTTAAGACTAAATGTAATCAAATAGAAGTGCAATAGCTTATTCCAATAACTAAAATATTCTCCTATTAAAGTTATGGAGATTTGGGTAATGTTAACATTGAGGGATAGGTGTAATCTTGATCTATTTATGATTTATAAATACGGATTTGATGAGGACTTGTCTTGGGGATTCTCTCGATTATTTTACGTGCTTCGAGGTCTAGTTTTACAGATACAATATACCATACTATTTTCCCATCAAAATTATCAGAGAGCTCCTCGACGGCTCTGTCGGAAAGTGACTGATAAGTGATCGTTTTTTCTTTTTCTAAGGTATCAAGGATAAATTTTCTTATGATCGTATATCTTCTTTTAAGGATGTTAACTCCTTTTTTCCCTTGAGGGTGAAGTGTAAGGATTCTTTCTTCTTTCATAAAGTTTAGTAATAACGACTAAATATAGTTTTCTTAACGGCAAGTGTCAATTATCCGCTAATTATGAGCTTGTTATATATTACTTAATTTTTTAATTTTAATAGACCTTAAAATCACTTTATTATGAAATCTGCTAACGCTGCTTCTGCCAGAAATGAGGTAAAACCTATTCCGCTAGAAGTTAATTCATTAGCTCCTTATTTCTCAGGTATAGACCAAAATGGGAACTTCCAATCATTAGATAGGCTCAGTAAGAAAGGACCCTTTGTTATCATGTTTTACAACGGCTACTGGTGCAATTTTTGTACAGATCAATTATCTGAATTTCAAGAAGGTTTGGATGGTCTTGCTGATCATGGATTTCCAATAATACTAGTAACGCCAGAGCGAAAAAAGTATATAGAGAAAACCGTCAAGAATACAAATGTTACTTTCCCTATCCTTCATGATAATCTTAATTATATCATGACCAAATATAAGGTGGCAGTGAACCCTCCAAAGTCTATTGCGGACCAGATAGATCTCAAAAAAGTAAATAATTCCAAAGAGCCTTTACTACCAGTGCCGGCAACATATATTGTCGGGAAGGATGGTGTTATTCAGCATGGTCATTTTTCGTTAGATTTTACTGCGAGGTCTTCTTTTGATAAGATATCGGCGAAGGTCAGGGAGCTTAAAGAGCTTACTTGTTAAGCCATCTCTTTTAGCGCTTTTACGAACTCGTCTAATTCTTTTGTGGTGGTGTAGATGTTAGGAGTGATTCTACATCCTCTTACACCAGCTTTATTTATTCCTACCGTCCATATCCTGTATTTTTCTAGTAGCGCCTTTGCAAGCGCTTTAGGTGTCATGTGTTTGATACCGACATTAGCTATAGCACATGAGCGATTTATATCGCTAGGCGTATTGAGGTCTATGTGGGGAAGATCCCTTACTTGATCTGTCCAGTAGCGTTGTAAGTATCTTAATCTAGCTTCTTTTCTTTCTGGTCCTAATCTCCAGTAATAGTCTAGCGCATTACCTATAGCAAGATCCGTCGCACAAGGATGAGTTCCGGTATGATTAAGATTCTTAATATCTGTAGGATCGTCAGTCTGTTCGGCTAAGAGCGGCCAGATATTTTCAATTTTTTCTTTTTTTACGTACAACATTCCTGCCCCTATAGGCACGCTAAGCCACTTATGCAAACTTGTTCCATAGTAATCGCAACCTAGTTCTTTGATATCAAATTTGAATTGACCAAATGCGTGCGCACCATCAACTAAGACTTCTACACCTTTGCTATGTGCCATATCGCAGATCTTCTTGATGGGAAGTATATGCCCTGTGATATTTATTAGATGACAAACCATCAGCAGTTTAGTTTTGTCGGTAATCGCACTTGCATATAAGTTGACGATCTCTTCGTCATCTTGAGGATGCATTGGGACAGATATTATCTTATTCTTTACACCGTATCTTTTCGCTACATATGTAAACTGATCAAGCATGGCCCCATAGTCCTGCTCTGCCATCACAGCTTCATCTCCTTCTTGCCAGTGCATACCACTGATTATTAAGTCTAGGGACTCTGTTGTATTTCTAGTGATCACAAGTTCTGTCTCGTCACAGCCTGCAAGCTCACCTAGCTTTTTTTGCATAGCCTTTTTATTGTCCCATTGGACAGTTCTCATGTAGAATGATCCTTGGTAGTTTATATTCCTAATATGATGAATATAATTTTCTAGCACCTCTTGAGGCGTTATGCAGTAATATCCATTTTCTAAATTGATATAGTCAGGTTTGATTCGATAGCCAGCTCTTATTTGAGACCAGAAGTATTCGTCTTTTGCTACTTCTTCAGAACTCAGATCTTGTACTGTAGTAATTAGCTCTTCTAGATGTTTGTATATAGGGGATGTGCCTACACCAACTATTGCTGCCCGCTTTAGAAAATCTCTTTTATTCATATCATAAATATTTAAAGTCCATAGACTTATTCACTATGATAATTAAGATACTGTTTCTTGGGCAAAAAAAGGGGAATCAAGTAATCTTGACCCCCATTTCAATCTTAAGATTCTCCGATGCTTGCATCGGCGCCCGCTAAAATTTTCATTCTCGCCAGAGCGGTAATCTAAATAAGAGAATTTATGTTTCTGATTTTTTAGCCCAAACTAACTAACCTAATAGCTATTCGCGTGCTATTAGGGTATTTGATTTTAGGAAATTCTTTTATTTATTATCGATATCCTGGACTAAGCGAAAGTCTCTGTTCCTGAAAAATGGAACTTAGCTTCTTTCCTTGCATTGCTGTCAGAGTCAGAACCATGCACTGCATTTTCTCCGATACTCTTAGCAAATTTCTTTCTGATCGTACCTTTAGCTGCTTCCTTTGGATTAGTTGCACCTATGAGTTTTCTAAAATCCTCTACCGCATTTTCTTTTTGAAGAACTACAGCTACTATAGGCCCAGAAGACATGAATTCTACTAGTTCACCGTAGAAAGGTCTTTTCTTATGCACTGCATAAAATTCTCCAGCTTTCTCCGCAGAGAGCTTAGTGTACTTCATTGCTACTATTTTGAACCCTGCTGCATTTATCATTTTAAGTATCGAACCAATATGACCGTTTTTTACTGCGGTTGGTTTGATCATCGTGAAGGTTAATTTACCTGCCATTTTGTTTGTTTAAATTCACATTAATTTTAAATCGGCGCAAAAGTATAATTATTGTGCACACGAGGTTTGACATTAGCCGTGTTTTATTACTTGATTTTAATATTAACCAGTCATTTGTACTACAAGTCCTTAATTCCCAATACCAGTATCTTCTCTGTACCAGTTTTAACTTTTTGGGGCAGCTAGTAATTCCTTAGTATTAAGTAGCAATTAATAGATAAGTTTTCTACTATACATGTCTCCTCATCTTATCAGTATGATTTAGACTCGTATTACCCGACAATATTAAAGCAGTTCAATTGGTTAAGACCTAAAAAAGTAGCAAATTCGCAGCTATTTATGGAAGGATTACAAGACATAAAGGATTTACTATCATTACCTAAAGTTATCAGCCTGATAGCTCATCGTAATCCTGATGGAGATGCCATAGGTTCTTGTTTAGCGTTGGCAAAATATCTTGACAATTTTGGGCACACCACTAATGTGATCATGCCCAGTGAGCATCCATCTGTATTTTCTTATCTGAATGGTGTAGAGGATATCATTGTATATGACCTTAAAAGAGAAGTAGCGAAAGAAAAGTTAGAAAATGCGGATATCATTTTCTGCTTGGATTTTAATGCCTTGGATAGGATCGATACGCTAGGTCCGACTATCCAGTTTGCTGAAGGAAAGAAGATAATGATAGATCATCATCTTGATCCGGAGCCATTTGCAGATTACTACTTATCTGACATCACCGCAAGTAGCACCTGCGAACTCGTGTATAAATTCATAGAGATGCTAGATGGCAAGGATAAGATAGATGTCGCCATGGGAGAGTGTATCCTGACAGGAATAATTACAGACACAGGATCTTTTAAATATGCTACTACACCAGATGTGTATAGGATAGCATCAGAGCTGAAAGTATTAGGTGTAGACGACTATAAACTGCAGAATTTCATCTTCAACTCACTCACGGAGAAGCAGCTGAGGCTACTCGGTCATGCCATCAATAACAGGATGGAGATCATTAAGGAATATGGTGTAGGCATTGTAGTCCTTAATAAACATGATTTTGAAGAATATAAAATATCTAGAGGGGATACAGAAGGCATCGTCAATTATTTGTTGATGATATCAGATGTGAAGGTCGCCGTGTTTTTTAGACAACAGCCAAGTATTATCAAGATCTCTTTTAGGTCTAAAGGAGATGTGTCAGTGCAGGAGTTAGCTAGGGATCACTTCAGAGGAGGAGGTCATAAGAATGCTTCAGGGGGAGCAGCCTACGGAAGTCTGACGAAAGTGATCAATAACTTTAAAGAACAAATTCCAAAGTACTTTTCAAAAAATGAAATTTAGAATATGAATAATATAAAATTGATACTGATTTCTTTAGTAGCTACAGTGATGATCTATTCATGTGGTGCAGAGATGAGTAGTAAGACAGAGAATGGATATGACTTTAAGATACATAATGATGTCAGCGGTGACATAGCGGTTCCTGATGAGTATGTTTATTTCTTGTTTGATATAAAAGACTCTAAGGGTAAAGTGCTCCAGAGTTATAGGAATGGCGCAACGACTCCATCTATCAAGTTACCCTCAAAAGATGATGCTGCCTACAAGGATAATCCACTGATGGCGTTGCTCTCTCGCTGTAGTGTAGGAGATAGTGCATCTATCTATATCCCCGCGGATTCGTTGCAAGGAGTTCCTCCTGGTTATGATCCTGCAGAGATATTTGAGTATAATGTCGTAGTAGAAGAAGTACTGTCTGAGAGCGAACATCAGGCAAAGCAAGCAGAGGAACAAAGGATACAGCAAGAGAAAGCAGTAGCTCTCAAAGCTAAAGAAATAGATATAGCTGCATTCACAGCAAGCTCCTTGCAAGCATATAAGTCTGGTAAAGCAACTGATATAATAGAGCTAGATGAAGGTCTTAAATATGTGATACACGAACTAGGAGACGGTGAACCAGCGAAAGAAGGAAACTATGTATCCATGCAATATTATGGGATGACGATGGAGGGTAACATGTTTGATAATTCTTTTAAGAGAGGTACGGCATTTACATTTACACCAGGAAGAGGAGAGGTGATCAAAGGCTGGGACAGAGTGATTCCATTACTCAAAGAAGGTGCTAAGGCGTCTATATTTATTCCTTCTGATCTTGCATATGGAGCGGCAGGGAGCCCTCCAGCGATACCACCTGGAGCGGACCTTATGTTTTACGTAGAAGTAGAGAAAGTTTTTTAGAACAATTATTCATTTCACCCATATCCTATCAAAAAGAAGGACGAATGACGGTCGATCAATTTAAAGAGTTGCAGACCCGCTTGTCAGACCTGAGGAGGTATCTTTGACATCGAGAAGCGGTTACATATTATTGAAGATAAAGAGCAGCTAAGTTTAGATCCTAACTTTTGGAGTAATCCTAAGAGTGCAGAGAGCGTCATGCGAGATCTTAAGCTCAACAAGAAAAGAGTAGAGGAGTATAACGATGTGCACAACAAAGTAGAGGAGCTAGAGGTCACTGAAGAATTTAGGAAAGAAGGGGAAGCATCAGAAGAAGAGGTAAATGAACTCTATGACAAAGTGATGAATATCTTTGAGGAGATAGAATTCAAAGCTACGCTGAATAAGCCCGAAGATGAGCTATCCTGCCTCCTACAGATCAATGCTGGTGCTGGTGGTACGGAGGCTTGTGACTGGGCAGAGATGCTTTATCGTATGTATCTCATGCATGCCGAAAAAGAAAATTATAAGATCAAAGAACTTAACCGGACTAACGGTGATGTAGCAGGGGTGAAGTCTGTAGAGTTGCAAATAGAAGGGGATTTTGCATATGGAATGCTTAAAGGAGAGAATGGAGTACATCGATTAGTAAGGATCAGCCCATATAATTCTCAAGGAAAACGGATGACATCTTTTGCTTCCGTATTCGTACATCCACTTGTTGATGATAGGATAGAGATCGATGTCAATCCGGCTGATCTGGATTGGGATACTTTCAGAGCGAGCGGGGCTGGGGGGCAACATGTCAATAAGACAGAGTCAGCAGTGCGGGTAAGGCACTTGCCTTCTGGGATAGTAGTCGAGTGTCAGGAAGAACGCTCCCAACATATGAATAGAGAAAAGGCCATCACAATGCTGAAGTCACGACTTTATGATAGAGAACTAGAACGCCAAGCTGCAGAAAAAACTGAAGTAGAATCGACCAAGATGAAAAACGAGTGGGGTAGTCAGATCAGGTCATATGTGCTAGACGATAGAAGAGTGAAAGATCATCGTACTGGTCATCAGACAGGGAACACAGACGGGGTGCTCAACGGAGAGCTGACGCCATTTCTACAAGCCTACCTAAAGTGGCTAACAAAAATCTAATACTATGATAATCACTGTAGAGCTAAGTCTTTATCCACTGAAGGATGATTTTGAAGAAGTGATTCTAGCATTCATTAAACAACTCCGGTCTTATCCAGAACTTAAAGTCTATACCACCGCTATGAGTACACTTGTGAAAGGTGAGATGGATGTAATATTCGATACTTTAAAAGTGGAGCTTAAAGAAGTGTATAATAAGCTTGATACGGCTAGTACGGTGATCAAGATCGTTAATCGTCCATTGCCTGTGGAGGATGGGTATTATGAGTTTGATTCGTGATTCTTATTCCAATCATTTATTAATTTCTAATCTTTCTTGGCTGATTCGTATTTTTAATATAATGCGCAGAATCAAGATGCTTTTTTGCCTGATTATTATTATCATGTTTTTAATCGGTCTAATAACAAAGAACGATTGTTTAAACAACCAAGAAATTATCAATACCCGCTTATTAAGAATGCTCAATACTTGAGCTTACCTTAAGACTTATGCGCACTGTTTATTAAGGAATCACTTTCATCTTTTGGTTAGAGTTTGCTCATTCATAAATACATCATCCTGATGGATGCACCCATGGCTGCCGATAATTCCTGGTAAGTAATCCAGTAGCCTCATCATCCCCAACCACGACCTTACTTACTGGGTCATAGACCAACGCTCTACCAAGATTCATAGACATATTAGCCAATATGCAACTAGCTGTAGATATATGACCATTGAGCACGTCAGATCTTGTTGTTCCCCCCGTCTCGATAGCACTCAGCAGATCAAGCATATGAGTCCGTGTAGCAGGAGCTACATGTATTTCCATTCCTTTCTCATTTACATCTTGCGGAAAGAGTTCTTTTTCTAATAATACATTTTGAGTGATGCGCTTTTGTTTTTTATCGTTAGGTATGAATTCATATTTATGGACACTACCTTTCAAGGTGCCTTTTTCGCCGTAAATGAAGAAGCCCCATGGATACTCAGGGTCAGGAGGCGTACCCCAACTCCTATGCTGCCAAACACAATTAAGCTCATTGAATTCAAAGACGGCATTTTGAGTATCTGATGTATTTGCAATGCTATCTTTTTGTACGTATATGCCTCCAGTAGAACTTACTTTATTTGGCCAACCAAGATCTAATAACCACCTGACTGTGTCTAGCATATGCACACACATATCACCGACTATACCATTACTATATTCTGAGTAAGCTCTCCAGCTCCTATGTGGTAATCCTCTAAACGGAACCTTAGGCGCAGGACCTGCCCACATATCGTAATCAAAATGATCAGGCACCTGTATGATCTTCGGTTTAGCATTCATCCTCATGTGGTAGTAGCAACACATCTCAACATGGGAGATCTTACCAAGTAATCCGCTATCTATGATCTTAGTTTTTGCATCCATCAGATGATGAGTGCTTCGCCGCTGTAGACCTACCTGAATGACTTTGTTATACTTATTGGCAGCTGCTACGATCGCTTCTCCTTCTGCAATATCTAAGCTTATCGGCTTTTGGAGATATAGATGCGCTCCAGCTTTCATAGCTTCTATTGCCTGTAGCGCATGCCAGTGATCGGGACTTCCTATCAGGACTATATCAAACTCGTTTTCAGACAACATTTTGCGATAGTCCATGTACTGTCTCGGAACCTTACCAGATTTTTGTCTCTGGCTGATCTTATAGCAAGCGTCCGCTAGCATGGTTTTATCTACATCGCAAACTGCTACGACTTCGACTGGCGCTACTTGTATTAATCTGAATATATCACTCTTGCCATACCATCCGCTTCCTATCAATCCTACTTTGTATGCTTTCTCCCTAAAGAGAATCTCTAGACCATCCAATCCTAAAGAGGAGACCGCTAATGTAGCTGCCGAACTCTTTAAGAAATTTCTTCGATTGATATTAAAACTGTGCATGGAGATATTTAACTGATGAACTTAAAACTATGGATTATCCTTATTAAATCAAACCTAGTTTATGTTTAAGATGCTTAGAGTACTTTTCACTGGATTTCAGTTTAGTCCCAGTTTTATCATTAAGGATTAAGATCAAAGTTCCCTTGAAGTATTTTTCTATCTCTCTGATATAAGATCTATTGACGATTATTGATCTATGGATTCGTAAGAATTCTTTGGGTAGCTTATACTCTAGCTCAGATAATGTTTTGTCGGTGATATGTACATCTCCATTCTTCAGATAAATGTTTACATACTTGTCCTCTGCTTTGTAGTAGCTTATGTCCTCATAATCTAATAAAATGATGCGGTCTCCTTTCTTCACTGCAAAAGAGAATGATTCCTTTTGCTTAGGAGCTTGGCTTATCAGCTCTTGTAATTTGAGGAGATCTATCTTGTGTGTGTTGCTATCAAACTTCAACAGCTTATCAATAGCTTTGTCAAATCGCTCTTGTGAGATTGGTTTTACTAGGTAGTCGATCGTGTAATTCTCAAAAGCCTTGATAGCATATTCAGAATAGGCAGTCGTGAATATGATCTTTGGTTGATAGCTCAACTTTGTAAGCATTTCGAAACCAGACATGTCTGGCATTTGGATATCGAGAAATATTAGTTGTGGCTTTTTTGATTCTATGATCTCTATGCCTTTCTTTCCATTGTCTGCTGTATCGATGACACTAAGTTTGTCTTGATGTGTATTCAGTAATTCGTTGATCCTACGACTTGCTAGGTGTTCGTCATCTATTATTACACAGTTAATCATTTGTGATTTGTTTTAGGATGATGGAGACTCGCTTTGGATTATTAATAAAACTTATTTCGTGTCTATCAGGGTAGAGTAGCTGCAGTTTCTTAGTGACACTTCGTAGTCCATATCCTTTGTTTAAGGTTTCATCGAATTGGGCTCCTTGATCATAAATATTAATTTCGATTGCCTTCTTTGTTCGAGAGATCATTATCTTAATATCAATTGTGTCAGTTGATTTATCATATCCATACTTTATTGCATTCTCTACTAATGGTTGCAGCAGGAAGTTAGGTATCTCAACAGATTCTAAATTAGCTTGAATATCTAATTCAAATCGCAATCTATCTTCGAATCTGATTTTTTCTATTTCTAGGTAAGTTTCGATCATTTCGATTTCTTTGCCAATAGTACTGTAAGCGTTGCCTTCCCGATTGGTCACATACTTATAGAAGGATGAAAGTGCAAGTGTCATTTTCTCTGTCTTGACAGCATCAGTTTTGGTCAGCGTTGCGATAGAATTTAGAGCATTGTATAAGAAGTGAGGATTTACACTTGACTGAATTGAGCTCAGCGCGGCTTCAGATTTAAGGGCTTTTTCTTCGGCTATTTTAATTCTATGTGAATAAGAATTTTTGGGATAGAAATAGAAAAAGGTATTTACTATCAAATTTCCAGTGCTGAACAAGAATGCATTTTGATAAAAAGTAAGGTCTATAACAGATCTATCTATGTTCAAACCTAATTGACTTTTGAAAACTGTAGTGATGATTGGCCAATTAAAAAGAGCCATACCTGCTGATAATAGAGCAAAAAGGATAATAAATTTGAGCGCCTCTTTATCAATAAAATCAAAAGATCCCAATCGACTCTTTGCAAATTGAAAAATTGGATAGCAAAGAATAGTATATCCTGAAGCTACAAAGTATATCGAAGCGCTGAAGAAAACTGGAGCATTGCCGAGTAAAATATATGGTAGCAATGAAGTATATGTCATAAAGCAAAGTATTGCAATACAATGTATCAAATAAGGCTTCTTGATCCAATGTAACTTTTGCAAGTATTTGATGAACAACTCAATTCCTAAAAGTGAAAGAGCTATTATAAATAGTTTCCATAAATTTCTACCAGAAAATGACTCTAGGACATCAAATGAAGCAAAACTACCTAATGAATGATTTGCTGTAATTGGTGAAAATGCGTGAAAAGAATTTGAATCATTGATTTGTTTTTTTAAATCTCGATAATCCATAGGCATAGGTGGATCGAAAACTAATTTATTTGTATGTATGAGTGTAATTATGTTACTTTCTCTATAAAGCATGTTTTCTAATGAAAGCGATGCTATAGAATAAGTATAATCCTTTATTAAATGCTCAACTCTATACACTACGGGATCGCTCAAATAACCTGACTTGATTACGAAGACCATTCCATCCTGGAAATTATATAAGAGTTGACTCTTATTGATTTCTTCATAACCCATTACCGCATAGTAATCTTGTTTTAAGCGTGTGTTTTGCTGAATAGTATAACCACTTATGATAATACTAATTAGAAGAGATATATAAATTACTGGTCTAACCATTATTTCAATTTTAACTATTTATACTCACAAATAGAAGCCAATTGAAATCTTAAAGAAATAAATACCTGATGAGTGGGACTATACTCTTGATGAATCGCCAATAAACAAAAAAGAGGGCGACTCCTCGCCCTCTAATCTAAATCAATTAAGGTATCAATGTCTAATGTCAGATCATGTTAGAAAACCCTACCTAACTGTGCATAATCTAAGTAATAAACCACCCTTAATGAAAAGCTATTATTCTGAAGATGCTCACTGAGCTGACCTACACTATCGCCATAGGATAGGTTGGGGTAATCCAGTTCAGTATTGTTGTTGGAGCCTATGATACTGTTTTTCCAGACTAAGAATAAGTCACTGCCAGGTGCAAATCTCCATCTATACACCATGTCGATGTTAAATGAGTTAAAGCTGTTGTTATTAAATTCGCTATAATCTGAGTTGCTTAAGTATCCGTTTTGCATCAGTGAATGGAAACTTTTATAATAGACTTTTGACCAGTAATGTCTCAGTCTAAATTCTAAGTTCATTTTCTTATTGAAAGTATAAGTGCTGTTGATCCTGTTGGAAATAGTTTTTATGTCTCTTCTTCCAAAAATGATATTGTCATCAGAATCGATAGATACATAGCCTTCACTGTTCTTATCTGTTTCTATAGAGGTAGAGAATCCTAGTCTGAATTGATCACTGAATCTATATCTTGGACCTAACTGCAGCATGGTATTGGAGCGACCTTCCTGATCATACTTTTGACCCCACATCACTAATTCTATTCTCCATGCTTTCCTGTCGTCCGTGCCAATGAAGAATCCCATATTACCTCTAGCTGGTCTTTTGTAATTCCTACCTGCGACTCTAGGCTCAAAGTAATCATTGCGCTCAGGAAGAAAATTAGTCCATAAGTTGTAATACCATTGTTTCTTGCTCTGAGCAAAGAAACCCCCATTTAATCCAACGCCTACATATTCGTCAGGCCGATAGAGGCGCTCGTAGAAACCATTGAACCAAGAATTGAATCTTGCAAAAGGACCAAAACCATCAACGTCATTGTATTGTGCCCATGCAGAGATTTCCTTTGTATTATTTGCTCTCAAGAAACCTAAGTCATTAGGATTGAAATTATTACTGAGCTCTTCATACTCAATACCATATTGTATCTTACCACTGAGCTTTGCTAGTTCTAGAGAATAGCTGTGTCCATTTACATTATCAGTTACAGGTTCTAGAATTTGAGACACTTTAGCATCACCAGATATTCCCCATTGTTGGCCCTTGTTTTTAAGATTAAAAGTGGCTGCACTTACATTAGCACTATGATAATTATCTCCCGCTCGCCATACATTGGTATTGGTCAGCGAAATGGAGGAATTATTCTTTAGATTCTTATCCACTACTATGACACTATAATTAGTCAGAGGGGCAGTTTGATATTGGCGCTCTGTTCCCGTCTCATTATTAGTTATCGTGGCATTAGTCTCTGCACTTACGGCATTAAATATTCCTATACCAATTCCATTAGCATCACGACCAGATATCTTGGTGGCGTTATAGAGTTGAGGTGCTTGAGGATTATTGGTTACTGTTTCATTGACGTTGAGGTCATTTCCTACATTGTAAAAGCCAATGGGGTTACCACCTACACGTCTAGAGTAAAACAGATCTGCTTTGTTAAATAATTCTGTACCCTCCGTAAAAAACTGTCGCTGCTCATCAAATCGAACTTCGAAAGGAGATAAGTTAAGTACCTGATCATCCGATTGCACTTGCCCAAAGTCCGGTATCAAGGTCATGTCAAGAGTGAACGCATCATTGATGCCATATTTAACATCAAGGCCTCCATTGTAAGAGTAACCAGTGCTGCTTGCGGGGTCTCTATTTGGGTTATTGGAGTTTTGTACATAGGTAGAGGCGTATGGTGATATAGAAAGTCTTAAGGGAGGCTTGATATTCTTCATGCCAGTGATCGTTCCAGTCTGCGTCAAGAATGGATTGTCTCTTTCAAAATCTACGAATACCCATCCATCCTGTGTCCCTGCCACTGATCTTCTACGGAAAAAATTTATATTCCATGATTGGATTTCTTTCTTTGGAAATCTGATGGCAGCGTAGGGTATCATGATCTCTGCATACCAGCCCTCATCAGTCAGTCTCACATCGCTAAACCAGACTGCATCCCAGTTTTGGTCTTCGTTGTTGGGGTCTAGCTTAGCATCAAACTGTACGCCAGTGGCGGCTAGGATAAACTCTGTCGCCTCATTCCCATTTTGATAAGTATCTATATATAAACCAAAGAAATCAGTATTACCTATATTGTCTCTCTCCGTCAGCTCAGTCATTATACTATCCCGAGATACATCGGCCATGAAGGCAGCTATATAGATGGCATCATCATCATAGACTAGTTTTACCTCTGTGTCATGTTGTCTAGGTCCAGGGGATGGTCGGTATTGTTTGAAGTCATCTGCAACTGGTGCTTTGTCCCAGATAGGTTCATCAAATATGCCATCTATGGTGATCGCCTCTGTAGATCGTATTAGCTCAAGGCTTTGCTGAGTATTTGCTAAAGTGTATGTGCAAAGCAATGCCAGAGTTAGTAAATAGTGTTTCATCTGTTAGGGTAGAGGTTTGTAATGTTTTGTTGCGCTAATTGCTTACTATGTTTCTCTCACATAGATCTTGCTGTAGTTGGATGCTAGTTTTATTTTAATACCACCTCCATTCAATGTTGATATTATGTTTTCCCCGAACATTTTTTTATGCATGCTACGATTTGTATTGATCTGCATATCTATGTCAGAGTATATCTGTCCGAATTCGGTGTTGAGTTCCATGTCGGCTTTAGCTGTTGAAGGTATGCTTAGGTCCACAGGAGCATAGATGGAACTAAGATTTATAGAGTTGACATTCTTTACATTTTTCGCAACAGCGTCTACTGATCCATAGGTGTTTTCTATACTGATATTTGTGGTAAATCCTTCTACTTTGGTACTGCCATAGATTGAGCTGGACTTCAGCTTGATATTCTTAGGGAGCATGATCACTAAGGTGTTTTCAATATGAGAGCCGTAAATTTCTGAGTCACAGTCATTAGTTTTGTTTTCAGATATGCTTTTGATTTTATTATTTTTCTTTGTCCAGACACTGTTATACATAGAGCTATTATCTACGCTGGTCGATATAGATACACGACCATTTTTTTTATCAACATCCATTTCGAAGGCATCGTCATCTTTGCCCTTATTGACACTTATTGTTCCAGTGATTTGAATCTCTGATTTGTCCCAAGTCTTGATGGTTACATCAGCATACTCAAAGTTTAGATCTGCAGATGTAACACCATTTGCTGGAATTGTCTGGTTAATTTCAGTTTGTGCTTGTACTGTAAAGGCAATAGTGCATAAGCATAACATCGCTATTAGTTGTTTCATTTTATTAGGATTAAGGTTGTTTATTAAAAAGACTTTATTGAAATTGAGAAGTTGCTTAGTTGATATTTTTATTTATAAAATTTATGATTATATTTTGCTATCGCTTATGATTGCCTATTGATTTATGGTGTTCCGTGTAGGCAATAAGGTACAGGTATAGCATTGCTACTATTAGTTTCATTTTATTAGGATCAAGGTTGTTATGTAGTTAGAAAGTAGAAGTGCTCAAAGCAACTTTATAGCGATCTCAGATATACATCATCATACATTGCACTTAGGTTTATTTGTACGCCACCTCCATTGATAGTCCCATTTACTTTCTTGGAGCTAAGCGATTTCATTTTTCCATTAGAGCCTTTAGAACTTACTTTTATATCCATGTCTGAGTATAAAGCACCGTAGTTAGTACTTACTTGGAGGTCAGCTTTTGTACTTGCAGGCATACTGACATCTACATGGCCATAGACTGATACTAGTGACATGGCATTACTTTGGCTGACTGTCCCAAATTTAGTTTCTAGATCGCCGTATACTGTTTTGATCGCCAATGGACCCGTTACATTATCTAGATAAAGATCACCGTAGTTTACTGAGATCTCTATTTCTCCATTCATATTGCTGACCTTTACATCATCAGCATACATAGTAGAGTGTTCTATAAGTAAGCTCATGTTTTTAGGGACTTTGATGGTGTAGCCATCACCGCAGTTACAGCTAGCTCCATTTGAGATTTGTTGTACCGTTATGATATCACCATTATCTTCTACTGATAACCCAATTCCTGAGTTGTCATTAAGACCTAATGCATTGATCATCTTTAAGCCCTCGGATCGATCATCATTCTCTTCGTCATGGTCACTATTATTCTGGAATATGATGCTGCTTCCATCATATCCTTGTAGATCGATGGCATCGATACCTCTTAAGTTTAAAGTACCGCTACTTTTGTTGATCTTATATTCTTGCTGACCAGTGGCAATTCCACTAGCCAAGATTCCTATAAGAATTGTAAAAATTATATGTTTCATATCTAAAATTTAAATCGAAGTTAATTTGAATATACCCACCTGAGCTTCGTCCTTGACGAACTGCATATGCTTTTCATCAGTTAGTAATTGCTCTAGTGGTTTTATTGCATTCTGTTCTTTGATAGTTGCAAGGATATTGATCAGTGCTATAGTCACTGTCGGGTCTTCTTGCACACCGAGTGAATTTATAAATGCATTTATTACTTTTTCGTCTGTTGTGAATTTTTCTAATGCTGTCACTGCTGCCAGTCTCACATTACTACTCTTGTCTGTATTCATCGTGTTGATCAAGGCATCTAGGATACCTCCATTAGGCGTCTCCATATCATAACTCATATTCACTGCCTTGATTCGTTGGCTAGTAGATTTCTCTTCGAGCATAGCATAGAGGTTTTCAGACATCTTATCTATCTGCTCATCTTGCGTGTAATTCCTGCCGACTAATACGCCGACTAAAATTAGAACTACTGCTGCCACAGCATATTTATAAAGTGAGGATAAACTGAAAGTTTTGTTAGGACTTGATGTAGAATTATTTTGCTGACTATTATCCTGCGGCTGCTCACTCTTAACTAGCTGCTCCTGTAAGAACGTATCAAAATTATGCTGTAACCTATCTGAAGGCTGTGCATGTTCCTCTGTGTCGATGATGCCCATCATGAGTCTTAGTTCATGCAGTTCCTTTGCTAGTTCTGGAGATATTTCTAGCTCTAGCTCCATGGCTGCTAACTCTTCAGTACTTAGCGTCTGGTCTATGTAGTCTATCAATCTTTCACTATGATTTTTCATTAGCTTACAGTTTCTATTTTTAAATATTCTTTGCGAAGAGCTTTGATCGCTCTATGTACTCTTATCTTCACATTGCTTTCTGTACAGTGGAGTATATCTGCCACTTCTTTGTATTGTAGTCCTTGGTATCTTGTCATCAACAGTACTTCTCTATAGTCATCAGAGAGTTTTGACATGGCTCTCTTAAGAATCGTTTTCTGCGTATCGAGGTCATGACCGTTCTCTATAGGTCGATTCAGTTGTTGTACTTCTACATTATCTGATATCTTCAATTTTATACTTTTGAAATGATCAGCATTCACATTTCTAGCTATTCTAAACATCCATGGTATGAAGGGATTCGACCCATCAAAACTCTTCTTATACTTAATGATCCGCTCAAATACATTCTGTGTCAGATCTTCGCTAAGTGTTTGGTTGTAATTCATTTTGTAAAAAAAATTATAAAGCTTCACATGGTATCTATCAAATAATACGGATAACTGCTGAATATCACCAGCGGCAACTACCATCATTATTTGTTCGTCGTTTTGCATTTGGGTTTTCTACAACAGTTACATCAATAAATACCTACACATTTCGAAAAGGTTACACTCCTGTTAAGATAAGTTTTTAATTTTATTGGATATAAATAATTTGTTGATTATAAGTGTCTGATTAATAGTAGTTTATAGTGTTTAAATAAATAACCATCTTCAATATTAATTGTCCTAATAATTACCTAATTCTTATTATCAATTTGTAAATTCAAGTTAAACCCTTACATGAAAGCTCATTTGATCTTTTATCATAGAGCAAATCGAACCATATGAAATATATCGTATTATTTATTTTTTGCGGACTATCCACATCACTGACTTCTCAGCTAAGTGAATTTATCCATGTAGACCAGTTTGGGTATCTTAGGGACTCTGATAAAGTAGCAGTAATATCTGATCCAGAAGAAGGATTCAATGGTGAACAATCGTATAACCCTGGGAATGTTTTTGAAGTACGAAGCGCAGAGAATAATGAGGTGGTTTTCAGCAACGAGATCACACCTTGGAAAGCGGGAGAGTTACACGCTCAATCAGGAGACCGAGGATGGTGGTTTGATTTCGGAGGAGTTACGCAGTCGGGTACGTACTATGTCCATGATCCGAGTTCTGGAGAGTCATCTGCGCGATTTGATCTTGCAACTATAGATAAGTCCATAAAAGTCTACCCTGATCCATCGACTGATCATGTGGTCGTAGATGGGAATATAATGGGACATAAATTAGTTGTGCTTAACAATGTTGGAGCAGAAGTATTATCTCATCGGGTCAATAACAAAGGATATAAATTAGATCTACAAGATCTAGTCCCTGGTGTTTACTACCTACAGTTGACCAATACTGAAAACCAAATTGTAGCATTAGAGAAAGTTATAAAACTATAAGTAGGTGAATAAGAAAAAAGATATAGTATTAATCGGCGCTGGCATAATGAGTGCCACTCTCGGCATATTACTCCATGAGCTTATGCCCGATGCGAGCATAGCGATATACGAGCGTTTAGATAAGGTTGGAGCCGAAAGCTCAGACGCATGGAACAACGCAGGGACAGGACACTCTGCTTTCTGTGAACTTAACTATACACCTGAGCGAGAGGATGGCTCGATAGACATTACTAAGGCGCTTATGATCAGTGAGTCCTTCGAGATATCCAAGCAGCTATGGGCCTACTTGAAGTCTAATAAAATGGTAAATCCGTCTGATGCATTTATTAATGATATCGATCATATGAGTTTTGTGTGGGGAGAGGAGAATATTAAGTTCTTGCAAAAGAGATACGAGGCACTTGTCCAGTATGGCATCTTTAAGGATATGCAGTATTCTGAAGATCCTCAGCAGATCGCAAAATGGATACCACTTATGATGGATGGTAGGTCAGGAGACGAGAAATTTGCCGTTACTAGAATGGAGATAGGAACAGATGTAAATTTTGGTGCGATCACTAGAGGCATGATGAGCTACTTATGGGAACGCGAAAATCTAGAAATAAGATTAGGGCATGAAGTAGAAGACCTAACTAAGAATGATAACGGTACCTGGAACGTAGAAGTGAAAGACTTGCATCATGATAGAAAGCATTCTATAGAAGCTGATTTTGTATTTATAGGAGCTGGAGGGGGTGCACTGACGTTGCTAGATAAAGCAGATATTCCAGAAGGGAAAGGGTATGGTGGGTTTCCTGTCAGTGGACAATTCTTGATCTGCAAAAATCCTGAGGTTATCAAAAAACACGAAGCGAAGGTATACGGCAAGGCAGCAGAAGGGTCGCCACCGATGTCTGTACCCCATCTAGATACTAGAATGCTTAATGGTGTACGTTCATTGTTGTTTGGCCCATACGCGGGCTTCTCGACTAAGTTTTTAAAGAATGGCTCGTTTCTAGATCTGCCACTGTCTATCGAAATGCACAATGTATGGCCGATGCTTTCTGCCGGAATCCATAACATCGATCTTACCAAGTACTTGGTCGAACAAGTTGTGCAATCCCCAGAGGATAGATTCCAGTTCTTAAAAAAATTCTACCCTCATGCAAAATTCGAAGATTGGGAATTGATCACCGCGGGTCAGCGCGTACAGATCATCAAGAAGGATGAAAAGGAGGGTGGTGTCTTGCAATTTGGGACGGAGATCGTAGCTGATGATGATAATTCTTTGGCAGCGTTATTAGGAGCTTCGCCTGGGGCTTCTACTTCTGTACAGATCATGCTGGATGTCATTGCACAATGTTTTCCTGAGCAGTTAGCTACTGATGAGTGGCAGGATAAGATCAAGGAGATGATTCCCAGCTATGGTAAGTCATTGATTGAAGATGAGAAGCTGTGTATGGAGGTGAGGAATAAGAGTAGCGAAGTGTTAAAGCTAGTCTAGTACTTTATTGTTAAGAAAAACTTAAGCTCTTATCACTACATATAGATATTGCTTAAAGTGAGTTAAGTAATCAAGTCCCTTCTTATGTAGGAAGACGATCAACTATTAAAAACCTTAACTCTAATCATGAAACAACCTGAACTCTCAAGGAGAAAATTCCTTGACAAAACTAAAGTTTGCGGCCTGGGGGCCGCAGGCTTGATGTTTGCCCCGCAGCGGCAGCCGTCTAAGCTATCGGTCGCTCAAAGTGAAAATCAGAATGTATTTGGACCTAGAACGGGATATACACCACACATATCCAACCTAGTCTCTATGATGAATTGGATGCGAAGTACAATTTTGCGACCAGTACAAGGGATGAGTATCAAGGACCTAGATTATCTCCACGATGAAAACTCTAATTCTATAGGTGCTATGCTTCTTCATCTAGCGGCAACAGAGAAGTACTACTATCTCAATACCTTCGAAAATAAAAGGTGGGGTTCATGGGATGCTAAGGTAGCAGCAGAGTGGGATACTCCGATGAATCTCGGTGAGAGAGGAAGACAAATGATCAAGGGAAATCCATTAGATTTTTATCTAGAGAAGCTTAATTCGATTCGCGAAAATACACTTGCAGGTCTTAAAGAGAAGGACGACGATTGGTTATTTTATACCGATGAGAATTTTGTTTGGGGACCTACTAACAATTACTGTAAATGGTTTCATGTAGTTGAGCATGAGTCTAATCACAATGGGCAGATGAAGTATGTCAGTAGTAGGATAGCTTAAAGCTTAGCTGTCTGAATTATGATTTGTAGGATTATTAGATTTTAGGATTGCTAATGCACAAGACTAAAAAATTCAATCCAATAACCTAAAACTAGAATACAACATTACTTATATATAATCCTGCAATCCTGGAATCCTCAAATCAACAAAATCAAGATTCAGACAGTAGAGCATTAATTCTCCATAGCAGTCTTCCCACTATCCACTCGCTTCTTGATAGTCTGAGTAGTATCTATAGGGCTGCCTAAAACCTCTACTAATATCCCATCAGACAAGCCTAGCTCTACTTCGATCTTATCTAGCTCATCATCACCATTGATTAGTTCTATGAAGGTCGTATCACCAGCGTAGATGATATCTCGCTCATTTATGGCTAATACCGAGTCACGTTTATCTAGAATGATATCTGCATTGGCACTATAGCCGGCTCTAAGGAATACATCATCAGAATATTCTTTAATCGCTGCTTTCACGACGAACTTTATCGTCCCTTCTTCTTCGACACCTTTAGGTGATATGAATTCTAATAAGGCATCAAATTTTACATCATCTATAGCACCCACTTTAAGTTCTAAAGCCATACTTTCTTTTAATTTACCTACATCTGCTTCATCTACCTTCCCTTCGAATATAAGGTTGCTCATATCTGCTATTGTGGCAATACTCGTACCCTCGTTAAATGTATTCCGTTCTATGACAGAGGCTCCTTCTTTTACAGGGATATCTAGAATCATGCCGTCCAGCGTAGAGACTACTATGTTCGATACTTGCTTAGAATTCTTGGTTGCTCCTTCTCTCAATAACTGTAAGTTGCTGATCGCAGCATTAAGCTCTTGACGTCTAATATCTAGATCAGCCTCAAAGGAACTGAGTGCATTACTAGATGATATCTTAGCATTTTCATAGGCAGACTTTCTAACATTTGCATCCAGTTTAAATTTATTGAAATCCGCCTCTGAGATAACGCCATCTTCAAATAACTTCGTATTTCTTTCTAATTCTACATTCGCATTTTCATAAGCAGCTTTGGTTTCTTGCTGGTCTAGATTTTGACTAGATACTGATCTTTGTCTTGCCAGCTCACGCTCGGCATTTTTTACTTGCAGTCTAGATAATTCTACACTAGACTGAGCACTATTGATATTTACCTCACTTGGGATCAGTTTGATCCTAGCTATTTTTTCTCCTTTCTTTATGAGCTCTCCAGCTTCTACATATAGCTTGTCTATGACACCAGAGACTTGTGGTTTTACATTGACCTCTTGCCTTGGATTGATACTCCCGGTAGCTACCGCTTTTTTGATGATATTAGTTATCTCCGCCTTGACAGTTTGAGTCTCTTCATCAGTAGATTTATTCTGTTGTATGAAGTAGTAAGCAATACAACACGTGATAAGTACTAGTGCTATTCCAGCGGCAATCAAACATCCTTTATTTTTCATGTTAGGGTCTTTTACTTTTTCTAATTTATTCGTCTTTAAGAGCGATCACAGGATTCACTCTAGCTGCTTGTAAGGCAGGTATGAGTCCTGCTATGACTCCAGCTATGATAAGTGTAAGGATCGCTCCGATACCGACACCTAGATTCACCTCAGGATTATAAAAGTTAGGTGGACTGAGGTCATTCATCTCCATGACCTTATCTAGTCCTCCAATCAGTAAGGTGGCAAACACAAGTCCTAGATATCCAGACATCGCTGTGATAAATACTGACTCTGTCAAGATCATGTTTATGATAGAGCCTGGTGTTGCACCTAATGCTTTTCTGATTCCTATTTCTTTTGTTCTTTCTTTCACAATGATCAGCATGATATTACTCACACCTACGATTCCGGCGATCAAAGTACCTATCCCTACAAACCAGAGAAATAACTTAATACCCATAAACAATGAAGTGATCTGCTTAAACTGTTTCTCTAGATTAAAACCATTGATTGCCTGAGCATCAGTAGGTGCTACATGATGTCTTTCTTTGAGTAAAGCGCGGACCTTGGTCTCCATCACGGATACAGACCTGCCAGGTTTTGCAGAGCATATAAACCAATCTATCTTATTGCCAGCTCCAAAAGTCTTATCCAACGTTGTGATAGGTATGGTGACTGATTCCATATCTCGCTTAGTCCATTCTTTTTTCCTGAGCGGACCGTATACGCCGATGACTTGGAAGTCCACTCCGGATATCAATACATGCTCTCCTATAGCCTCTTCTTCTCCGAATAAGATTTCTTTTACAGTGGTACCAATTGCTACTACTTTCCGACTTTCGTCAAGGTCTTTTTGATTGATGAATCTTCCGTCTTTTAACGTGTTAGATTCTAAGTTTATCAGGTCAGTATTTTCTCCTCTTACGGAGTATTCTGCTCTTTTGTCTCCATAGTTTATTGGTCTAGGTCCTATGTCATTTCTAGGGGCTACTTTATCTACTTCTGATATATTTTGTTTGATGGCTTTTAGATCTTCAGTCGTCATCCTGATGTATCGTCCCGCCTTATATCCATCATGAGGTATTGATGTTTTATAGGTATTGACGTACATGATATTAGTTGCCTTAAAGTCAAAATCCTTATAAACACCATTCTCTAATCCTTTGCCCATTCCTAGGAGAAATATCAACATGAATATCCCCCAGAAAACCCCTAATGATGTAAGAAAAGTCCTTAGCTTATTCTTGCTTATCGTACTAAATATCTCCTGCCATTTATCTCTGTCAAACATAGGTCGCTTATTCTTTCATGGCTAATACAGGATTGATCTTGGCTGCTTTCAAGGCAGGTATTAGGCCTGCTAATGCACCAGAGATCACAAGGATCAAAGTCGCTACTGATATCACACCAAAATTTACCTGAGGGGTTCTGAAAAACTCTGTCTCTACACCAGACATTAAGAATAACATGCCAATGCCACAGGCCATGCCTAGATAACCAGCTATTGCAGTTAAGAATACTGACTCTTGCAAGATCATGGATACGATCGACTTTGGCGTTGCTCCCAGTGCTTTTCGAATGCCTATTTCCTTAGTTCTTTCTTTGACGATGATGAGCATGATATTACTTACGCCGATCACCCCAGATATAATGGTGAAAAACCCAACTAACCAAACTATCGAATTGATTGCAAAAAGCATAGACTGAAACTGTTGAAATTCTTGCGCCATATTCCATGAGCCTACGGCCTGTTTGTCGTTAGGGTCGAATCCTTTTTTGACAGCAAGCGCAAGGAGTATATCTTTTTCTAGCTGCTCCATTTCTGCAGCGCTGAGATCACCTCCTGTAAACATGATCTGGTGTATCTCATCGGTCCCTGCATAAAGAGTCTGTGCAGTACTGATGGGGATAAATATCACTCGCATATCCCACTCACTACCAGGATCTCGGAATATACCCACTACAGTATACACAATACCACCGATATTGATCTGCTCCCCGATAGCCTCCTTATCTTTGAATAAATTTTCTTTTACCGTCTTACCGATAACGGCTACCTTATTATTTTGGTCAACATCGCGTTCACTGATATATCTCCCTTCTGTAATGATGGAATTCATCAGTAGCTTATGACCAGGATTGACACCTCGCACAGGATAAGAAACTGTAGTCGTGTTATAGGTTACATTCTTATCTCCGCCTAGATAGAATCTGCCGGTTATTGATTCGACATCTTTGAATTGTTCTTGGAGATAATCATAATCACTATTATCAAATTTTATCTGCCTACCTTCTTTCAGTCCTGCATACGGCATACTTGTCTTACCTCTCCATAGCCAGATACTGTTGATCGCATCATCTTTAAAGGTGCTCTCTATTCCATTGCCTAGACCATTACCAGCTCCAAGTAAGAGCACTAGCATAAATATCCCCCAAAACACGCCAAAGGCAGTCAGCGCAGTCCTGAGTTTATGTCGACCGATCGTACTAAATATCTCTTCCCACTTATCTACATCTATCATGCGCCTATGATTTGAGGTACGTCAGTGCTGATGATATTACCATCGCTTACTCTTATGATCCGCTTTGTTTTTTCGGCTACGTCTTGCTCATGTGTTACGATGATGACAGTGATTCCTTTGTTATTGACATCCTTAAAGATATTCATGACATCATCTGAGGTTTTGCTATCTAGGGCCCCAGTCGGCTCATCAGCAAGAAGAACTTTGGGATTTGATATCAGTGCCCTGGCAATCGCAACTCGCTGCTGCTGACCACCAGACATCTGGTTAGGGAAGTGGTCTGCCCAGTCTCTTAAGCCTACTTGCTCCAGATATTCCAAGGCTTTTTCTTGTCGTTCTTTTCGAGGTACTTTTTGATAGTAGAGTGGGAGGGCTACATTCTCCTTAGCTGTTTTAAAACTCAGTAGATTAAATGATTGGAATACAAAACCGATAAGATTATTTCTATAACCAGCTGCTTCTACCTGAGAGATATTCTTTATCAGGTTGCCATTCAGATGATATTCTCCTTCGTCATATTCGTCCAAGATGCCAAGGATATTGAGCAAGGTAGATTTTCCAGAACCAGATGATCCCATGATGGATACAAATTCTCCTTTCTTGATATGCAGGTCTATACCCTTGAGTACATGGAGATTAGTAAACTCCGTCGCATAGGACTTGTGTATGTTAGTTAGCTTTATCATTTATGATTGTAAAGGAAGTTATAGATAAGGATAAGATGCAATTCATTAGATGAAAGACCTGATTTGCTAGATAAAGGTTGCTTGTTGTTAAATTGATAGCGTACTTATAGGGTGTTATAGTTATATTTTGGAGATTGGTAATGCCTTTTTATCGAAATCATACTTTATTTCAACCTGTTGCTTTTGACCAAGAAGCTAGACTAAAGTCGGGTCTTACTCAGCAAGAATTAGCTGACAAAGTTGGTACAACTAAATCGTACATTTCCAAAATTGAAAATAATATTACAGAGGTGAGAATTTCAACTCTGAAAAAGATTGTTGAATTTGGATAGGGTGGGAGTCTTGAACTAAAAATTAGACTTAATTAATCAACCACTATTGCTAACAATAAATGTGGTTAGGTTTCTAATTGTAGAAAGAAATGTAGCTAGGCTAACTACCATTGAAGACCCATTAAATTAAGTGGAAACCTACAATGCCAATATCTCAGCCATTCTTAGTAAATCATCATTCATAGGCTTAGACTTATAGATAGCGTCATTAAACGGAGTGATAGCGATTTCATCATTTACGATTCCTATCGCCACATCTTTTTCCCCATTGAGTAGAGCATGTACTGCAGAGTAGCCTAGCTGACTCGCAAGGACTCTATCTTGTGCAGTAGGAGAGCCTCCTCTTTGTAAGTGGCCTATTATCGTTACTCTAGTTTCATAAGTTGTCATCTTAGCTACTGCAGCAGCGATCTCTTCAGCCGATCCATTTTGATTTCCTTCGGCGACTACGACCATGTTAAATAGTTTCTTCCGTTTGGCAGCTTTATTAAGTCGTTCTACGAGCGCATTGAGAGGGGTCTCTGTTTCGGGTAGGAATATGGATCCTGCTCCACTACCTATGCCACTATAGAGAGCGATATAGCCAGCATGTCTACCCATTACTTCTACGAAAAAAAGTCTGCTATGCGAATAAGCAGTATCCCTAATTTTGTCAATGGCTTCTACAGCTGTATTTATCGCAGTATCAAAACCTATCGTGTAATCAGAACCATAGATGTCATTATCAATCGTCCCTGGTAATCCTATGAAAGGAATATTATGTTCTTCAGAAAACTTCAAGGCACCGGTAAATGTCCCATTACCACCTATTGCTACGCACGCTTCTATACCATATTTCTTGAGTTGCTTAGCTGCCTTTACCCTTCCTTCTGTCGTTCTAAATTCTTTACTTCTGGCAGTCCTTAATATCGTTCCACCTCTATGTATTATATTACCGACAGCGCCTTTTGATAGTTTCTTGATATCACCATCTATCATGCCTTCATATCCTCTGTATATACCGTAGACTTCTATATCATGATATATTGCAGTTCTTACTACGGCTCTCACTGCAGCATTCATACCCGGTGCGTCTCCTCCCGAAGTAAATACGGCGATCTTGCTATATTTAGTACTCATATTTTGTCAGTTGTTTAGGGTGTGGTATTCTACCAAATTATCTATAGGTTTATCAACGATATTTCCGAGTGCCAAATTATTACTTTTCATTATATCTTCTAGCTCTTGGCGAAAAGAATATGCTATCGAACCTACAAAATGAATGGGATTAGATCGAGAAGCTTCCAATTTAAGAATTCGTTCATCTAAGAACTCGGTGAATACTCTTTGAGTGATCTTCTCTTTCTCCGTTATTTCTAATTTATGAACCATAGGGGCAAAAGAAGCTACGTACCTATTGATCACATTTTGATTATAGACCTTATCGAATATGTTTTCTTTAGAAATATCATAGGCTGATTCTAATAAACGGACTGATCTTGCGGAAAGCTGGTCTCTGATATACATTTTTAACACTTCACGACCTAGTGCCATACCACTTCCTTCTGAGCCTAGGAGATAACCTCCGCTTGCCACTTTAGCAACTATCTCTCGACCATCATAGTATCCTATATTACTACCTGTGCCTAATATGCAGACTACACCTTTGTCATTGCCACAAGTAGCTATCGCTGCTGCTATCAGATCATCATTGACAGTTACTTTAGTATGGTCTAGGTAGCCAAACGCTTCTGTAATTGCCCTCTTTTCCTTAGCGCCGACTATTCCTGCTCCATAGAAGTAGACAGTATCGATAGGCAACTCCCCAATTCGTACCGCTACGGTTTTTCTGATGACATCAGCATATTCTTTATTAGAGAATGGGTTTAGGCCTGGTGTTAGAAAGGTCTGCTCTACGGCTCCATTATTTATGATGACCCAATCTGCTTTAGTACTTCCGCTTTCGACTATTAATATCAATATCTGTTGATTTTCTGCTTGACCAAAGCTAAGAAAGACTGTACTACTTCTGCTCGCCATCTAGCTTTTTTATATTTTCACTACCTCAATCATACTTATGAACAAAGTAGCGGTAATAGGAGCAGGGACAATGGGTAACGGTATAGCTCATGTATTTGCTATGAATGGATTCGAAGTCAATCTCTGTGATATATCAGAAGATGCGCTTGATAATGCAGTCAAGACCATAGAAAAGAACCTATGGCGGATGGTATCCAAAGAAAAAATAACAGAGAAGACCAAGCTCAACACTTTGGATAATATAGATACAAAGACCAACCTTCCAGAAGCTGTAAAAGATGCTGATCTAGTAGTCGAGGCAGCAACAGAGAATATCGATCTCAAGCTCAAGATATTCAAACAGATAGATGAGCATGCTCCAGCTGATTGTATATTGGCTAGCAACACGTCTTCCATATCTATCACAAAGATAGCTTCGGTGACCAATAGACCAGCGCAAGTGATCGGGATGCACTTTATGAATCCAGTCCCTGTCATGAAATTAGTAGAAGTGATAAGAGGGTACGGGACATCAGATGAGGTGACTGATAAGGTAATGGAGGTTTCTCGGAAGTTGAATAAAATGCCTGTCGAGGTAAATGATTATCCAGGCTTCGTAGCTAACCGTATCTTACTACCGATGATCAATGAAGCTATCGCAGCATTGCAAGAGGGAGTAGCTGGCGTACAAGAGATAGACACGGTCATGAAGCTAGGTATGGCTCATCCGATGGGACCATTACAATTAGCAGATTTCATAGGTCTGGATGTGTGTAAGTCTATACTAGAGGTATTACATGTGGGTTTCGGTGATTCTAAATATGCGCCCAATCCACTTTTAGTTAACATGGTGACCGCAGGCAAATTAGGGAAGAAGTCAGGAGAAGGGTTTTACGATTATTCTGGTGATAGCAAAACATTAATAGTTTCAAATAAATTAAAATAAATAAGCATGGCTCATCCTAAATACCCAAAAATGTTAGAACCCTTAGATCTGGGTTTTACTACACTGAAGAATAGGGTCCTGATGGGGTCTATGCATACGATGCTAGAGGAAGCACCAGAAGGATTCGAGCGGATGGCCGCTTACTACGGAGAGCGAGCAAGAGGACAGGCAGGTCTGATAGTGACTGGAGGTATCTCTCCTAATGACCTCGGCCACGCACTACCTATCGGCGAAGCTATGGATAACATCCCTTACGCTACTAAGCACAAGGTGGTGACGAAGGCCGTACACGATGAAGGCGGAAAAATATGTATGCAGATCCTGCACGTAGGACGATACGGATATACAGAAAAAAATGTCTCAGCCAGTGATACCAAAGCACCGATATCTCCATTCCCAGCAAGGGCGCTCACAGAGGAGGAGATAGAGTTTACCATAGAGTCTTATGCTCATAGTGCAGCCATGGCTCAGTATGCTGACTATGACGGGGTAGAGATCATGGGTTCTGAGGGATACTTGATCAATCAATTCATAGCCACGAAGACTAATAGGAGAACAGACGGTTGGGGAGGCTCATATGAAAACAGAATAAAATTCCCGATAGAAATAGTAAGGCGGACAAGAGAAAGAGTTGGTGAGAATTTCATTATCATTTATAGACTATCGATGCTTGATCTGGTGGAAGGTGGTTCTACATGGGATGAGGTAGTACAGTTAGCCAAAGAAATAGAGAAGGCCGGTGCAACGATAATCAACACTGGTATCGGATGGCACGAAGCTAGAGTACCGACTATAGGAACTGTAGTACCGAGAGGAGGATTCGCATGGGTGACCAAGCGGATGATGGGAGAGGTCAACATCCCACTCATAGCTACTAATCGGATAAATACTCCAGAGATAGCAGAGAAGGTGCTGAATGATGGCTGTGCAGATATGATATCAATGGCAAGACCGTTCTTAGCAGACCCAGAATTTGTGATCAAGGCGATAGAAGATAGAGGTGATGAGATAAATACTTGTATCGCTTGTAATCAGGCGTGCCTAGATCATACCTTCACAATGCAAGTTTGCTCCTGCCTGGTCAATGCACGTGCATGTCACGAGACCAAGCTTAACTTCGAGCCAACTACCCAAAAGAAGAAGATCGCGGTAGTAGGAGCAGGTCCAGCAGGGTTAGCGAGTTCTACACTAGCAGCGCAGCGAGGCCATGAGGTGCACTTATTCGAAGCAGAGGGAGAGATCGGTGGTCAGTTCAATATGGCGAAGGTCATTCCGGGCAAAGAAGACTACGCAGAGACGATAAGATACTTTAATAGACAGATAGAACTCACCGGGGTGAATCTGAAACTTAACACTAGAGTGACCTCGGATGATCTCATGAGACAAGACTTTGATGAGGTGATACTTTGTACTGGTGTGACGCCCCGTAAGGTAGACTTTCCTGGGTCGGATGATCCTAAGGTGCTAGACTATGCTCAAGTGCTTTATGAAAATGCGAAAGTGGGAGATCGAGTGGCGATTATCGGAGCTGGAGGTATTGGCTTTGATATGGCAGAGTTCTTAGCCCATCAGGGTGAATCACCGAGTCAGGATGTTGCTCTTTATATGAAAGAATGGGGAGTAGATATGGAATATGGTAAAGCTGGTTCTTTAGCAGACGCCCCAGACCCAGAACCATCAGCAAGAGAGATCTACCTACTCAAAAGATCAAAAGGTAAGCATGGTAAGAAATTAGGCAAGACCACAGGCTGGATACATCGCTCAAGTTTGGCTATGAAAAAAGTCAATATGATCGGAAGTGTCGTTTATGAAAAATTTGATAATGAAGGACTACATATTCTAGTCGGTGATGAGAAAAGAATCTTAGAAGTGGATAATGTAGTAGTGTGTGCAGGGCAAGAGCCACTAAGAGAACTCAAGGAGGATCTAGAAAAAGCAAATGTGAAAGTACATCTAGTAGGTGGTGCAAATGAAGCATCAGAACTAGATGCAAAGCGAGCGATCAATGAAGCATCTTACTTAGCAGCGTCACTATAATGGATTATCATCTTCACTTACATAGCTGGATTCCTGCTGATACCAAAGCAGTAATGATACTGGTCCACGGTATGGCTGAGCATGGAGCACGATATGAAAAATTCGCAAAGCAACTCAATGCGGAAGGGGTAGCTGTATACGCCCCAGATTTGCGAGGGCATGGTCAAACTGCGAAGACGGTAGCTGATCTTGGGTACAAAGAAGATGGAGATTTCTTCGGCAAGACCATAGGTGACCTAAGAACTTTACATGACCGATTGATTGAAAAATATCCTAATAAGCCAATATTTATTTTCGGTCATAGTATGGGGTCATTTTTATCTAGGGCCTATAGTTCTGTGCATGGTGAAGAGCTGAGTGCATTGATAATATCTGGGACTGGCGGGGACCCAGGATTCCTAGGTCAGGTGGGGCACTTTATAGCTAAGCTGATATCCATCTTTGGAAAGAAAAAAGAAAGTCCATTTCTCAAGAAGATGTCGTTTGGCAAGTTTAATGATGAATTCCAGCCTGCGCGTACTGACTTTGATTGGTTAAGTAGAGATGAAAACGAAGTGGATAAGTATATCAATGACCCGTATTGTGGTACTACCTTCACTTCAGGATTTTGGGTTCACTTTCTGAAAGGGCTCAAGTACATAAACAGCGTACAAGCTTACAATACGACGCCGAATGATCTACCGATCTATATATTTTCTGGTAGCAAAGATCCTGTCGGTGATGGGGGAAAAGGTGTCAAAGAAGTCTATGATCGATATATTGCCGAAGGTGCAGAGAACATTGCCATGAAATTATATCCTGATGGCCGACACGAAATGCTAAATGAAACCAACCAAGAACGGGTTAAACAAGAGCTGCTAGATTGGCTCAAACCTTTAATTAAGTCAACAAATTAACCCTTTCTGTTATATGTCGCCTTAGCTATAAAGAGTAGAATATCTACTCGATCTTCGCGATAACTCTAAGCCTCAATCCATATATTAAAGTTTCAATGCCCTGTTTATAAGAACAACTTAAGAAGAATGGAATGACGTTTTTGGTGATAACTAACCAAATATTAGTTCTGATTTTATTGAGTTTTTTTAAGTAAAGAATGAAAATTGCACCTATAATGAATGGACATCTCATGTTCATTAGAGCAATCGTACTGTTAGTTGTACTTGCGCTTGCACAGCCAGTATTTAGCTCTGTTCACACTTGCGAAGAAGATTTTATTGCTCCGACAATCAGCCTCCCCAATTTTCAGGGATTAGCCTCAGGAGATACTATATTCTTAGTTTGTTCTTCGGGTATATTTGACTCTTTACAATACGAAGCAGAGGTCGTTGATAATTGTGATCCTAATCCATTAATCAAGTTTAACGAGTACTGTATCAATTATGGTGATTGCTCTCGGGGTTACAATTATTTTGCAGAGTATAATTGGATTGCCGTAGATAAGAATAACAATGTAGCGATGTATCAAATATTTGCTATCATCAGAGATAAGACTCCGCCTGAGATAACATTAAACTGGGACGAGGAAATTTACTCAGGAGATACTATTAAGATGGAATGTGGGTATGCCGAAAATTTTGATTTATTTTCGGTTACAGCGGAGGACGGCTGCAACCCTTTTCTAGTTTGTGATCCACCTAATCAAGATATACATATTTTTTTCCAAGAAAGAATTATATCCGAGGGTGACTGTTCTGAATATGTAACCAAAATGTCCTGCTCATGGACCGCTACGGATGATTGTGGGAATCAAAGTGTGTTCAAGATCATCGTTCTATTAACTGATAATACACCTCCAGAATTTATAGATGTACCTGACCAAATTTGTGGGTCTAGCAGTCTGAGCGAAGCTGAGTATCAAGCTTACATTCAGGATCTCGCCTCTATCGAGGTGCGTGATAGATGTTCTACAGTAGATCTATCTTATACTATAGATGAGCTAAGTGATGGTTGTGAGTATATGATAGAGTGGGAGGCGATAGATGACTGTGGTAATGTCTCCTATCATCAGCAAAATGTATGTATAACAAGCAGCAGTTGTGTAGGGCAGATCAGCGGAACCGTCCGACAAGATAATGACAAGGATCAGATCGGAGATGAGCCTATAGCTGATGTGCAATTACTACTTATAGAAGATCTAAATGGTAACGGAGCAGTAGATGGCGGAGAAACCGTTTATTTGACTACTAATACTGATGCAGATGGTTTCTATCTATTCAGTGATGTGCCGCAAGGGTGTTATGTGATCGTGGAGCTACAGCCTAGTGGTTTACTAGACTCTAGAGACGAGGATACGACTAACCCTGGCGGGCTTGATATTGACGGATCTAATGATCCTACTGATAATTTTATCCCGGTTTGTCTGACCGCTGGAGAATTTGATGACGGTAATAATTTTGTGGAGGAGCAGGTTAGTCTCGAGATAGTCTTGTCAGCTTTTGATGGTCGTTTTGATGAACGTAACGATCGGGTTTTCATAGATTGGAAGACTGAGTACGAGCAAGGCACTGATCACTTTGTACTAGAGCGGTCTGTAGATGGAGCTAGCTATGCCAAGATAGGAGAGGTAGTTGCTCAAGGAACTGATAACTTAGGTAGTGAATATACTTTTATTGATAGAGATCTGGAGACATCATCCACTCACTATTACCGTCTCGCAGAAGTAGAAAATAATGGTGCTGTGAATTATTCAGAGATCATCTTTGTCAAAACTCCACGTCAAACAGAAACATTTAAAGTCTATCCTAATCCTGCTCGCGATATTTTAAATATCCTAATCGAACATAGCAATAATGAGCCAGTGGAGGTCGAGCTTTATGATATGAGTGGTAGGATAGCACTGTATCAGAGAATTGATAATAGAGACAAAGAAATAGACCTGAGTGAATTGGTACCTGGTGCCTACCTGCTAAAAGTCAATCTACCTACTAAGCACTATGTGAAGAAAATTGTTGTGCTTCCTTAAGTAATGGATAGACTTACGTTGGTAAAATACAGAAGCGTTTAATAACGCACTTCGCAGATGATTTGCAATCATCCTCATAGTCCCCTTACATCAATGACGTATATAATTTCGTCATAATGTATAAATCCACTATCTTCCAACTTATATTTGTAGAAGAGGATTTCAAATGGATAAAAATAAGGTACTTCGTGATTTAGCAACACTGATACAGGATCACAGCGATTCCATCAAAGCAGCAAATGCTAAGGACTTAGCAAATGCAGATGGGATGGATGCCACGCTACTGGATCGTCTCAAGGTGGATGATAAGAAAGTTGCTGCCATGGTCACTAGCATCCATGATGTTATCAAAATAGCAGATCCAGTCGGGAAAGTATTAAGCGAATATGACCACCCGAATGGCATGAAGGTCAAGAATAAAGTAGTGCCTTTTGGAAAGATATTGATCATCTATGAGTCAAGACCCGATGTCACTATCGAAGCCGCGATATCAGCATATAAAGCGGGTAATAAGATCTACCTCAAAGGTGGCAAAGAAGCAAGAAATAGTAATCTGCTCCTTGTTGAATTATG
>ENA-ORXT01000695-ORXT01000695.1-marine-metagenome-genome-assembly--contig:-NODE-695-length-51400-cov-13.688911_pt1 | contig 51400 bp, 49 predicted proteins | sample MGYA00237868_ERZ511482 | MGnify/ENA metagenome assembly ERZ511482
TCTCGGCTCAACAGGTTCAAAACACACTTAATTTCATTTTCTCACTAGTTGCTTAATCTTTTGGTGGGAAGGGAGTATGAAGCTAGTTATCATCTGGTCTAGCTTTGCCTTGATAAATGAGTTGACATCTATAGGATTGTCTTCTTCATCTTTTATGCCCACAGCTTGCAAACTAACGCTAGCTACATCGCCTATGGTTTGAGCTAAGTTACCAGACAGCATAACCCCGTTATGGATAACCATCGCTGTAGTGATACCGTTAAGTATCTTATCTGCCTTAGTAGCTTTCCAAGCAGTCTCAGCAAACCCCTGGATTTTCTCTAAGCCAAAGTTAGCGTTAGTTACAACCCCTTTTGTCGCTGTAGTAGTAGCGTCTATTTTGGCAAGCAAAGGATTTTGAATAAGTAGGTCATTTACGCCACTTAACAAGTTTGTATTATTTGGCAAAGGTGTAGGGGTAGGAGTAGAGCCTCCGCAGCCTTTACTACAGGGACTTAGTTTGGTAGCTGTTGGAGGGTCAGGCGTTTTAGTTTCAACGTCAACACTAGGCTTGTTAATTAGCCTTCCAGGGATAGGAGGTATTTTGAATTCTGTATCTTCTGTTGTTTCTATAGTTGGTTTTACAGGCTGAACAGTTTTAGTAACAATCTCGGTTGCACCATCAGTCTGTAAATCATACTGGTCGATTATTGAATTATGATTTTGCTGTTGTGACTCTCCAATACTAGGCAGTCCACTACGAGTTATTGGGGTGATATCTGCGTCGAAATCAATCTTTAGAGATCGCTTATCTCGATTCTTTTGAATAACTTCGTTGATATCCTGTAACTCTCTTTCGGTAGGATAACGAGTAGTTTTTGTCCCTGGTCTTTTAGGCTTTTGCCTAATTGGGTCAGGGGTAGGGACTTTAGCTACTTCTGGAGGTGCATCGGGACGAGAAATAACTGGCGTGGATGCATCTACGGTAGGAACAACAGAAGGGGGAGGAGTTGTTTCTTTCTCAGGCGGTTTAGTAGTTGGGGCTTTAGATTTAGGCGGTGTTGGTGTAGGAGGGACAGGGGGCGTATTTGAGTAGTAATTATTGGTAGTGTGATAGTTGTTTACTACTGGAGGAACGGGAGACGTATTATTGCTATCTGTTGGGTCAGTTGTCGTATCTGCTGGAGGCTGAAATTTATCAGTTTCAGGGTCATATTCGCCTGTTTCAGAATTGAGTTTTTCTATAGACGTGGAGATAATTTCAAGATATTCTTTTTCACTTCTGTTTTCACCAAGATACCTGTAAGTTTTTTCAGTATCTCCAGGTAAAATATGTTCGACGTAGGGACGCCCGTCGCTACCCATAAAAACGTTAGTAATCTGACCGCGTACCCCAATAGTAAAGTCTCGAATTCCTTCGCCACCAAAAGTTCTGACGTACCTAATTTTAGACGTTACTCTGTATACCCCGTTTGGGTCTTGTCCCGCTACAGGAGCTTGAGCAGTCGCTCTACTTGCTCTATTGGGAGGATATACAAGAGTAGGGCTGATTGGGTCAATATCGTATAGGTCTTTTATCTTTTTGATATTGTCCGACCATACAGCTTCGGCTACTGCGACTAGGGCAATCCCAGGCACAGTAGCAATAGGGGCGAGAAATGCTCCTGATTTTGCACCTAGCCCAAGACTAGCTAGTTTTTTGCCCCCAAATCGTCCTACTGCTACTCTTAGCCCCTGCTTTGATATCCCAGCTCCAACCGCTTTAGTTTTAATCGCGCTAAGAGTTCCCCCAAAGCGTTTGGCTACGCCACCCCCAAACTTAGAGATATTTTTTGCCGATGACACTTTACCTTTAGTAGCTGACGAACTAACTTTTTTGGCAAAGCTTTTGCCTTGAGAAGAAACCTTAGCTTTAGTTGCTCTAAGTGTTGACCTAGCCTGCACTGCCTTAGAACCCTTGAGAGCGTTAGAGTTTGCCGTTGTTTTGGAAGAATATTTATTGAATGAACGCTGTAAACTAGATTGCTGCTGACTAAGTGGTCTTTGTCCTGATGGCGTTTCTCGATATAGCTTTTCGAATAGAGCCTGTTGCGGGGTTGGTGTTGGCATTAAATTTACACAAGACAGAAGTACAAAAAATAAAAACCTTGACGCTACAGTTACTCGTTCGCCTGTTGTGTGTAAGCTTCAGGAATATCTACGTTAGCCAAATCAGTAACATTATTCCAGAACGGTTCGCTAGTTTGCGAACGCCAACTGGCATCTAAGGGAAAAGAAGTTCTAGTAACTAATCTTTCTGAACCGTCGTCTGCTCTAAGAAGAAAAGTTACAGCTACTAATTCTGGGTTTTCCCCTGCATTTTCAACGATTGCTTTAGTTGGATTTATGAACCCTAGTGTTAATGAAGCCCAAGCAGCAAGTCTTTCTAATGTGTTGATGTCGTTAGGAATCTGAGTTTTATCTAATGCAGTCATATGTCTATCAAGTAGGTTAGTAATTAGTACGTATATATTATTGTTTAAAACAATAATTGTCACTTAATTGACTTTTGATAATTATTTTGATGTTAATTTAATCTGTTAGACCGAAGCGTTAGAAGCTAATGCTTATTTTGATGTTATATATTTAAAAGCTTAATTTTAGAAAGGTAAAAACCACTAGCTTATCAAAATCTTTCTTTAATAAACTACTACCACTAACTCTCAAATAATCAAGATGAATTAGAAGTAAGTTAGATAAAAAATGTGAGTGTAGATGAGTAGGTAGAAGATAGTAAAAGCTATTAGTAGAAAGGGATAGAAGTAGATGAAGGAATAGCGGGGTATTACTAGGGCTTTTTTGAGGGGCTAAAAGCTTAGTTACCAGTCGAGCTTTTGTAGGCAAAGGGAAATAAGCCCTGCCAAGCAAGACTCATCTTTATCTATACTAGTGATGATAAAACCAAATACAGAAAAAAGCAAGTACTAAAAAGATAGGCAAGTAAATTTAATATATTCCTATCTACTGTTTTGACTCAAACTAGCAGTATGTATTCATATTCTAAAGTTGTCCAACAAAACGTCCAACACTTTTAAAATACATATAAAGATAAGCATAATTAGCTAAAAATATAGCTCCTAGAAACTAAATTGTGTACAGTTGTACTAATAAAACGAAACGAGGTTTAATCGAATGGCTACTAATGATACTGAGTTAATCCAAAGCTTTGTTAGACGGTATGTTAACAAAGAAGTAAAAGAACACTTCAAAGATGTAGCAGGAGATAGCGATAGTTCTCTAAGTGTTGCTGTGACAAGGACATTAATTAAACGAATATGTTTGCATAAAGATGATGATTCTTTGATACTTACTACCCTAAGACTTCTAATTTATTGGGTTGAAGCTAGAGGGTTGTTTAATGACATAATATATGGCATTCCTAGTACTGAGTTTGAAATATATAACACTTATTACCCACAAGTAAAATTACATTTCAAAGAAGATAAATATGAGGCAGCAAATAATATCAGAAGACCCGCTAGGAGCGAGGTTAGCTTTAGATGGAGGCAAGAGGATTATTCAACAGTAAACATTAATCAATTGACAAATAAAATAGTAGCTGACTTTGTTAACCCTGTGTTTTTTTACAACAAAGGAAGAGAAGCCTGGACGTACTGGGATAAATCTAAAGGTTATCGGTTTACCGTATATGTACAGGACGAGCAAGATGCTAAAAAAATAATCGAACAATCAATCAATATTCAAGATGAAGGCGAGCCAGACTGGGATAAGAATCTCAGGGAACATATCGATAAGAAAAATTATTCCTTGCAGGAGACAGTAAGAGTAATGGGTGAGACTATCAAAAAACCTAAGAAAAGACCAGTCGCAAAAGTAGAATTTCAGTATGCCGAATTATTTATACCAGGTACAACTAAACCGTTAATTCTAGTAGATAGAACTGGGACAAAATCAGGAGCATTAAGGTATGCCTAGAAAAATGTGCGCCCTATAGGTCGATTCTAAACTCGTTGTTGTTTAATTATTGGTTTTTACAAGTTATAAACGAGATGTAAACAACAACTAACGCAAGCAATAATGGTTAAACGCTATAACAACTTGAACGCTGCACTAAAGTATCTAGAGACAGGGGCTGCTGGTGTGAATCCTATAGCCCCTGAAGGTACATATTTACGTCAATATCAAGAATGGAAATCAGGAGAAAGAAACGTTGAATATCCTAGAGATACTGATAGTTTGCCAGGAGAACTACTTAACGCTACTCTCAACCCTTTTGCCCTACCTGTTGATGCAGCAAATATAACAAAAGTGCCTGTCAGTAAAAGAGCAGATGACTTCGGGGGTATTTCAGCTATTAGAGCTAAAGCCAATTACACCACAGCCACAACAGGAACTGGGCAAGTTTTCAGAGATTTTATCCCTGCTAAGGCAACAATTTTTGTTCCTAATGGCGTAGGTGACGGCAACGTGACCACCTCTAAGATTACAGGCGTAAAATATAAGAAACGGGGAGGTGCTTCTTACACTATTCCCTATGGAGCAACTGATACTCTTAAATATGAATCCCAAGTAAGAGCAGATATGATAGCGCAAATTCCTGCTGAATCATCTGTTAGCATCTCTTTTAATTCTGAAGATTACTAATTCATGTTGAATAAAAAAAGCATAGATAGAGCCTTAACTTTGGTAATTCCTGCGGGATTTTCGCGAGACATGAACCTAAAAGATTGCAATAATTTAATGAAATCTTACGGAATAATGGAGCAAGCCAAAGACAGTTTGTTGAACAGAGAGATTACCCCTGATGAGTATTTCTCTCTGTGCGAACAACACAATGTAAACGTTGATTCTTATATGGAATCAATAGAACATAACCTTATGGTTTTAGGCGTAACTTAGCATGGCAATAAACCCTAGTTTAATTTCTTTTAAGAACTCTGAAGACTGGGAACTTGTTGTCAACATAAGACATGTTGCTGAAATTGGTAATCGCGGAAGCTATTCACCTCTTTCAGCCTTAAACCTTGAAATAGGTTCTGAAATTGATTACGTGGCGATAATTGTTACTTCTCAAAGCAGCAAGGCTAACTGGGACTTTGCGGGGAATATTTTGCAAATATATTCTTTCCCTTTTGAGAGTGATTCAGTAACGGTTGAGAAAGTCGAAAGTGACCTCGTAAATTTATCATTAAACAGGCTAAAGGTAATTTCTACTAATAGCATTTCAACTGAGGACTTTCAACTTAGATATGAACCTCCAACTTGGTTTAAAGACTTTGTCATTAGAGTCTTTAAATACACAGGATAGGTAACTGTTAATCCTGTTTTTAGTGGTGGTAATTGTTCTTTACAAGTAGTTGATTTTAAGAATGAAATAATTGCCGAACTAAAACAGGATTGTTTAAACGAAGAAATAACAGACATACGTACAAAGTTAGACGCTATCTGCCTAAAGCTTGAAATAGGACAAGAAAGCGAAGAACCTGAAGAACCCCCTGTAGAGCCAGAACCAGAAGAGGAAGAAGAGGAGGAAGAACCCCCTGTAGAACCTCCTGATAATGAGTCAGATTTCTTTATATTTTTATAGTTATGGTAGATTTTACAGAAGCACCCTTAGTATACGGTGAGGCTAACACAGCAGCTTTCAAAGAGAATGAAAGAGAGCTACATTATCAAGCCGACCGCCTTAAAAATCGTTTTTTGCTTGACTTTGGATTAGTTGAAAAAAACGTACGAAAAGGAATGCAGTTAAAAGCTAACGGTATTAATACCCCTTGTCTACTTCGCTCTATTCACTCATCAGCCCCTAGTGATACCAATGACCAGATAATCTTTGAAATTCACACCGATTTTAATGCAGGGGTTAAAGATAGGATTGCTTTGCAGTACGTCCCTAGCAATCAGATGCCTTTTGACCATCCAGAATATATCTTGTTGCCCGACTATGTAATCTATATCAACCCAGGGCAAACTTCACACCCAAGAGTGGTTTTAGAACCTATTAATCTCATGGTTTATGGGGTGATTACAACCTAGCAGTAAAGCGTACATCCCAAAAGTGAGAAAGATAAAATGAATAGTTTACAAGAGCAAAGAAAACGAGCAATAGAAATATTTTTTAAGTCAGTAGACGCAACTACTCCAACACTAATTGACTACTATTTAGACGGTTTTTGTAGAAATAAATTAAACCTACCAGATTTACCAGAAGGGCAACCACCCTATAAAGGTTGGATGGTGGGTTCTAAAAAGGCTATAAGTCAGCCACGTAAGATATCAGAAAAAGGCGAAGCGTTAATCAAACGATGGGAAGGATGCAGGCTTAAAGCCTATCAGTGTAGTGCTAACGTTTGGACTATTGGTTGGGGTCATACAAAAGGTACTAGGCGAGGAGACAAGGTTACTCAGGCTCAAGCCGATGAGATGTTTAAGCAGGATATTAAGCAGTACGAAACATGTGTTTTTGACGCTGTAAAAGCTTCTCTTAATCAGAATCAATATGATGCTCTAGTTAGCCTTTGTTATAACATCGGCTGTAACGCCTTCCGTCACTCTACGATGGTTAGATTGTTAAATCAAAAAAAATATACTCAGGCTGAAAGTCAATTTAACAGGTGGGTAATGGCTGGAGGTAAGAGAGTACAAGGATTAGTTAATCGTCGTAGACAGGAAAAAGCTTTATTTACTCTATGAGACATGAACAAATGCTTTTTAACTTACCTCCTACTAGCCTTAATATTCTCTCAGGCGGTCTGTGCATCCTTGCGGTATGCTTCGGTATACGAATAATCAAGACCCCTAATCTAGCCCTTAAAGTGGCTAATACGTCGCTTATCACTTCTAGTAGTGCTACTAAAGCTAGAAGACTTGGCAAGACAGCTAGAAGTACAGGCTGGAGTTATAGAACAAAAAGAACAGGCTTACGAACGTCTACAGACTACTTATGATAGCTATCTAGCTAATCGAAAAGGAGATATAGAGCTAGGAAAAGCTATAGACGATTTACCAGAAGTAGAAAACATCGAACAAATACAATCAGAAATTAATGAGACTGAATCTGATTTACTGGAAGTAATCACAGAGTAAGTACATATATGAAAAGTGTCCAACACTTTGTCCAACACTTTTAGAATACGCACTAAGGCATTACTGCTCTTAGTGTTTTTTTATATATTCTTATTTCCCTGTGGCTACGCCCACCCACCCCTAGCATAATTCCCTTGGAACGAAGTGGAACAGGGTATTTATATAAGCAGCCGATTTTGAGATTGTCAAGGGTATTGTAATAATTATTTACATTAATACTTGTCATTACTGTTTATGTAAATAAAACTGCTCTCACTTGTACAAAGTTCGGTATTAATACTGATGTCTTTTATCCTTCAAGAACATATTCAGAATATGTTCTTGAATAGCTTAATTAGCTACCCTTCAAAGAAGGCAATAGGTATTGAGTATTGAAGTAACAACAACAATTAAATAAATAGAACTATGCCAGAAACTCAGTTGGTTACTTGGCGACAGCTTACAGGTAATAAGTTCCGTAAGGACTTAACCCCTGAGATGTTTTCGTCTGATGGCTGCATCAAGCTACAAAGGTTTAAGCAGATAGGGGCTGTTGAGAGGTCAACTTTTAACGTCACCTATGACCGTGAATACGGGATTGAAATGTTGCTTAGGAAAGTTTGCCGTCCTCTAGCCCCGCTAGGGAGAAGAAAGGTTTTAGAGCTTGTTAATGAAGCTTTTGACCTTCACGAAAAACAAAGTAATGGAGGTACTGTAGGCGTGACACCTACTAGCTAATGAGTAAAGCCCCAAAATATAAAGCTAAGCCTGTTTATTGGAACTCTAAATTTCAATCTGTAATGCATGAAGTGGATGTCGAAATATGCAGACATGAGGAGAAGTTAAAGTTACCTGATTACATTTGGCGGTTTGATTCCCAGCATGAATTTAAAGTTTACTTACAGCTTAAAAGAATGTATGGGGTTGATAGAGTTGAAAGACAAGTTTCTATACGCATCATCCCCAAATGTAATTGTTACCCAAGGGGTAAACATTGGAAGGTAGATTTCGCAATTACTAAGTCAGCTTTGGATAGAGACATCACCCACTTAGTTGAAGCTAAGGGCGCTTTCTTACCTAAATTTGCAAGTGTTCTAGTGAATTTAGAAAGGGAGGAAGTAAAGAAATTTGAAAAGACTATCATTGTTTTTTCCAACAAAATACCTAGTAAAAATTTAGTTGTAAAAGCTCTACTTAAAAGTTTTTACTCTAAAAACCTAATCACTCTTAGTACCCTTAAAAAATTAGATAGACTCCCATGACACCAATTGTTTCTCAAGATGATATTAGGTTAAACACTTTGATTGGTGTAGCGCTATAAGTAATCGAAGAATTAGCCTTAGTAACTGATGTTAATCCAGAGCAGATATTGTCCGACAAACTATATTTAGTTACCAAGCAGATTCAAGAACAAGACCCGAACTTGAACATGAATAAATTGTGTACTAATTACCCTATGCTCTCTGAAGCAATCAGATAACAACTAAACGCAAACATAAACTCACAGAAATAATTATGCTTCAGTATCAAGACCCTTGGAAAGATGATAAATACGGCAAGCTAAAAGGTGACAAAGCGGAAGCTTTTGTTAGGTTAACCTTTGAAGAGGCTAAGGTTTATAAAACAGATAACGCCTATATCTTCGCAGGAATGATAACTAGCTACAAAGGCGTTGTAAGAGCTTACAAGCCAGCAGACCCGCTTAACCCTGGTTTATGCGCTGTACCTGTCTACGGTAGCGAATACGAGATTAGACGCAAGGATGATAGTGGTCAGTACGTATCTGATAAGTTCCAGCCTACCATCTTTGAAAAAGCTCTGTATGACCTGATTAAGTCTAATGAGTCTATTTGGATGGGTGACGGTATAAATTTAGCTGGTCAGTTCTCCTTAGCTCCTAACATGATGTGTGAGGACTTAGACAGCAAAGCTTTGTCTGACCTTGTTGACAGTAATATTAAACTTGAAGGGATAGACCCTACTGGAACTTTACCTGAGTACACACCACCTAAAAGCTACAGCAACAACAAGGGTGGTTATAAAAGCTATGGTATGACACCAGACCAAAAGCTTGGATGGATTAAAAAGCAAATGCTTGAAGATATATGCGATACAGGTTTGACCGAAGGTAGTTCACTAATTGAATTAGTTAGACTTTTTACTACAGAAGGCAAGGACGAACCGAAGGTAATAGAGAACTATTTTAAGGTACTGGAGGCTTGCTTATAATGCCTAAAGCTTTTGATTACTCTACTTTGTACAGGACTGACGAAGGAGTAGAGAATACCTGGAGAGAGGTTTACGACTCTAGTTCTCCTTTAGCCTGGAATCTGCTTAACATCCTTAAGACTACTATCTTCTTGCCTCATGACTTCTACGACATCGTAGCAGCTTACTTCTTACTACCTTCGGCTTTATGTCGTACTGTCCCTTACTTGTTCCTGTATGGGCAATCAGGTAGCGGCAAGTCTACCGTTGCTAAGGTTGCCTCATACCTACACGGTTGCTCTATTAATAGTAGTTCTGATACTTTTGCAGGGATAAGGAATGAGCTTGATAAACGTCGTCAAGGATGGGCTGAAAGACCCGACCCTGAAGCGCCTGACAAAACTTACTCGGTAGCAGCAGAGCGTAATATCTGCATGGTTTGGGACGATGTAGATACTGGAGTCTGGAGTAGGTCACCAGACCTATACAGATTGTTTAAATTTGGTACTAACAAAGCAACAGACAAGATTACTCTAAGCAGCAAGGAGACAGGGGTTAACCTAGAATTTCATTGCTTCTGTCCCAAGATATTTAGCAGTATCTCACCTTTGCATCTAGACGACCAGTTCAGAGAGTTAAGACGTAGGCTAATAGTTATCCCTTGTAAGCGCGTAGAGGAGCTTTCAGACGCTCGTAAAGCGGAGCTAAATGTCACTGATAGCAATTGGCAAAGTAAGCTACTTGATTTAGATGCCTATGACTGGAATGGATTCTCAGAAGAGTTTGAAGAGTTCTGGAACTTAGAAATGGCTAAGATGTTTATCGATGTTCGTAGGTTAATAAACGAACAGGTTAAGGGACTTACAAGCCAACAGAGGGGTATTAGTTTAGACCTGATGACTACTGGGATAGTTGCGGGTGTCTGGCAAGATGAGACAGAAGCTTTAACCAGGATAAAGGCTTACTGGAAATGGTTTAAAGATGAGACAGAAAAGAATGCAGGTTTAAGCACTCTTCTAAAAGACTTTATCAAGCTAGAGACTAAAAATGCTAAGAACGGTAATAGACCTCTAGAGATATATACAGCCGATTTACGCTCTCAGATAAGCGCTTGGGTGGAGCAAGGTTGGTTGTATGAAAAGCCTAGCTCTAAGAGTGTTAAAGAGCTATTGCTAGACATGGGGCTTAGGCACTATCAGGGCAAATGGATTAAAGGGTAAGCAAACTATGGAATTTACACAGACTCAACTAAGTTTATTAATCAACGTTTTGGCATTACATGCTAATGCCTTAAGCATTTTGCTTGAAGAGACAACAAAGGATGTTGATACAAAAGAAATGCATGAAGAAGAGAAGCTCCGTGAGTTTCTATCTAATGTTACTGAAGCTAAAGGGGTGAGCGAAATGATAATCAAATTAGCTGAGAAGCTAATCGACACAAAACTTAGAAGAGAAGTTACTGAAATAGCGTTAGCTAATCTTGCTTGGCAGACAAAATGTTTAGAAGAAACCCCAATTGAAGTGAATATTCGCCTTGAGCATTTACCCGACCTTAACTGAGTACTTAACTCTCAAATACCATATAGACCTTCAAATAGTACGTTTGCAGTGGGATGAGGTCTATTCTAAGCAATACATCATGTGTGAGTACGGGTGTAGACGTTGTAGGGAAATGACTACATGGCAGTTAGGGGATTTTCTCCGAGAACTTAAAAGCTTACCTACTCCAAATCTTACTCGAAACTTACTCACTCAAAAGCCTAAAAAGCTTGACAGTTAACGTATAAAAAAAACGTCCAACGTTTTGTCCAACACTTTTAGAAAACCTACACAGGAGTTGATTTAGATGACAGATAAAAACAGTATTTCGTTGTCTATTGCCGTAGATAACAATACTTTTAAAGCTATTCAGCAGCTAGCTATAGAGGAGGACATCGCTACTGGACTCGCTTTAGACATTATCGTAGAGGAATGGGCTGACATGAACAGTGACAAGGGATTAACTAAAATAGCTGATAAATCTCCTGTAGATACCATAGAAGCCAAATTAAGGCATATAGACTCAATAACAGGTGATATTGCTCAAAAGTTAAAAAGACTATCATTATAGGTAAGGATCTGCGCTGAAAAATAACTAAAGCTTAGACCAGTTGCTACTAGACATTTTCAGGCTGAGATAACCATTATAAACGTTTGTGGTGAATATCTAGATTAGCTCGTTAGACTGCCTGTACTCCTTTTTGAGCGTACTCAGGAGGGACAGTAACGCTAGGTAGGGAAACGAATACTTTTACTAGATATTCACATTTGTCCTGTAGTTTGATGGATACATCAAACAGGTAACAATAAGAAAAAAGGGGGGCTGCCAGAAGCGTCCTTTTTTTTGCGTCTTAATTTAACCGCTTAGATAATTGGGGTACAGACGTTCTGCTTGCACTCGCTTACAGCCCTTCGCTATAGTTAGTTTTGAGTAAGGTTTGAGTAAAGCTTGTAGGTGTTGGCATCGTCTTGCGAGTGAAAGACTTGCCTCATATAAAAGCCGAAGGCGTGCGGATGGCGAGACTCGAACTCGCAAGGCGTAAGCCACACGCCCCTCAAGCGTGCGTGTCTACCAATTCCACCACATCCGCAGATTTAGCTAGTTCTAGACATACTTTCAAACGTATTGTCTGTGATACTGCTCTTGGCATTATTTAATCTATCACATAATTAAAGAGATTGTTTCGACAATCATTAGTTAATTCGAGATAAGTATCTGCTGTTTTCAAAATCAGGTGAAACTTTATTGGCGATCGCTACAGACAAAATATCTGAGCTATTGACTTGGCGAAGAACTATTGACTAGTTCCCTAAATTTTTGACGTTGTTGAAGAGTTAAAATTTCTCGCGTAGCTAGCATACTCTCAAAGTGAAGCGTTCCCATTTCCTGACGCAAGCGATTCAACTCCTGGTTTTTGGCTCTGAGTAACGCCACAGGTTCTGTTCCCACCATCATGTCAGATAGCTGCTGCTGCAGTTTAGCGATACGCTGTTTGTTCTTGAGGGTTTTCTGGCGATAGCGCCGATGAATCTGTTTAATCTGCTGCTGCTGTTCGCTGCTCAAATTTAGCTGTTGAAACAGGCTGACTTTTTCTGGCGCTGTCGATGGGGTTTGTTGGGTAATTAGCACCCTGGTCAATGGTGAAAAATCATCCGCTCGCAGAGACCAAAAAGAACTAGCAACAACTGGCAGGCTATAGAGAATTGAGAGAGCGATCGCTACAAGGGTTAACAAGTATCGCTGTCGTCGAACTAGAGCTTGAAAAATCATGGGCAAAGAATCGAGAAAATAGCTTAAAAGAGTTTAAAAGTCGGTTTTAAATGTTAGTAAAAAAAAGCGATCGCTTTAGGGACTTTACTGCACGGAAACAGCTAGCCGAGGCTGAGACTCTGTAGTATTAGGCAATAGCCAGTCTGCATCCGTTTCTTCAATAGCAGTATAGCCGTGACTACCGAGAGTATTGTGCCAGTTTTTGACCAGAAAATTTTCCAAGTCTTTGGGTTCTAGGGCGAGACGAGGAGTTTTAAAGCCAAAACTAACGGAGGTAAAAAGAAATCCCGTGGCAATTGCTCCTGGAACAGTCCAGGCTGCCTTAAAACGGAGTTTACGCTGTTTGGGATGAGATTTTAAAGAATTAAATAGCTGCTGTTCGAGCTGGGGAGAAACGTCGGGTGGTAATGGTTGATTATGTCGCAGAAAGCTAACGAGATTGTTTTGGTTATCTTGGTGTAGATTGGTCATAATTTTGCTCGATAAACTAATAAAATTTAGAGAGAAATACCTTGCTGTTCGAGAAATTTCTTAATAGAGTTGCGGGCATGAAATAATCTTGACTTGACCGTTCCCACTGGAATATTAAGAATTTCAGCTACCTGTTTTTGGGGCAGATCTTCTAGATCGTGCAGAACCAGAACAGCTCGGTGTTCAAAACTAAGATTATTTAAACCTCTTTGAACTAGATCTTGATAGTGCAGCTGCATTAAGTCTGGTGTTGACTCTGTACTAGTCAACTTAGGTTCGTTTAATTCCTTTTCCCAGATTTTGTCACCGATTGCTAGGTTCTTGCCTTTGGCTAATTTTCGCCGCCTGTCTGTCGCCACATTCCAACTGATCCGATAGAGCCAGGTAGAAAAATATTTAGCGTTTTTTAGCTTTGGCAACCCTTTCCAAGCTTTAAGAAAGACATCCTGAACCAAATCGTCTAGTGATGCCGAACCGCATAGCTGATAGAGAGTCGAGCGAACTCTTTGTTGATAGCGTTGATATAACAGACGAAAACAGTCACGGTCGCCCTGCTGACAAAGAACAATTAATTCCCGATCGGTGGCTTCGCCTGTTTCTAATTCTGCATCTACTGCACTAGCCTGTAAACAAGCTAATATTTTGCCCATTTTACCTAGAAATAGTTCGTTGAGTTCCTTCTTTTTATTTAGACTAAAAATAGTTGGGATTGGTTCAATTTTCGAGCGAGTCTTTGCCCGACGTTACTAAATTAAAGATTTAAAAAATGCCCTGTCAATTGTGCGATCGCGAAGTAAAACAGCTTACTGCCCATCATTTAATTCCCAAACAAACAGTCAAGCGAAAACAAGCAGAATCAGGACCCACTATTGATATTTGTTCTCCCTGTCATCGGCAGATTCACCTTCTTTATAGCAATCTGGAGTTAGCCAAAGGGTTAAACACTATCGATAAGCTGAAATCCGAGCCAAAAATGAGGAAGTTTCTCGGTTGGATTAGAAAGCAAGACCCTGACAAAAAGGTTCGTATGCGTCGTCGCTGACAAAATTGCGACTAATATAGGACCAGCCCTTTCAAGGTGTCTGATTTTGGCTCTTGTTCTGGGATAAAATTTTAGCAGTAGAAACATGAGGACGTTTGGAAGGACGAATTCGTTGAAATTTCCTTCTTGTCTTTTTTGCCCCGCGAGGATGGGACATAAAAATAGCCAGATTGACGTGAGTTGCCAAATTTTGAAGGAGATTAGTCAATTCAATAAGATTCATTTGCCCAAAAATTTTCCATTCTTGGGGTGGAATCGCAATCATCATGCCACGATATGTACCACGAATTTCATCTGCCAGATAATAGCTGGAAACTTCTTGCTCAATTTTTTCAATGCCGTGAAGACTTCTTAAGGCAGCCAATACCACAGAAAGAATATTGTAGGAAACTAAAGCAACACAAAAAGCGAATAGAGCAGCTTTAGGATAGCCTAGTGCCTTGATTTCGCAATTAAATATTTCAGTCAAAATTTGAAATAAAGTTTCAATAGTCCAACGTTTACGGTAGATTTGGGCAACAACTAAAGCATTAGCGACAGAAGAAGGAAGATTAGTCAGGATCGAGATTTGCGAATCTCCATCACGAGTAGTTTCGTCTAAAATTACTTGGACACGTCGGATTGTTGATAAATAGCCTTCATCATCACTGACTTTAACAATTTGTTCCAAGACTTTGCCCCCTTCGATTGAACCAATACGGCTAAATTCAGAAGCATCATGCCAAGGCAAGCATTTATGTTCTCGGATAATAAAATAGCCAGCTTTAGCAACAATGCCACTCAAAAAGTTCAAAGTACAGAAATTTCGATCAGCTATCCAAACATCATCAGACTCAACGGTAGCTAAAACTTGAGGTAGTAAAGAGCGTTCTTGAGCATGACCATCTTCACCAGGAAAAACATCGATTGCTAGCATTAAAGATGGATCGAGTACAACTAAAGATTGTCCAGGTAACGGCGCACTGTTACAGGTACGAAGAGGCTTCAGACGATGTTCGCTCGCAGCTATTGCGTTGCCATCTAAAATTTTAAGTCGATAACCAGGTAGCCAATCAGGTAAATTTCCCTTTAAATGTCGAACAATCGCTTCCATAGAAGCCCCTGTTTCTCTGACCAACTCGGCACTGACATTAGACTCCATTCCATTGAGTTTGTTATAAACAGAAGTAACTGAAACATTCATTGTTGCTGCTTTAGCTTGATATACAGCATGAATTGAAGGTCGAATTCCACATGCTACTTCGTTCATCATCTCCACTACAGTAGAAAATAGTAATTCCTTTGTATATTGAATTTGTGTACATCTTTCAAATAACTCATCAAGTTTTTGAGGAGCTAGAATTGTTTCGAGAAGTCCACGAACCATTACTGAAACTGGACTTTTTTCTACAAAACGTTCAAATACTTGTCCTAGAATCATTGTGGCTATTCCTCATCTGTCAACTGTATTTTTTCAGCTAACTATAATTTGGGATGATTTACAACACCTTGAAAGGGCTGCTTCTACAATAGACAAAGTTAATAAATTACTTCATCCGATAAAATCTCAAAGTTAGCATCGAGCCAGACTAAAGAGATCGTCTGCACTATTCCTTCTTTCATAGTTACTAAAGAAAAACTGCGTTTTGCTCCTTCGGGAGTATCAATCACGCGAGGGACGCAGGCTGCATTAAGATAGACGGTTTTATCTCGTACCTCAACTATTTTTCTACGCTTACCAGGGGGATTTTTTAACTCATGGTGCATGTGTCCAAAAGTAACAAGAGGAATTGATTTACCCAAACCCTGCACCTGTGCGATCGCTTCTGTCAGATCTGGATCGCCGTAGTCTCCCCCTTCTACTTTCCAGTCTCTACCACAGATGGATTCTGTAGTTTTGCCCAAACCAGTTGGACCATTGTGAGCAATGAAAATTAGAGTTTCATGAGCAGCATTTTGGGCTGAAGTGACGATTTGCTCTGTCGATTCCTCAAAGCTTTTGATGTTGTAGCGATCGCGATAAAACTGGCTGTTTCTCCAGGTAGCACCACCCCAGCTAAAAGGACGACTACCAACTACGGACACGTCTAATTGGGAAAAGTCTAATTTATCGAAGCCAACGTGAGCGTCTCCCAACAAATCTAACTGCTGCTGTACTCGATCTTCTTTGGTGCGATCGTAGGGAGCTTTCTGTTGACCCCAAGCTGAAGCGCTATACCAGGCATCATGATTGCCCATAATTATCGCTTTAGGCACGGAGACGGCGGCAATGTCTCTGACTACTTCTACGGCTTCGTTGCCAAAATCTCCTACAAACAAAGCTAAATCGACATTGAGGTGCTGCAATGCCAAATTATCTGCTCTTGACCATTGGTCATGGACATCTCCCACAACGGCAATGGTAATCTCTGACTGTTGCTGGCTCATTAAAACTGTCTATTTTTTACGCTCAATACTATGTATTTTAGGTAATTTCTAATTTAAGGGGTTATTTCCTTACAACTTATAACTTCTATCTTGTTTCTGATGAATTAAACTGCGCCGTTGTTCTTACTAAAAATAATCATTACGGTTTTAATAATTAATTTCATGTCGTATCTCAAACTCCAGTTACGCTGATATCTTAAATCTAGCTTAATTACATCCTCAAAATTGCGCACCTGAGAACGACCATGTACTTGCCATTCTCCAGTCATGCCAGGCTTAACGTTGAGTCTCTGCCATTCGGGAATTTGATAGGTTTCAACCTCTTCGGGAGTCGGGGGGCGAGTTCCGACTAGGCTCATGTCACCTTTAAGAACGTTCCAAAACTGAGGAAACTCATCTAAACTAGTGCGACGTAAAAAGTTGCCGATGGGCGTAATCCGAGGATCGTTGTCATTCTTGAAAAAAGCTCCGCTAGCTTGATTTTCAATCTGCTTTTTGAGTTCCTCGGCATTAGGATACATAGAGCGAAACTTCCAAATTTGGAACTTACTCCCCATCCAACCGCAACGAGTCTGATGGAAAAAAATCGATCCTTTACTATTTGACTTAATTGCGATCGCTATAGGAATAAAAATTAATCCCGTAATGATTAGACCAACAATTGCGCCCGTAATGTCAACTAAACGTTTAATTATCGATCTAACCGATGGATGAGTTTCAGGAGATTCTTTCCTCGACCATTTGGCAGAAGACTTAATGCTTAAAATGTCAGATAATCCAGTCATAGAAAGAGTTGCCATGACGGGAGGCTGAACCGATTCTAAAACCAGTTCTATATCGCTAGATTTAGCAGATTTAAAATTAGCAATCAAAGCTCCAATGCCGCTACTGTCAATAAATCTGGTCTTACTAAAATCGAGATATATTTGATGATGAGGAACATCTTGTTGCAATAATTTACCCACAGTTTGTTTGAAGACTAATGCTTCTAAAACTGTCAGGCGTTCGGGGATCTCCACAACGGGGCTATCCTGAAGATCGGATAGGGGGAACAAGATTTCTGGTGTCTCGTCAATCATTAATTCTCAATTTTAGTTATTAGCAAGAGCAAACCGTGCTTTGAGCAGGAAAAGCCAATTTTTACAGATCGACAATTTATTTTCTTTAAACCGCAAAATTGACTTAGATGATTTGCAAACAGTTCTAGGGCAATACCATCAATTTACCCAAATACCTCACACTATTAACATCTACATATTTTAGTCAACCTAATTTAACACTATTCTGTTCTTCCCAACATTGCCGTCGGCGAAAAGAATATGTCAGTATTCAATTTGAGAAAATTAGTTTAGAGACGGTTATCTCTTCTGCCGATAGGCTCTCTTCCCTCTTTAGCTCTAGCTTGATCTCTAGATGCAGCACGGCGCAAAGCTTGAAGTCGCTCCTCAAATTTTTTACGTTTGCGACGGCTAGGGGTCATTTCAATCAGGCTTCTCAAGGCGCTAGCAAGACTTTTGTAGGCATTAGGCAGAGAATAACCAAAACGAGTGGCTAAAGCGATCGCTTTTTCGTCAGCCTCGATTGATTCGGTGATAGTTTTTTCGCTGCTGTTTTTCTGCCAGAGTCGATAACCAGAGATCCCGCACAAAGACAATGCAAGTATCAGTAATAAGCCATCCTGCACCCACAGTTCACCTACAGCACCGCCTAAGCCGATTGCTAAAGCTGCCATTTCCCAACCTTCTTTGGGAATCGTGTCGTTTTGGACTCGCGCTACTTCGTGCCAAAATAGTAGGTTGCGCTGGTCAATCGCTAGACTATCCCATTTAGCTAGATCGATTTGAATTTCAATCTCATCTTTGCCGATTTCTTCACTACGCACCAAAGGCGGATTAACTTCGGTCGAACCTTCAACAATTACCCAGCTCTGAAGCTCAGGGGGTAGCAGAGTTTTTAAGCGACGCAGTTCATTAATTTCTGCTCTAGCGGAAGAAGTTGCATAACTCATACGTCTAATAAATTAATACTGTGATTATTAGTAGTTTCTAAGTGTACTCATTATTTCCATAATATCTAATATTTATCTGTCGATCCTAAATGCTTGGGTTCTACCAGATTCCCAGATAAACTTAAGACTTAACAAATGTTTTAGATTTGGAATTACTATACTATGTTTAGGCAGACTAAAAGATATATAAGCCTAATTTGCTCTCTAAGCTTTGGTCTTATATTTAGCTTTGTATTTGCTCGGTTAGGTTATAGCTTTGCTCTCGCTAGCTCGCCAGAGTCGATCGCTCAGGCTTCAGAAGCAGGCAGTGTCGCTCAAATAAATTTGTTGCAGGCAATTGTTTTGGGCTTTGTTCAAGGGGCAACAGAGTTTATTCCAATCAGCAGTACGGCTCACCTCAAAGCCGTCCCTGTATTCTTTGGCTGGGGCGATCCTGGAGTATCCTTCACGGCAGTAATTCAGCTTGGTAGCGTTGCAGCAGTACTGTCTTATTTTTGGTCTGATTTAACCCAGATTACGAAAGGGATGATAAAAGCCGTTCGTACTTCAGACTACGATTCACAAGACTTTTGGCTGGCAGTAGGGATTGCGGTAGGAACAATTCCTATCGTTGTATTAGGATTACTTTTAAAAGTTTTAGAACCTGCCTTTTACGAGAATACTTTGCGGAGTATGCCTTCGATCGCTATTGTTTCGATCGTTATGGCGTTGATGCTGGCTTTAGCAGAAAGCGTGGGTAATCAAAAGCGTAATTTTAAAGATTTAACGGTTAAAGACGGTATTATTGTCGGCTTGGCTCAGGCATTAGCAATAATTCCTGGCGTATCTCGTTCTGGCTCAACTATGACTGCAGGTTTATTTAACAATTTGGATCGAGCTACTGCAGCAAGATTTTCTTTTTTATTAGGTATTCCTGCAATTTTGCTCTCAGGCCTAGTCGAGTTAAGAGAGTTGCTGAGTCCCGTAGCAGGAGAAAGTTTTGCTCTCCTACCCTTAATTGGCGGACTAATATCTTCAGCAATATTTTCTTATTTAGCGATCGCCTGGCTATTAGAATTTCTCAAGCGTCGGAGTACCTGGGTTTTTGTTTGGTATAGATTGGGATTCGGGGTATTTATCCTCGCTGCGGTAGCACTAGGATGGGTATGATTCGCTGTAGAGACGTAACATGTTATGTCTCTGTAAGTAGCGGGTAAAGTTTGAAAGTAATTTGAAATAAGTATTTGCCTTTATAGCAATTAGTCATAATCCGACAAAATTAGACGTTGCAACTGTCTCTGAGGTAATTGAAAATACTTGGCAGAAATTAGCTAGAACTTTAGTCTCTGCTACTCATAAATTTGCCCACACCAAAAGAACTCCTCGATATAGATAGTAGTTTCCAAGAAAGTAAGCTGCCAGCAGAAACAACGATCTCCAACTTTCTGATTCTATAGCCATTAAAATACAAATTACGATCTTGCCAAATCTCTTTGCCCTAACGGATTAGCTTCGCGTCCGCCTTTGCGTCTCGGTACCTAAAGGGATACCGTAAACATACGCGAGATAATTATTTAACACTTCACGTTTCTATTCATGAGTTCAGCTACCGTACAACCTGCCAAAATTAGCCGTGTACTGCCAGATTCGATCGCTGCGGAGATCGGATTTGAAGCGGGAGATGCGATCGTATCAATCAACCAAACTCAGCCACGGGATTTAATCGATTATAGGTTTCTTTGTAGCGATGAGTATTTAGAGTTAGAGGTAGTAGACACTGGGGGGGAGATTCATGAGATCGAAATAGAAAAGGATTATGACGACGATCTCGGCTTAGAGTTTGAAACTGCTTTATTCGATGGTCTGATTCAATGTACCAATCGCTGTCCCTTCTGTTTTATCGATCAGCAGCCTCCTGGTAAGCGTAAGAGCCTCTATTTTAAAGATGATGACTATCGTCTTAGCTTTCTCTATGGTAGCTATCTAACTCTGACCAACCTAACGGAAAAGGAATGGCGAAGGATCGAACAGATGCGCCTTTCTCCCCTATTTGTTTCGGTACATGCAACCGAACCAGAAGTCAGAATTCGCCTGCTGAAAAACGATCGCGCGGGGCAGATTATGTCTCAATTAAAATGGTTTCAGGATCGACGTTTGCAGATTCATGCCCAAGTAGTAGTTTGTCCTGGTATTAACGATGGCGAACATTTAGAACGTACTTTGTTAGATCTTGCTTCTTTTCATCAGGGAGAAATGCCAGCAGTAGCTTCGGCTGCGGTTGTTCCCGTCGGCTTGACTCGCTTTCGCCCCTCAGAAGATGAATTAATTCCTGTCAGTCAACAAAAAGCGATCGAGGTAATTGCCCAGGTCCAGCAGCTACAGGAGAAGTTCAAACGGAAGTTTGGCAGCACCTTCGCTTGGTTAGCCGACGAATGGTTTTTAATTGCCCGTCAGGATGTTCCCCCAGAGTCCCATTATGAAGACTATCCTCAAATTGGCAATGGCGTAGGTTCAATTCGTTTGTTCCTCAAACAGTTTCAGGCTACGGCAAAAGAAATGTTGCCCAAGTCAATAACTCAGCCCCGTCGCTATACCTGGGTAGTAGGTAATGCGGTCGAACAGGCGTTTCAGCCTTTAGTGCTTCAGCTTAATGAAGTAGAAGGCTTAGAAATCAATTTAATAGCGCTAAATAGCCAATATTGGGGGCAGGAAATCACCGTTACGGGTTTATTAACGGGACAGGATTTACTGGCAGGTTTACCTGACAAAGATTTAGGAGACGGGATCTTGCTTCCTTCTTTGATGCTCAAGCATGATGATACAAAATTTCTTGACGATTTAACTGTCGAAGATGTTAGCAGTAAATTAAATATATCGATCTTTCCTGTCAGTGGTGTAGAAGAATTAATTAACCAATGCATCGGCAAGCAGACAATATCAGCAAATTAGTAAGCTAGCGATCGCTATGTTTTAAATTTAATATCTGACAATTAAAAATGAACGATTGAAATATGGCAAATAATCTTCACAATGGAATCTATTTCTAATAAAGTATCTACCAGAGAGATTATTAAGACTACTGTTTAAATAAGGCGATCGATAAAGAGACAGTATTCACTACCTCGATCGCATTTTAATCGCTCAAGCCAATTTGTTAGATCTAACTCTTATCACTCGCGATCGCAAATCTAATCTTGACAATCTTAATTGACTAAAATGCATTGGTTAAATTAGTACAATTTTAGATTCAGAATCACTATATAGCAAATGAAAATCAGAGAATAAGCATTCATAGATTGAGGCATTATATTCGACTAAATCTGTGGTTAATTCCTGATATCGATTATTTAAAATTTCATTAGGGCATTGCACAAAGTCTTTATTATGCAATATTGTTCTGATACGATTAATTATTTTTATATCTCTCAAGTTATAACCGTAGCTTGGCGGATGTTTGTCGAAGTCATTGCCAATTAACTGAACATGTAAATGATATATAGTCAGGCAGTTATTAACAAATAGCCTGCACGAGCTAATTATTTGCCCTGCTTCAATACGCTCGGTAAACTCCCAATCATCTACTCGATCGATTTCTCTATTTAACACAAATTGATAGTAGTCAGATGAATCAAACATTATGTCCTCATCTAAAAATTGATTCGATCTAAGACTCTGCAAATTTGACTCTGAAATTCCTCCAGTAGCAAGAATAGGAATATTAAGGCGATCGACAAGCTCATTATGAAGAAACTCATATTTTGAATCAGTAGAAATATAATGCTTTAAATACTTAGCAACGTGATTTTTATCGCCACTATAAATCTCTAGCGTTCTTTGAATTATTTCTTCTGATTTCATCTTAGGCGATCGCTTTTATTTTTGAAACCATATTTACATTCTTTCTAATACATCAATCCCCAGCAAAGATAATCCTAACTTAATCGTACGTGCGGTTAAATCAGCCAAGATTAAACGCGATGTTTTTTGTGGTTCATCAGCATTTAAAATATCGCACTGTTCGTAGAACTGATTAAATTTCTGGCTTAATTCAAACAGATACAAGCAAATTCGATTGGGTAATAGGCTTACTTCAACTTCTTTAATTATTTCTTCAAACTGCAAAATATGTTTCGCTAAGGCTAATTCTTCATTCTCGCTGAGAACAATTTTGGTATTGCTATCTAGCTGCGAAAAGTCAATATTTCCCTTACGACTAACTCCTTGAGGGCGTACATAGGCATAAAGTAAATATGGTGCAGTATTGCCTTTGAGATCTAACATTTTGTCAAAGTCAAACTTATAGTCGGAAGTTCTATTTTGGCTTAAGTCAGCATATTTAACGGCGCTCAAACCCGTTACTTGAGCTACGCGATCGATAAATTCTGGAGTTTCTTCTCTTTCTTCTTCTTTTAATCTTGTCTCTAATTTCTCGCGAGCATTTATTACAGCTTCGTCCAACAAATCTTTGAGCTTAACGGTTTCGCCCGATCGCGTTTTGATTCTTTTACCGTCTTTACCCAATACCAAACCAAAGGGTACATGAACTACTTCCACGTTTTCGGGTAATATCCCCGCTTTCCTGGCTACCTGAAACACTCCTGCAAAATGATTTGCCTGTCCAGAGTCGGTAACGTAAATAATTCTATCTGCGCCGTCTTCTTTGACTCGATAGTTAATCGCAGCTAAGTCAGTAGTGGCGTAGTTAAAACCACCGTCAGTTTTCTGGACGATTAAGGGCAAAGGATCGCCATCTTTATTGGTAAAGCCGTCTAAAAAGACACACATTGCGCCTTCGCTTTTTTCTAACAAGCCTGTCTCTTTCAACTCAATGACGACGTTTTCGAGAAAGGGATTATAAAAAGATTCGCCTCTCTCTTGCAATTTAATGTCTAAGCGATCGTAAATTACCTGAAACTCTTTACGAGACTGATCGCACAATAGCTTCCAGGCGCGCAGACTATCTTCTGCACCACCCTGTAACTTAACTACTTCCTGTCTGGCGGTTTGTTTAAATTCTTCGTCTTCATCAAAACGCACCTTTGCTTTTTTATATAGCGATACTAAATCCCCGATATCCAAAGCATTAGCAGTGGTTAGAGCTTCGGGATAGGCTTCTCTGAGATAAGCAATCAACATGCCAAACTGAGTCCCCCAGTCACCCACATGGTTGAGACGCAGTACGTCGTAACCGCGAAATTCTAGAATACGAGAGATCGCATCACCAATAATGGTCGATCGCAGGTGTCCCACATGCATTTCTTTAGCAATATTAGGACTAGAAAAATCAACAATTACCTTCTTGCTTGGCTGTACTTGAGGAATGCCCAACCTTGGATCATTCTGAATTTGACTCAAGAGTTGCCCAATATAACCAGACTTGAGCTTGAAATTGATAAATCCTGGTCCAGCGATCGTCGGCGTCTCGCACATATCTTCGTTTGACAAATTGTCGATAATCGCTTGAGCGATCGCCCTGGGGTTTTGCTTTAAAGGTTTAGCCAGACGTAAAGCAACATTAGACTGATAATCGCCAAATTTTGGATCGTTTGTTGGTGCAACCAGTGGGTCGGTATGAGAAAATTCCTCGCCAAAAGCAGACACTAAGGCTTGGCTAACAGAATCCTGAAGCTGTTCTAAGATCGAAGTCATAATGTTTGGTTAATTGAGCCAGAAGATATTTTTAGCCAATAAGCAGCAGTGCGAATACGCCCAAGTTTCCCTAAAGAAATCGTTAATGCAAAACATCGCCTAGAATAATAAATTTATCATCAATCGCTGCTGTAGAGACGCAATATATTGCGTCTGCTCGATTACATCTCTACTGGGTAGAAATAAAAATAGATCCAGTATGAGCTTGAGGTGCAGATATATCCTCAACGGTGATCGCCATTTTTTTAATCGCTTTTGGTTCGAGATGAGGCTGAGGTACAGCAATTTCTCTCGAAAAGTTACCCGTTGCATCAACCTGAAAAACTGCCGTTAAGATTGCTCCTTTCTCGTCGGTAGTATAGGGAACATTTTTTCCCACCACTGTCCACAGTGCATAAACCTTTTCTGGTGGCAAAGACGGTAAATTATTGGCAATCAGGGTAGCATTGAGATTTTCTGACACTACCAGATTCGCCTCTACTGTCTGGGACAAATTTTCTCCCCGAAGCAGATATGTTCTCTTATTTGAAGCCGTTACCACATCTGCTGTATTAGCTATACGCCAGAGTCGATAATTATTAAAACCCAACAGGGCAATGGCAAATAAGGCGATCGCTCCTAGAATTCCTGCTAGTTTAGATTTAGATGTAGCGGTATCTAAATTTTTGGTAGACGTTTTTACCGTGACGATCGTAGTATTTTGGGCAGTCGCAGTTGCTAAAAGGCGATCGCGCAGATCGGCAGGAGGAGCTATCTCAGGTGGATTATAAACCGAGTCTAAAGTCTGCTGCATCTGTGATATTTCCTCGATCAAATCGGGATTTTCACTTAGCATTTCTTCAAACAACAAAGCTTCGGCAGAACTCAAATTACCCAATATGTATCCCGAAACAAGTAGCTGATGGCATTCTGGGGGAAGACTAGACATGATGCTTACGACTCCCTCCTAATATTATTTAACGCCTGACGCAGCTTTAGCAAGCCGCGACGAGATCGAGACTTAACCGTTCCTAAAGCAAGATTTAGCTGTTTGGCAATTTCAGACTGGCTCAGACCTTGATAATATGCCATTGTTAGCACTTCTTGTTCCTTGGTTGATAACTGTTCTAAAGCCGACTTAACCTCTTGTGAACGCTCTAATTGAGCAATGTTTTCAAGGGGACTTTTGGACAATACCTTAGCACTTTCAGCTAATGATTGACGACGAAGCTGACTTTGTTTCCTGCTGCGAGATCTCAATCGATCCAGCGCACGGGATCTAGTTAAGATTGCTATATAAGTACGCAGAGATCCGCGTTTTGGATCGTAAGAACATTTTTTAGCCAAAATTAGAAAGATATCTTGAACCAAATCTTCTGCTTCTGACCTATTGCCCAGAAACTTTAGTGCAATACCATATATTAAGCCAGCATGGCGATCGTACAAAATTCCTAAAGTGTCTGTTTGCCCCTCTTGCAAGAGCAAAAATAAGTCTGCATCAGACTGTAGAGGTTCGACCTCAGAAGAATGGCTGAGAGGTTCAGAAGGCATATATGGTGGTGAACTATGGCTTGTACAAAGCGTTGTTTAAATCTTGCTACACATAATCATACTAGGTTGAGATATTTATCTATAGATAAACCTAAATAGTTGATATTTCTTTTAGTTTGCAGTTCAAATTAGCAACCTTACATTTTTTATTGTAGTCTGAACTGTCTTACGGGCGAGACTTTACCGATCTAGTTAGTAAAGAGAATAGACTTGTTTTCTCAACTTCAATTCTTTTCTATATAGCTCGAAGCTGCTCGAAAACTAGATGCGTTTATAGCATTTTTCAATCGCGTATGTCGCCACCTTATTAAACTATTTTTAACAGATTATTGATATTAACTTAATTGTTTATTTTACTAAAAGCCAAGATATTCAATATCGTACTTTGGCTTTATTAAGCATCTTATCACGATCGGTTTTTGTCTTCTCTGACGACAAGTTAATGACTCCATTTTACTTTGCCCAGGACTAAAAAAGAGAGAAAGTAAATTATCGTGGTTAAAAAATGAATATCAAAGTTCATCGACATTCCTTGAGTCAGCATCATCTGATGGCTGGGCTGCTATAAAACAGAGGCTACCAATACAAATCTTAAAAAAGTTCTTTTATCTATAATTTTTATAGCTAGTAATCATTAAACGAAATTGTCGTTTGATTGCATTCATGTTTAAAGTAATCAACTCCGATTCAAATCACTTTAAATCCAATTATTTCTGATTAATTAAAAGCAGCAAATATATATCTTTTTTATTATCGAATAGGCGATCGCTCTCGCAATTTTAGGCATTGATGAGGCGATCGCTTTTTTCTGCTCGACTAAGATTCGCTGGGCTGTAATTCTGCTAAAATCCTAAAGCGAATATGATTTAGAGATAGCTCACCAATCGAAGCTTTTTCCTTTTCAATTCTGACTCCACCGCTAGCAATCGTCTCAAAAGAAATATCCTTTGCCATCTCGGCATGATACCAAGCAAGCCCCATGAAAAAGCGCGTCGGATATGGTCCTCCTTCAAACAAATCATCGGGGTTAGATTCCATTGGTAGCCAACCGTAGCCTGGAAAATAAAACTCCATCCAGACGTGGTTATAATCTGGCTGTAGAGGCTGATTGCGCTGCAGTGGATCGCCAGGACATTTATATCTGCCCACGGTGCGACAGGCAATTCCGTTGAGACGGCATAAAGCCAGCAAAAGACCGAGATATTCACCGCATGAACCTACACCACGCTTGAGGACAATATCGGGGGTATCAATATGAGGTTTGATACCATAGGCAAGTTTGTCATAGACATAGTTGCGAATACTATACACCTGACGCAAAAGATTTGTTTCCGAACCAACTGCTGTTTTGGCAGCCTGACGAATAATCTCTGTATCCATAGCCAGGTTATCGTCGTCTAGTAAATATTTTTGCTGATACTCTGGACTAAGCTTAGGCATCCCTTCGCTATGGTGGGGATTAAACTGATACTTGATACTCCAGACTTCTAAAGTTGCCTGCCAACCAAACACATAACGCTGTTCGGCATTAAAGTCCTTAAACTTAAATACGGCAATACGCTGCCCATCTTTGACTTCTTCGGTAAAGGGTAAGCCGATCGCCCGAACTTCCCTAATCTTTTGCCTATCTGTCTCGGCAGGGAGAGCAATACGCCATTCTAAATTAGGAATTTCAATCGGATCGAGGGGTGAAATCTCTTCGGTATAGGACATCTCCACTAAATAGCCGTTCGACAGGGCATAGTTTGCCTCGCGATTATAGTAAAAATAGAGAGGATGAATAAAAGTGCGATCGCGATACTGCAGTTCGTAGTTTGGTTCGGCATTCGGATTATCGCGAATATAAACTTCGCGGTCGGCATAGGCTACGTAAAGGGTTTCCTTACCGTCTGCTGTCGGCTTAAAAGCCAGTCCTGTGGGAGAAACAAAGGGAGTCAAGACGCTGAAAATAGTTTCTCCCGTAGCTCGATCGAGACAGTAAACCGTTTGTTCTAAAGTATCCGTCAGCCAAATTTCTTCTGACTTAACGGTGATATTTTCCGTACCGATGCCAGGAGCATAAAAATGAGTGATTTTCTTAGCTTTTTGGCGATCGTAAACCAGGATTTTGCCCTGTCGCTGACTGGTTAAATAAATTGTCGATTCCCAAACGGCAATGCCATCAATTTCTCCATCCAAACGTAGGAACAATTGCGGTTCAAAGTCTTTAGTAATCAGGGAACAGCAGTAGACACACTCTTGATTGGTAAACCAGAGAATATCGTCGGTAATTGCTAACCCTGTTGCGCCAATAAAGTCAGACCAATTATGAGTATTCAGAATAGTGGTGTTATCCGTTTCTGGATCGATCTGCAATAAATAGCCGTTGCGAGAGTCGATCGCCCAAATCATGCCCTGATGAAACACCATACCGTAAATCGAACTGGCTGCGATCGGTCGAATAGTTTTGGCAGCAGTAGGTTTATGTGAGGTCATATAGTCAATCAAAAGTTTGGGTACTTAAAATACTACATTTGTTTTGCCCCATCACACTGTAGACGACGAACAATTGGATTCAACATTTTGTTTGGTGATGAGTTGGCGCGACGAGAATCCTATTTAATCTCTGCTTTATAAACTTCTAAGAGTTACGCCGTATAGGAACTAGCCTGACCATGATTAGCGATCGCCAAGAAAATGCGATCGTTCTCACTTCATCTAGGTTATCTACTTCACCCTAACCTCATATCAAGCAGAGATAAAGTTAGTTCATTAGTAAATAAAGACGCAATAAATTTTATCTATCTTCCCTTTGCGTTATCAATCCAAATACACAAATTCTATTAAACAGTAATAAAGAAATGTTAGTTAATAAAAATACTTTTAATCTTAAGTCTACAATCACAGATGACTGGGGTGACAGCCATAGAATAGCGATCGATTTAGAGGCATTAAGCAGTGCAGATAATTGGAAAATTGCCTTGGATTTGCCAGATGGCTATAGAATAGACCAGATTTATAGTGCTGGATTAATCCAAGAAGAAGGCAAAACTTATCTTACTGGTGCAGGCTGGAACAAATCAATGGCAGCAGGTGACAAAGTTGAAATAGTTCTCATTGTTGACGAACAAAACAGCAGTAACCTCGCTCCTATTCCAACACAATTTATATTTGCCGATTCGGCTAATAACTCTCCTCAATCTACTTCAGTATTAGATGCTAATAGTTCAATCATTGAAGATTGGGACGGCGGATACAAACTAGAATTAGACATTGCTGCCGAGTCAAAAGCCAACGACTGGCGAGTAGACTTTAATACACCCCACAGCGTCAAAGAATTCTACGGCGTAGATTTAATCGACAACGGCGAAGGCAACTATACAATTCAAGGACAAAACGACCAGACTAATCTAGAAGCAGGACAGTCGCTACAGCCTGTCTTAATTATGGAAGATGCTGGACAATCGGCAGTAGAACTAAATATTACAAATAGCTCTGCTACGACAGTCGCAGTCGAGCCTCAAGCAGCAGCTCCTGTTACACCAGTTGCAACCCAACCTCAAGCTAACGGCACAATCAGCGCTTCTTCTGCGATCGTTGAAGACTGGGAAGGTGGTTATAAACTAGAGATAGACCTCAAAGCTGACGGAAACGTTAACAACTGGCAGGTAGACTTCAACACGCCTCACAATATTACCGAAAGCTATGGCGTTGACTCGATCGATAATGGAAACGGCAACTATACAATTCAAGGACAAAACGACCAGGCTTCTCTTCAAGACGGGCAATCTATTACTTCTGTGCTGATTGTCGAAGATGGTGGACAGAATGCCGTTATTCCTCAATTCGGTGATTCCGTCGATGTTGTTGCACCTGACCCAATCTCCTCTCCTGTTAGCGCGCCTGTAAACATTCCTAACAGTGGCGCACAGTCAGTCGGACAACAGGGAAAGTTCGCCTATGGCGAAGCCTTACAGAAAAACTTCCTCTTCTTCGAGGCTAACCGTTCGGGTGCTTTACCTGCCGATAATCGTTTAGAATGGCGCTCCGATTCTACTACTGCTGATGGTAGCGATGTTGGACGCGACCTTTCTGGTGGCTACTTCGATGCTGGTGACCATATTAAATTCATTCAGCCGATGGCGTTTAGTAGTACCATGCTGGCTTGGAGTGGCGCAGACTATAAAGAAGCCTATGCTCGCTCTGGACAGCTCGATGAACTTCTCGAAGCCGTTAAATGGGGTACAGACTGGTTCTTAAAAGCTCACGAAACAGATGGTGCGGGTAAAACCGAGCGTCTCTGGGTACAGGTGGGCGACAAAACTGACCACTACCACTGGGTGTCTCCCGAAGAAATTGCGAACAAAACTGCTCGTCCTTCCTTCTCTATCGATCGCTCTCGTCCTGGTTCTGATGCTGCTGCGGGTACTGCTTCGGCTCTGGCTTCGGCTGCGGTACTCTTCCGTGGTACTGATGATGCCTATGCCGACGAGCTGGTCAAAAATGCCGAAGCTCTCTATGAGTTTGCCGAAACTTATCGTGGCAAGTATTCCGATTCCGTACCTCAAGCAAGTCCTTTCTATACAAGCTGGAGCGGCTATGGTGACGAGCTAGCTTTGGGTGGCGCTTGGCTCTATCGAGCGACAGGAGACAGTAAGTATCTATCTAAAGCAGAGAACTACTTCAAGAGCGAGATTGGTAACCTGGGCGACTGGACTTATGCTGCCGATGACCATTCCTATGGTGCTGCTACCTTGCTTGCTAAAGAAAGTAACGATCCATATTTCAAGAATCAAACAAAAGGTTGGCTCGACACTTGGGCTAACGGCGGTGGCAACGTTAATTACACCAGCGGTGGCTTCGCTCACCGCGCTAGGTGGGCTTCTGTACCCCTTAATCAGTCTGCTGCCTTTAGTGCAGAATGGTATAACGACCATGTCGAAGCGAACTCTAGCTATAGTAATTTTGCCAATAAACAGGTGGACTATGTACTGGGAGATAATCCAGCAGGCTTTAGCTATGTAGTTGGTTTTGGTGATAATTATGCTAAACGAACTCACCACCGAGGTAGCGCGGGTAGTGCGCCTTTAGACGGTAGCAGCCGTGAGAACGATAATCTGCTTTATGGTGCAGTTGTCGGTGGTCCTGGTGAAGTGGATGATTTCTCTCACAACGATCGCCGTGATGATTGGATTACAAATGAGGTGGGTACGGGATACAACGCTCCGTTTGCTGCTGCTGCGATTCAGCAATATGACAACCTTGGTGGCGATCCTCTTTCTGAGTCCGATCTCGACCAGTTGATTGGTGTCGATGCTAACGGCGTTGGTTTTTAAAACGAGCTTCACTCTGGCTATCAGCTATTAGTCAGAGCCTTATAGTTCTTATATCAGAAGTTTAATAGAAACAAAAAATAAGCGATCGCACTCTATCACTACCAAGGTGAATGCGATCGCCTTTCTCTGTAACTCTGTAACAAAGACAATAGGAATAACCTTATACTCCCACTATTTACTGACTTAGCTTTTACTCAAAAGACTATTCATTTTATTTGCCTTTTGGCTAGAGCCATACACGGGGGAAAATTCCGCTAGTAAGCTACGAAATTCATTGCCGTCAATTGTTTCCCGCTCGACTAGTAAATCGACAATGCGATCGACAGCCAGGCGGTTCTCGCTAATGATATTTCTAGCCTTATTAAGACTGTCAAAAGCAATGTTTCTAACGCGGATATCAATCTGAGACGCAACTTCTTCTGAATACTCGTTTTGCGATCCAGAATCCCCACCTAAGAAAGGAGGCGAATCCTGACCTTCTAAGGCAAATGCTCCTAAGTCGGACATGCCAAATTTAGTCACCATTTGTCGTGCCAGAGAAGTTACCTGCTTGATATCTTGACTCGCACCCTGAGTTACTTCGTCCATCCCAAACACTATTTCTTCTGCTGCCCTACCGCCCAAAGTAGAAGCAATCTTTGCCAGAATCTTAGCCTTGCTTTCTAAGCCAACTTCCTCGTCGGGGGAGAACCAAGTAATTCCTTTTGCCCCACCGCGAGGAATAAGAGTCAGCTTTTCGACTGGGTCGTGATTGGAAATCATAGTTGCCACGATCGCGTGACCAACTTCGTGATAGGCAATCAGCCTTTTGGATTTACTATCGGTAAGAGGCACTCCTTCCATACCTGCTATTACACGGTCGATCGCATCATTGACTTCTAACATGGTGACCGCATCTTTGTGCCGTCTGGCAGTCAAAATTGCAGCTTCATTGAGCAGATTAGCCAAATCCGCACCACTAAAACCAGGAGTACGACGGGCGATTGTTTTTAGAGATACTTCCGTTGAAATCTTTTTGCCACGAGCATGAACTTCTAAAATACCCAAACGACCCGCTAAGTCTGGGTAGTCTACCATCACCTGGCGATCGAAGCGACCAGGGCGCATCAATGCTTTATCCAGAACGTCAGGACGGTTAGTAGCAGCAATGACGATGATGCCACTGTTACCCTCAAAGCCATCCATTTCGGTTAATAGCTGATTGAGGGTTTGTTCTCGCTCATCGTTACCGCCACCGATACCCGTACCCCTCTGGCGACCTACCGCATCAATTTCATCGATAAAGACAAGACAGGGCGCATTTTCTTTAGCTTTCTTAAATAAATCGCGGACGCGGGACGCCCCCACACCAACAAACATCTCGACAAATTCCGAACCTGAAATACTAAAGAAAGGTACGCCAGCCTCTCCCGAAATTGCTTTGGCTAGGAGAGTTTTACCCGTCCCAGGAGGTCCAATCAAGAGGACTCCTCGAGGAATCTTTGCCCCAACTGCCGTAAATCGTTCGGGTTCTTTGAGGAAGGTAACAACTTCCTCAAGCTCTTCTTTTGCCTCTTCAATACCCGCCACGTCTTCGAACTGAATTCCCGTCTTGGCTTCCATTTGAAATTTGGCTTTGGAACGACCAAAATTCATTGCTTGACCAGAAGCATTTGCCGAGCGACGCAAAATTATGATTAGCCCCGACAGCAAAACCATGATAATCAGTAGGTTGAGCAGAATTCCTACGGTTGTCGAATGGTCGATAGAAGATTTGATACTAAAGTCTATATTTTTGGCTCTAATCTTGGGAATTAGATCCTGGTTACGATCGAATAGCAAGACCTCATTAGCTTCTCCGTCTTGAGGCTGGTCTTTTAGGACTACGCTAGCTTTGCGAGTAGTCTCATCAATTTCGACCTTCGTTACCTGGTCTGACTCGATTTTTTCGAGGAATTCACTATAGCTAAGGGAATTCTTAGTTCGCTGTTGAGCTAAAACTGGCGTTGCCAAAAAACAGGTTTGCAAAATCATCCATCCCGCAGCTAGACGACCAATCACAGCCTTAGTTTGGTGGTGACGATTGAGGCGACGAGTGGGGATAGTGTCTAGCGACCCTTGCCGAATTTGACAATTTTTCATAGTGTTTCTGTATATCTATTTGCTTACCGCAATACGTAATATAAGATTCGGAAATTACCTTACTTCCAGCCTAACTAAAAAAAAAAGCTTTTTGCCATAACTTAACAGATTTAGGATTGAGAAGGCTATTTTATCTACCTCGTCGCAGGTCGTAGATTACTTTTTCTGCCAGCCAGTCTGGATCTCGATCGCGATGATCTTTTTGAATACCCATTAATAGCCGATTTGCCGTTTTCGGATCGTTAATCAAACGTAGTAGCTGACGGCGTAGCTTTGGACTGACGCGATCGATCAATGCTTTATTCCCCGTCTTACCTGGGCTGGTAATATATTTACCCGATGTTCCCTGACGAGACAGCTGCCAGCCAATTATGCCAACCCCAGATAATAAACCTGCAAAGATTAGAATTTTAGTCAGATTTTCATTCCTACTAGCTTCCTCCCTCTGCAATACCTGAGCCTGAATTTGAGCTGTATTCGACGCAAAAGTTAAGTCATCAGCCGCGATCGCCGATTCAGCCTGATATCCCCCGCAAATTGTCGTCCAAATAATAATAGATATAATTTTTAGCATAGGTAAAACTGTATTTTAAGCAGCAATAATACTAATTCAAGAATCGCTTAAATTAGCCTACTCGACCATAAATACACCATGAGAACAAGATTATGGAGCATTTGGGCTAGTTGAATAGAACAAATAAATTATTGAAATCTATATAGTAAGTTTATATTTAGTTTATATTTTAGCCATCGATCTAAAAATAATTTCTCAACAGACGCTCGAAGAAATGAGAATTTTATTTATGCTCTGTATTTGACCAAATGTAAGCTACAAAAAGCTATAAAAAAGATTGTCTAGTCCTCAGCTTTGATAAATACTATCGGTTAAATAATCTAGCTATAAAATGAGATTCAAATATAACTTAATGCTTCTTTTAGCTTTCTTTGCTAGTTTAGTTGGCATTATCTTACTTCGCAACCACAGTCCAGATAGTTCCTTCTTTAAATTATTCACATCTATTCCTTACTACGATAAGCTCGGACACTTTTTTCTCATGGGCATTTTGGCTTTTTTAGCAGTAATTACCATAACTCCTCAGTTTCCCAGACGACCTTTGAAATCTACGGTCATTATCTTGGGAATAATTTTAACTTTGGTTGCCCTAGAAGAGTATTCGCAAATATTTATTCCCTCTAGAACTTTTTCCCTCAAGGACTATGTCTGCGATTTACTGGGAATTTTATCTTTTGGTATTTTGGGACATTTTTTAGGATTAAGAACTACATAATCATTCAAAATCCTTTGAATAAATTGATTTTATCTCAAAAGAAAGAGCTTATTATTGTTTTGCTCTTGTTTTAAATAAATAATTTTTACTTGTGTTGCCTATCTGATGTCTAACTATCAAAGTTTGCTAACCCACCTACGAAATCTACTTGGTGTTTTAGAAATCAAATCAGATTCCCCTCTGTATGGGGATACTCTTGCTATTTGCGATTATTTGGAACAGTCTGTTTACCGTATTGCTGTTTTCGCACCTTTTAATCATGGTAAATCTACCCTGCTTAACGCTTTGTTAGGCAGTAAAACTCTGCCGATAGATCTAATTCCGACTACAGGTGCGGGAATTGTGGTCAAATACGGCACAGAATTAGCGACAGAAATCGTTTTGGACAGTGGGGAAATAATTAGTGAGCTAGGAATTGACATACTCGATCGCTACGCTGTTTTAGATGCAGACCGAAGGATGCGAGAGGATGTCGCCGAAGTTAGAGTTAGCTGCATCCATCCCTGGCTTAAAACGGGAGTAGAATTACTCGATTTGCCTGGGACAAACGATCGCGAAGCTCAAAATGATTTAGTAAGAGACAAATTGCTCAGCGCCGATCTAGTTATTCATGTTTTAGATGCCCGCAAGCTGATGACTCTAGAAGAGAGAGAACATCTAACTCAATGGTTACAGAATCGAGGTATTACTAAGGTTGTTTTTGTGGTTAACTTTCTCAATCTCTTAACAACCGACGAACAGCAGCAAGTCAGACAGCGAGTCTGTTTCATTGCCGAAAGTTTTCGTTCGGATCTGCCAGAGGGGGTGAGTAATATGTATTGTGTTGATGCTCTGCCTGCCCTGAGAGCTAGGTTAAAAGGAAATTTACCTGCTGCCCAAGCTACAGGCTTAACAACTTTAGAATCGGCATTACAGACTATTTCTAGTCAGCAAGATCGAGATCGCAAGCTGCCTCGCGTAATTAAAATTGCCGAATCATTGTTAGAACGGGCGATCGCCAAACAGCAGCAGTTAGAAAAATCAAGTCAGAATCTACAAGAGTCCCAGCAGATCGAGGTCAAACAAAAAGCAGCACGACTAATTCAGCAGGGTTTCGATCGTAGTATTTCAGATCTGCGGGGTTGGCTATATCTACCTAAATTACTTGCCCAATATCAACCGAGTTTGGCAATCGCTCTGCAACAAATTAGATTCGATCGCTGGTTATTAGATTTTGAGACGCAAGTCAAAAGTCAGCAGCAGACAGTCAATAAATGGATTGCTCAAGGATGTGAATTCTTTGCTCACGCCGATCCCCAACTATTAGCGATCGACTTTCCTGCAGCGCCAGTTATACAAATCTCTGAATCTACATCCGATAACTCAACAGAGAATCAAACCGCAAGTTCAACAAATTCTACAGGCTCTAATATTCCCGTCGAATTAAATCAGATCCTACAGAGTAAAGTTGGTTCAGTTGTTTTAGGTGGAGCGAGCTATATTTTGAATAAAGTAGCCCCAAAATCATCAACAACTTCTACATCATCAGTCAATGAAGTTAGCAGAACTAAAATATCTTCTCAGGTTTATGCTGATGCAGCAGCCAGCTATCTAAAAGAATTTAGCGATCGCGCTAATGCTCAACTAACAGAATACGAGCAGCTAGCCAGCAAATATATTACCTATATTCCCCAACCCAACACCCAGCCAACAACGACTACGGACTATCAGCTTCAGCTAATCAACAGCTTAATTGCTAAGCTAGAAACAGAATTAGATAACCTATAACCTATAACGGCTTCATCTTAGAGTAAAGAGTTAAAGAGTAATAGCGATCGCTAGTATCCAAGTCTCCAAGTCTCCCTATTATTTCCCACCAATTAAACCGCGACGGTTATCTGCAAGAGAAAACTGAATAAACTTTTGTAGCTGTCTGACATGACGATTATCACTCATCGAATCGAGTTGAGCGATCGCATCTTTAATCGGTAGCTGCTGTAGATAGAGAGTGCGAAAAGCCTGTTTCAACTGGCGAATTTCTTCTTTGCTAAATCCCCGTCGTTTTAAACCAACCTGATTGAGGGATCTAACTCTGGCAGGATTGCCTTCTACCATCATATAAGGGGGAACATCACGACTAATACGACTCATTCCCCCCACCATTGCCATGCTGCCAATATGGACAAACTGGTGAATCCCCAAAACACCGCTAATAATTGCCATCGACTCAATATGAACGTGTCCAGCGATCGCCACACTATTAGCAATTACAACTTCGTTACCAATAATGCAGTTATGACCTACGTGACTGTATGCCATCAGTAGATTATCGTCACCGAGTACCGTAGCTTCTCCTTCATTAGTAGCCCGATTGATCGTCACATACTCGCGAATGCGATTGCGATCGCCAATAATAACTTCGCTGTTTGCCCCTTTATACTTTAGATCTTGAGGCTCTAATCCAATGGCTGCACCAGGAAAAATCTGATTATCTCGACCAATCGTGGTCGATCCTTCAATAACGGTATGGCTACCAACGACAGTGTTTGCACCAATACTAACCTGACTGCCGATTACCGCGTAGGGCTTTATTTCTACCGTCGGATGTATTCGAGCATTTTTATTGATGACAGCAGTTGGATGAATTAAGGCAGTCAAAATCAATTCTCCTGAAGGCTATGGTGATTCCCCAAGGGGTAAAGTTAACAATCGGTGAGTATAAAACAGTCTAACCCTGCTATTTAAAGACTTTGGTACGGACAACTAAGTCACTGTTTTCACTTACGGATTTCAAGTTATGCACGATGATAACTTATCTATTCAAGATGAACAGGCGAAAACCTTATATTTATAGCTCGGTCAAGCAAAATAACAAACATTTCTTTTGTGCTTCGCTGACTGTTTGAGTTTACTGTTCGATTAGAGAAAAGAGCATTTCTCCCTTAACTGCCAGTTGTCCATCTACTTCACCTTTGCCCTGCATTTTAGCGATTCTATTCTGCTTGAGGGACAAAAGTTCGACGGTCATGGTCAGGCGATCGCCAGGAGTTACGGGACGGCGAAAGCGCACTTTATCGATGCCCGCAAAAGCGAAAAATTTGCCCTGCATTCCTGGTAGCTGAACCAAAATAATGCCTCCTACCTGCGCCATTGCCTCCACCATCAGAACCCCAGGCATTAGGGGGAAGTCGGGGATATGCCCAGGGAAATAGGGTTCATTAAAAGTAACATTTTTGATACCGACGGCTTTCTCTCCAGGAACATAGTCGATAATGCGATCGACTAGGGCAAAAGGATGGCGGTGAGGTAATAGCTGATGAATTTCCTGAATATTAAAGCTGGTTTTGATCTGAGTGTCGGGAGTTTCGATAACAGAATCCATTGTTTTGATTACTGATTGCTAATTGCTAATTACTGATTATCCTATTTACTTACGACGATAAATTATTTAATTACTGGCGAGCGATCGCTCTCTAAGTTCGACAAGTTTTGTAGCTAGCTGTGTATGCAGTTTATGACTGGCTTTGTAGGCAATGATATGAGCGACGGGTAATTGACCCAATAAACTCAAATCCCCTACTAAATCTAATAGTTTATGACGGGCTGGTTCATTCGTAAATCTCAGGGGAGGATTGACCCAACCTTGGTGACTACAAACTAAAGCATTATCTAAATTTCCACCTTTAATTAATCCCGCCTGCTGTAGCTGCTCTATTTGTTCGGCAAAACCAAAGGTGCGGGCGGGAGCAATCTCGATCGCAAAATCTGTCAGATCGGGACTCCAGCTATGCCACTGATTGCCAATTGCCTGGTAGGGAAAATCAATTCCGTAGGTAAAGCGCGTTTGAGCTGCGGGTAAAGCTGCTACAAAACAGTCATCATGACGAATCCAGATCGGTTCTGTGATAGTAATGCGGTTTACTGTAGCTCCTTCGGCGTGGATAACTATGCCACTCTCGGCGATCGCTTCGCACCAGGATTGAGCCGAACCATCAAGCAGGGGTAACTCCGAGCCATCAATTTCGATACGGGCATCATCTACACCACAGCCAGCCAAGGAAGCCAAGAGATGCTCTACAGTCCTCACCTTGGCTTTATCCGTCTGTAATTCGGTAGAGAGGGAGGTTTCTCCTACTGCTGCGATTCTAGCGGGGATTTGGGGCGATTCTGGCAGATCTACTCGGACGAAATAGCGACCCGCTCCAGGTTTAGCTGGCATCACTCGCACCGTCGCCTGTTCTCCCAAATGTAAACCAATTCCCGATCGCTCGAAGGCTTGTTTTAAAGTGCTAACCATATTAGGTAGTGGGTAGTGGATAGTGGATAGTAGGTTAAAACTTCTCGCCAATACCAAACTGGATCTCGCTATCTCCATCGTCGTTGATGGCATAGTCTACGCGAATTGGACCGAGGGGAGACTGAACCCGAACTCCCAAACCATAGCCATAACCACTGCCAGGTAATCCTCTTAATACGGACGGACTTCCCTCAACATCGTCATCTGAACCCAAAGTCGTACCGTAGTCAAAGAAGAGCGCGCCACCAACAATTTTAAAAATGGGAAAGCGATATTCTGCCGTCGCCTGGAAAAAGCGTTCGCCACTGCCAACTTCACCATCACCAAAGCCTCGTACGGAGTTACTACCACCCAAGATAAAGGCTTCGTAAGGGGGTGCTTCACCAATAATTGTGCCAGCCTGAAGATTGAAAGCTAATGCTTCGGTATTTCCGCCAAAGGGAATTATGTTAATCGGAAAATAGCGACTATAGTTTGCTCGTACACGATTGAAGAAAATTCCGCTTACGGGAATTGTTTGTTCTGTACCGACTCTTAGCAACGAACCTTTAGTTGGCTGTAAAGGATTATTACGGCGATCGCGAGTTGCCCCAAAGCTGAGAGAAACTATATCGTCCGTACCATCATCTCCTCCAGCGAGATTAAAGCTGTCGTTAACACCATCGCTACCGTCTGTGTCTTGGGAGAGGGGAGCGAGGTCGCCATCAGCATCTTTGACCTCAACTCTTTGATATTTCAAACCTGTTGAGAGAGTCCAGTCGCGACGTTTAAACGGATCGGCAGGTAGAGGACGAGCAAAGTTAATTCCGCCTCCAGTACGAACAATGCGTGGAGAATTACTATCGTCGTCACCGTCTCCAGGAGTTAGATCCTGGGTGTCAATATCATCATCGCCATTAAACACCAAGGAGATCGAACGGCGACGGAAAGCGTTAACCGTATAGGACGTACGACTTTTGCTACCTGCAATCCAAGGATCGGTGAAGTTGACATCAAACAGCAAGCTGTCGTCACCAACCTGAATTTCTGTCCCCAAAGTTTGATTATTACCACCAAAGTTTTTCTGCTGATAGCTAGCAGTCCCAAATAGACCGCTATCGGAACTAAAACCTGCCCCTGCTGCGATCGAGCCACTGCTACCTTCTACCACGTCAATATTGACTACGACTTTACTGGGATCTTCACCTGGACTAAAGGAAAAGCGAGCATCCTCAAAAATGCCTAATCCAAAAATTCTCTGTAAATCTCTACCCGCAGTATCTCGGTTAAATACGTCTCCTGGGGCTAGCTCTACTTCCCTCGTGACAATAAATTCACGAGTTCTGCCATCGCTTGGTTCTTCATCTTCATCAAAGTAGCGAACTTTAATATCCTCAATGATACCTTCGGCAACGACAAGAGTAACTTCGCCATCAGGGCTTACCTGGGGCGCACCGACAACCTGAGCTAGCTGATAGCCGTTCTGGCTATACCACTCGTTAACCTTAATAATTCCCTGCTGAAGATCTCGCAAATTGAGAATACGATTGTAGTTAGAGCCGAAAAATTCATCTACTTTTTTGGCAGGTAAAACGTTGCTCGTACCTGCTTGAGAAATAGTTTCAACCGTAACGTCTTTGAGAATCGGATTAGGTTCAACATCAAAGGTAATTCTGACTCCGAGAGGAGTATCTCCTGGAGTTACCTCAACGTTTTGGAAAAATCCCGTGGCATAAACCGCGTTTACATCTTCCTGTAGCTGAGTTCTGGTCGTAGTTCTGCCAGGTTCTGTGCCAACAGTGGCGTAAACGATGTCTTTTAACTCTTCGCTAGCACCGTTTACGACAACTTCGGCGACTAAAACGCGCGGCTCGTTGGCTGATTGTGGTTTCTCTTTTTCTTCTGCTTCTGGTTTGACTTCAATATCGCCGTTTTGAGGAACGTCCGTTTCTGGAGGATTGAATTCTGGCAGCTTGATGTCTGGATCGACCTGAGCATCATCACCCGTTGGTAATTTGGGTTCGGAGTTTTGGGCAACTTGAATTGGCTTAATTTTTCCCAGTAAAGAAGCACCGTTACTGACGATAACTTTATTTGAATTAGGATTTTCCAGAGGTTGTTCTGCTTTTGTTGGCAGGGTAATACCACAGGTAAGAACCGTTGCTAGAATTGTAAGTAGGGTAGGAGATAGACGCAATTTTTTTAGTTCGGTAAACACTTCCGCACACCAGATAGAGAACTTTGCGAGCCAGAGATTATTCTGCCCGTCGGTCGATAATTAACAAAATTATCTTGCTTTCGATCGATAAATTTAACTCATGACAGACTAATTTAAGCTGGATTTAGAAAAACTGCTCTAGAGAGTAAGTGATATTTCGGTCACTTTTAGTTGATGGCACGCCCTAGTCTCATTTGAGAGGGTCGCCTAGAATATGGCAAGGGTAACACTATATACTCTCTGGTTAACAAGAGTAAGCAGACCACCATGTTCCTCAACAGCTAGTTAAATCGATTAACTCTCACAGTCACTACCGAATCGGCTATTAGCAACATAAGACTATTTATCCTGCTCTAAGTTCCCCCTCTAGATCGATTGTGCTTACATAGGTTGAACCATTAAGGTGAAATACTTGATAAAAATAGATTGAGCTAGATTGGCTTTAACTTTCGGACTCTAGCTGAGCCAAAACTCGCTGTCGAACTTCTTGATATGCAGATTCTACCCGTCCCAAATCCTTGCGAAAACGGTCTTTATCCATAACTCGCCCTTGTGGATCGTCTCGGTCTAGATCCCAAAGCCGACAGGTATCGGGACTTATTTCGTCTGCCAAAAGCAAATTTGATTGGTCATCTATGCCAAATTCCAGCTTGAAGTCTACGAGAGTAATCCGACAGCGATCGAAGAAGCCTTGTAAATTCTGGTTGATTTTAAGCGCCATGTTTTCGATTTCTGCTAGTCTTTCGGAACTAACTAAATCTAGTAGGGCTATGCGATCGCGAGTCAGCAGAGGATCGCCTAATTCGTCACTTTTGTAATAATATTCAACCAGAGGACGATCCAAAACCTTGCCTTCTGATAAACCCGTTTGACGGCAAAGACTGCCTGCAGCGATATTTCTGACCACTACCTCTACAGGCACAATGGTCACGGCTTTTACTCGCATTTGATTGGATTCAGGACAGTCTAGATAGTGAGTGGGAATACCCTTTGTTGCCAACCAGCTAAATAGCGCTGCGGTGATTTGACAATTGACTTCTCCTTTTCCCTGAATCTGCCCCCGCTTCTGGGCATTAAACGCCGTAGCATCATCCTTATAGACAGTCAGCAGAATCTCTGGATCTGCAGTGGCGTACAGAATTTTTGCCTTACCTTCATATAGCTTTTTCGCTTGTGACATTAGATTTTGGTATCCATGATTTGTAAACAGTTGCCAAAGTTAAGTTAAGAGTAGGTTAATAAAACCCAAATATCTTGTTAATATAAAAAGATAAAAATATAAAACCCTAAATATAGTAGCGCCTAGGCGTAGCGTTTTATTAAACCTCTTCTATTCAAATATCCATCAGAGCTGCAATTGTGAAAAATTGTTAAGCTAAAGCCAGACATAGCATAAAGTTGTTATTAATTGGTTTCTTAAGTACATCCCCGAACTATGGCAGCTAATAAAAATAAAAACGATTTTCTTCATCCACGACATTCCTATCGAGGCAGAGTTAAGCCAGAAAACTTAATTTTTAATTCTAATCTGCAGGAGTTCGCTCAAAAAATCAGCTACATCTGCAATCTAGAAACTGGAGGAAGACTGCCTCCTGACGAGGCTTACAAGCAGATTAAGTCTTTGTGGAAAGAGCTAAAGAAAAGCAAAAAAGAATTGGGCATCGGGCGTAATAGTCGTTAGTCTCAGGCAATATTAATTTGCGAACCTGTTTCTCAAATCAGAATGGTGACTGCTATAACTAGTAAGATTATTACTCATGGCTGATTATGTCTCGCTCCAAAGCTCTGCAATCTTACATTTTAATCCGCCTGCTTCTTGCTCCTCTAATGCTGTTGACGATCGCTACTATCGTTTTTTTGCTGTTGCGTGCGACTCCAGGAGATCCAGCCGATGCAATTTTGGGTACGAGAGCGCCTGAAGCAGCCAAGGCTGCATTACGATCGCAGTTAGGCTTAACCGATCCTCTCTGGCAACAATATTTAGACTATCTCAAAGATCTGCTCGGTTTCAATTTGGGCAGCTCTCTTTCTAGTCGAGGGTTATCAGTTTGGTCGGTAATCCGTGAATATTTCCCTGCTACTGTCGAGCTTTCCTTTTGCAGCATGGTCGTTGCGGTAACGGTAGGAGTTTTTACTGGTATGGTTTCGGCTTCCTCCTCTAATAAGTTTTTAGATGCGGGAGGTAGACTGTTTGGCATTATTACCTATTCTCTACCGTTATTTTGGGTAGGCATGGTACTACAGCTTATTTTTGCGGTTAACTTAGGCTGGTTTCCGTTAGGTACTCGTTTTCCCGTCAGCGCTGTTACTCCTCCGAACGTAACGGGACTATATATAATCGACAGTTTACTAGCGGGAGATCTGGGAATGTTGCTTAATACGCTTCATTATTTAGCCTTGCCCAGCCTAACTTTAGGATTACTGCTTAGCGGTATTTTCGAAAGAATTGTCAGGGTTAACCTCAAACAAACTCTCCAGGCAGACTATGTAGAGGCAGCTAGAGCCAGAGGCATCGGCGAAAGAACTATTCTAGTCAATCACGCCATGAAGAATGCTCTAATTCCTGTAATTACCGTTCTTGGCTTAACCTTTGCTGCTCTTTTAGGAGGTGCGGTGCTAACAGAGGTAACTTTTTCTTGGCCAGGTTTGGGTAATAGACTTTATGAAGCAATATCTTTACGAGACTATCCTACTGTTCAGGGAGTAATGGTATTCTTCGGTATTATTGTAGTGCTTGCTAGTATTGCGATCGACATTATTAATGCCTATATCGATCCGAGGATTAGATATTAAGACAGTCAACAGATAATCATCAAGGATTAGCATGGCGTTAACAGCTAACAATTACAAACCAACAACTATTAAAAATGGCTCGTTTAAATATACATAGCTTATCAATGCAGATTAGTCGCATGTTCGAGCAGGGACAGTCTTTTTTCTGCGAGATCAAGGTGCAGGATTGGTTAAGAGAAAGAAACGAAAATCCCGATGATTATGAAATTTCCTTTGAGGAAAAGCCAGCACCACCAGGATCGGATTTGGTTATTATGCGAGAAATTAAGCTGCGTCGTAAGGACGGCAAACCAGTTGAAGATTGGATTCAGACAGATATTAACAGTTATGTGTAAGTAAATTTAAGAGGTCACATCAACGCGATCGATGACGTAGCAAACGATCAGCCAGACACCAGCGGAGACAAAAATAGTTAACAGCAGCTTGAGAACAAAAAGCTTAACATCTGACAAGTCTTGGCTGAAATTATAGATCAAGGTAGCGTCGATCGCTGCGGTAAAAAATCCCAGTCCTTGTTTTAAATTTCTATTAGAGAATTTATTATTATTCATACGATATTATCAATATTAATTTTATAATTCCTCCAATTTTAAGAAGTAGTTGAGGATTTGCCCACTACGTAAGCGAACAATTGATAGTTAACAGTAAATAATTGGTAGAGGACGAATATCTATAGATATGACCATGCGACTCCGCTTCTGTTTGTATTAAGTTAAATTAACAAAGTCTGTAGCCTTTATCGATTTAATACCTGTGGAAGTCTGGAAAGCCCTAGAATCGTCAACTAAAAAAAAGCTGATTTACCTATTTGTTGCGGGATTATTGTTTTGGATTAGCATTACTCTTTTACTACCTACCCTACCGATTTATATTCAGGATGTCGGCGGGACGACTAAGCAAGTTGGAATTGTTATGGGTTGTTTTGCGATCGGTTTATTAGCCTCCCGCAGCTATCTGGGCAAAATGGCAGATCGTCGCAGTCGTAAGATCGTAATTTTAATTGGCTCATTCGTGGCAGCCTTAGCGCCCATCCTATATTTATCGGCAGATTCAATTTATAGTCTGGCTGCTATTAGAGCTTTTCATGGCATTAGTATTGCTGCTTTTACAATTGGCTATAGTGCCTTGGTAGTCGATCTCGCACCTGTAGAGCATCGAGGGACTTTGATCGGTCACATGAATTTGGCAGTGCCAATTGGGATGTCCGTAGGTCCAGCTTTAGGCGGATTTTTGCAGGCTAATGGCAAGGAATATGTTCCTGACGGTACGGGCTATGAGGTGCTGTTTGCGCTTTCTGCTGTCTGCGGTATTTTGACTTTTATTTTATCCAGTCAAATCGGCGCAACGGTTTTACCCGATGCCAAATCTTCGACTACAGATCGCGATCGCACTGCCAGAAATTTTAAACAGTTTACTCAGGATCGCGCTTTACTTGTCCCGACAATTGTTTTGCTTTTAATCGGCTTAGTGTTTGGAACTTTAGTAGCGTTCTTACCCTTATTTATCAAGGAGTTGGGCTTAGATTTTAACATCGGCTTGTTTTACACCGTTGTCGCCATGACGTCCTTCTCTGTACGCCTGTTTGTGGGTAAAGCCAGCGATCGCTATGGCAGAGGTTTGTTTCTCAGCGCTGCTTTAGTTTGCTACGTAATCTCGATGCTTTTACTAACGGTGGCGCAAACTCCGATGATGTTTATTTTCTCGGCGATCGCCGAAGGTGCGGGTGCTGGGGTTCTGATTCCTCTAACTTTAGCCTTGATTAGCGATCGCTCTTATGCCAATGAAAGGGGCAAGGTGTTTGCTTTTTGCATGGGCGGTTTTGATGTCGGAATTGCCTTGGGAGGACCTTCTTTTGGCTTTCTAGACGCTGTTTTAGGGGGTTATCGAGGTATATTTGCTCTGGCTGCGGTTTTGGCTGCGATCGCTCTGGTAATATTCGTGACTCAGGTAGGAAAAGATAGGTCGCACTCTTTCAACTTTGCCTTAGGTAAAGCACCAGACGTTTATGCTTTAGAACATAAGTTTGGTTTGTAATTTTTAGCGCTGTTGAATACATTGCCTGTAGTTGAAGCTGTTTTTGATGGCTTCTATTCAGATTGGAACTACTTTGTATAGCGAAAGAAAAATCCTTCGATCTTCTCTGCCAGTTTATTTGGGAAAAGATTGAAGGACTTAATTTTTAATGAAATCAAAATCTGATTCTATAACTAAGCTAAAGCTGCTGCTGCTGCCTTAACGCCAGACTTCGGCTCAAAGTCGTGACCTAGTTCGGTTAGAGTTGCCTCTAAACAAGAGATAGTCATTAAAACATCGCGATCGCTAATAAAGCCAAGATGACCGACGCGGAAAATCTTACCTTTAAGATGATCCTGTCCACCAGCTAGGGCAATATCATATTTTTGGCGCATAGTAGTTCTGATTGCCTCGGCATCATCAGTCTTAATTGCCGTTACCGCAGTACTAGCAGCATTATCGGGAGCAAGAAGATCCAGTCCCATTGCTCTAGCAGCAGCGCGGGTAGCCTGAGTTAAGCGATTGTGACGAGCAAAGATGTTTTCTAAACCTTCTCGCTGCATCATCTGTAGGGCAGTCTGTAGCCCAAACATCAAGTTGATGGGTGGCGTGAAGGGAGTACTGTCTTTGGCGTTAGCTTTTTTATATTTACCCAAGTCCATATAGAAGCGAGGGAACTTGCTGGTTTCATAGGCTTTCCAAGCTTTATCGCTAACGGAAATAAAGCCCATGCCAGGAGGAATCATATAGCCTTTTTGCGATCCTGAAGCAACTACGTCTAGTTCCCACTCATCTACAGGCACGTTGTATGCACCCAAGCTGGTCACGGCATCAACAATAATCAAAGCTTCACCATGAGCTTTAACGTGCTTGTTAATCGTCTCTAAATCGTTAAGTACCCCTGCGGAGGTTTCGGAGTGGGTGATGACAACCGCTTTAATTTCCTTGTTAGTATCTGCTTCTAACTTAGTGCGAATCTCTTCCGTGTCTAGAGATTTACCCCAATCGGCAGTAATTCGTTCGGTTTGCAGACCAAACGCTTCGCAAATTTGCGCCCAGCGATCGCCAAACTTACCGTTGACACCAACCAAAACGCGATCGCCAGGACTGAGGAAGTTAATCATTCCCGCTTCCATTGCCCCTGTACCTGAAACGTTGAGAGAGAGGACTTCGTTTTTAGTCTGGTGTAGCCATTTTAGATTTTGGTTAATCTCCGCAATCACCTTGCTAAAATCACCGCTACGGTGTCCGATGGGGTGTTTACCTAAAGAGATCAATACCTTCTCTGGGACTGGAGTGGGCCCAGGAATCATTAACATATGCTTGTCTTCCATGAAGTCTTCCTTATTTTTTCAGCTAACCAGGTCGTTTATTTTATCTTATGGCAAGTTCGCATCCCCATTTCCTAAAAAAATTAGTAGAAATTTACGTTGCTTAGAATTGACAGACTAAATTTTCCACAACCGAGTTAAGAGATAAAATCTCTTATCAAGAAGAATTAAGATCGGGATATATACCTAGATTTTCATGGGAAGATATAGAACTGCTTTTCTAGAACGAAATCGAGGTTTTTACAATGGCTCAACTTAGATTAGGCGACACCGTGCCTGATTTTACTCAAGACTCCAGCATGGGAGAAATCTCCTTTCATGAGTGGGCTGGAGATAGCTGGGTAGTTCTCTTCTCACACCCTGCTGACTACACCCCTGTCTGTACGACTGAATTAGGCGAAGTAGCCAAACTCAGATCCGAATTTGATAAACGCAATGTTAAAACAATTGCTTTAAGTGTCGACGATGCTGATTCCCATAAAGGTTGGGTAAGTGATATTGATGAAACTCAAAGCACAAAGCTCGACTATCCCATCTTGGCGGATGCAGATAAAAAGGTTTCCGACCTTTATGATATGATCCACCCGAATGCTGATGCTAAAGTTACCGTGCGATCGGTATTTATTATCGACCCCAACAAAAAATTGCGTTTGACTTTAACTTATCCCCCAAGTACGGGACGCAACTTCCCCGAAATCTTACGAGTCATCGATTCCTTACAGCTAACTGACAACTATTCAGTTGCCACTCCTGTTAACTGGAAAGACGGCGAAGACGTAGTAGTCTCTCCTAAAATTTCTACAGAAGACGCGAAGAAGAAATTTCCTAAAGGTGTAGAAGAAATTAAGCCTTACCTACGGATGACTCCTCAACCAAACAAATAAGACAGACTGATTCTTGTGAATCACGTAATTAACAATAGAGGTGGGTATAACCTGCCTCTTTTTTATGGAAATAATAGTTTCATATAAAATCAAACTTTGGAAAAAAAAACTCTCATTATGCGGACACAAAATATATTTTATTTACAGAGAGCTTGAATTCAAGCTCTCTTCTTCCCCTGAAGTTTGGGGTAGGTGTAAACCACATTCCTGCTTTAAGCCACGAAAGCGAGTATCTCTGGCATTATTATCATCGGCAGTGAAAGGTCGGCTAGAATGCCAATCACCGACGGTAACATAACCCTTATCAAAGAAAGGATGATAGGGCAAATCGAATGCTGTGAGATACTGATAAATATCTTTAGCGTTCCAGTCGAGAATGGGATAGATCTTATATAGAACGTCCTGGCGATCGATTCTGCTCAAACCCTGGCGATGGGAGGTTTGATTTCGTCTCAAGCCAGCCAGCCAAGCCGTAGCCTGCAATTCCTGCAACGCTCGCTGCATCGGTTCGACCTTACGGATCTGGTCGTATTGATTAAAAGCTTCTACGTCGTCTTGTTCCCAAAGTTTGCCATATATAGCTTCCATGCGGGCTGGAGACATACCTGACTGATAAACCTTAAGGTTTAACTCTAGTCTCGTGGTTAAAGCTTCAGCAAATTTGTAAGTTTCTATTGGCAAATAGCCCGTATCTACCCAGATTACTGGGATTTTGGGAACAACTCTGGTTACTAAATGAAGCATCACCGCTGCCTGAACTCCAAAGCTAGTACTCATTACTAAGCCGTCACCAAAAGTTTCGGCACTCCACTCCACTAGAGACGAAGCTTCAGCATTTTCTAGCTGTTGATTGATTTGGAATAGATCGAGACTAGGTGCTGTGACAGAGGCAGAGATCATGTTTGGTATATTCTCTAGACTGGGCGGACGATTGATTAGTTGTATAACGTAACCCAATTAGGTCAACTAGTTTTATCATAGCGATTACCTTTCAGGTACGCTGGGTGATTACCCAAAGGGTACCGCAAACTTGTTCAGTTTACGATGCTAAACCTAATTATTTCATGGGCTGTTCTTGATTACAATGAGACTAAATTGCGACTAAATATCGATAAGTTTTTTAACATTAATCGATCTGTATAAATTGGTTTTAGCGATCGCTAAAAAAATATGCTTCGCGACCATCTGAGGGATACGCTTCGCGATCGCAACTTATTGGTTCTGGCTATATCTTTTCTACTCTTCCGTTCGTTTGATTAATTGATAGAGAGAAATGGTAAACCATCAATATCTAATCGAGCATTTTTGTCAAAAATAATTACGTCAAAAGCGATCGTAATAAGCTAACCGCATCGCTGACACAAAGCAACCCGTTAATGTTGAATATGACATCATGCATCACACTAATGCATACATTGGCAATATAGTTAGTGATGTTAAGCTCATCTAAGCACCTGTGAGCAAAGAAAACTGTTTAAAGCTATGAGATAGATTACCGCCTACGCGATTTCCTCATGTACAAAGGTGTTGCTCGTACTCCAATTTGTTCCAGCTTAATAACCGTTGCAAAAAGTATGATTTCAAATCCTTATTTTTTTCTTTCTTCAATTTTAGAACTAATTGATTTGACAAATAAAATGGCGTTGGGATCTCAGATTACAAAATAATAAATATTCGCTCGCAAAATGCTTTTGATATAAGCTGCATTTTTTTAAGAGGATGTTTTAAAAGTGTAGAATATCACTTGTATAGAAAATAGCTTCTCAAACACCCTCTAACAGTTTGATGAATATCATAATTGAGATGTGAAAAATATCAATCTCACTTTATAGCCTTCAAATATTTTTTCAGGCATATAATTTGGCTAAAAAAAGTATAAACAAGGTTACTCTGCAAAACTACCTACTGAGTAATTTTACAGTTATTTTATACTGGTCAGTATCGTTATTCTTGATTATAGTAATAGTTCTATATTTCTAAATTACTATTTGTCAATATATATATGCACTCTGTTAGATCGAAAAATCGGGAATTTAATACTTATATAAACAGTTTTATTAATCTACAATATCAGCCTCTAAAAATGTTAGTCTGGAGAACTTTAACGCTTGCTCTATTTATAATTCTTTTTCTTATTAGAGATTATAAATCTTATCATTTCGACTTTGAATATTGGTTTGCCTGGAGTCCACTTCTGGTTGCATTTTCCTGTCTGCTAACCCTTAATTTTCAGTCATTATGTTTGGGTTCAATGTCCTATCAATATCGGCATCATGATACTTCATTTCAGATTGCCAAAAGATTTATACAGTTTGAATATCCTCCTCTAATTAACGGCTTGGAGCATAAGTTGAATTATAACAAGCTTGCTTACCAACGTTCTTATCTTGTCTTATTTTGCTTGCTCATAATCTTGCTCTGCCTAATAAATAATAATGAAATTATCTGGCAAACATTTAATTTTGAGCAATCTCAATATTTAGCATCTTTTGTCTATATACTATTAATTTCGCTGTTAATGTTTACGGCTTTAGTAGGCTCGATGTTTATTTTAGCTCGAAAGAGACAGGTCGAATTAATTGAGCTAGAGCTTTTTTGGATCAAATCTGCATCCACACTGAGATATATTAACTGATCTAATTGGACGAAATTTATACAGTCAATAAAAAACGCCCGTTTACAGACGTTCTCGTTTATAAAAATACAGCAAATCGCTTCATCGTGCCTAGTCAGGGAAAGCAGTAACCGTAACAATTACTGTACCTGAATCAGTTTCGCCATAAGCATCCTGAACCGTATAGGTCAAACTAAACTCGCCAGGTATTGAACCAGCAGTATAAACAATTTTATTCTCCTGAATCTTTGCATTACCGCCAAAAATACTATCAATAGAAGTAACGGTAGTTGCATCACCTTCTGGATCTGTATCGTTTGCTAATACGTCGATAGTGACTGAATTGTAAATTCCTACCGTAGCAGTATCATCGTTTGCTACTGGTGCGCTATTTGGAATTACCGTGCCTCTAATTGGTTGCTTAATTGCCGAAAAAGTATGATTATCTGATTCAAATGCCGAATCACTGCGATCGCTAGTAACTACAATTTCATCGTAAGCTGAATCATCATTAAAGAAAATATTTACGAATGAAAAAGGCTCTGTTTTATGTCCGCTCTCTACCGAATCATATACCGAATTTGGGTTTCCTTGATATTCACTAGTGGTTACTGTTTCTGAATTTTTAATAAAATTAACCAAATCTTCAGTTCTGAAAGAGGCAACCGCTACACCATCATTCTTAAAAGTAATTTCATTAAATGAGTCGCCTGCTGACCACCAGAAGCCAAAATATTTTTGATCTTCATTAACATCTATTTTAAAGCTTTGTAGAAAACCACCTGATTCAGTTTGATTCTGAGTAATGAACTTGGAAACGTTAGCACCACCCCATTCATTGGACAGGGTAAGCGCCAGAAAAATGAAGCTGTAATATGCTATTGAAATCCATCTAGTAACTAGTAATCGGATTCTTAATG
>ENA-ORXT01000696-ORXT01000696.1-marine-metagenome-genome-assembly--contig:-NODE-696-length-51376-cov-17.226632_pt1 | contig 51376 bp, 44 predicted proteins | sample MGYA00237868_ERZ511482 | MGnify/ENA metagenome assembly ERZ511482
CGTAGGAGTCTGGGCCGTGTCTCAGTCCCAGTGTGGCGGATCATCCTCTCAGACCCGCTATAGATCGTCGCCTTGGTAAGCCATTACCTTACCAACTAGCTAATCTAACGCGGCCCCATCATTCACCGATAAATCTTTCCCCCGGAGGGCGTATACGGTATTAGCAGTCGTTTCCAACTGTTGTTCCGTAGAAAATGGTAGGTTGCCACGCGTTACTCACCCGTCTGCCACTGTCTGCCATCCGAAGATGGTTTCTCGTTCGACTTGCATGTGTTAAGCCTGCCGCCAGCGTTCGTTCTGAGCCAGAATCAAACTCTCAGGTTGAAAGTGATTCGACTGTCGTTTTAACTGGCACGATACAATAAATTGTATCTTGCTTCGTTGCGTTTATTTCAAAGAAATAACGAGATCCACTTTGGTCATAAATGACCCAAGCGATTTCATTATTTACTAATAAAAGAAACGTCAAAACAGTCGTTCAACTGAATGTGCAGCTTGTTACCAAGTCTGCGCACAGCTAAGCGCCGCCTGCGTCTCTCTTCCCATATTCACAATGTCAAACAACAAGAAAGGACGGATTGTCTGCTCTCTCCAAAATAAAAGGCCTCTAAAAGGCCACCCGGTTAGACGTATTGTCTTTGCCGAGGAGCGCTATATAGGGGCCTAAATTTTCATACGCAACACCTAATTTCAAAAAAAATGCAGAAAGTATGAATTCTTCTAAAATCTGTAGTATTACTGTCAATAAAGACCGATAAACTAGGCAATCGAACTTCAATGAGGCCCAAAATGACATCCAATTACCGTATAGCTCGGCGTATTTTATTGGCTGCTTTCTGTTTCCAGTCAGCGTTAGTAACAAATGCGTGCCAAAATAGCAAGGATTCTCGCGATTCCTTACACAGCTCACAAGCTGAACAGACCGATTCTTACCTGAAAGCTGACCCTAAAAGCTCTGCAAAGAACGTAATTCTCTTTATTGGCGACGGAATGGGGGTCTCTACTGTGACGGCCGCGCGTATATTTGACGGTCAATCCCAAGGCATGAAAGGCGAGGAGCACAGCCTCGCGTTTGAGGACTTCGATAATGTGGCTTTGGTGAAGACATATAATACAAATGCCCAGGTCCCCGACAGCGCAGGCACCGCCACGGCCATCCTGTCAGGGTACAAAACGAATATTGGCGCCGTGAATGTACCCCATGACCTTTTGGATGCTAGGTCTGCTGATGCTTGCAATCCATCAGCCCTGCCCCCTACACTATCTGATATAGCGATAGGCGCAGGAAAGTCCGTGGGAATTATCTCAACAGCGCGTCTTACCCATGCAACGCCCGCCTCCATGTATGGCCACGCCCCTTCACGCGACCTCGAAGCTGATAAGGACATAAAAGGCCCATTTGTTGGCTGTACCAGCCTTGCGCAACAGCTCGTGGATAGCAACGCCGAGGTCATTATCGGCGGCGGCCACAAAGAGTTCACAGACGAGCAAATCGATGCCCTTAAAACTTCGCATATATATGTGAGTAACAAAGATGAACTGATGAGCGCGGCAACTGGCAAGTCCTTGCGGGGGTTCTTTAGCCGCTCCCATATGAGCTTTGAGGCTGATCGCGGGAAAACTGAAGAGCCTTCTTTGGCTGATATGACCCGCATTGCAATTGATCGCCTCTCCTCAAAAGAAAATGGATACGTCCTTATGGTGGAAGCCGGACGGGTTGATCACGCCCATCACGGCTCGAACGCTTACCGCGCCATGCGAGATATGCAGGCGCTCAATGAAGCCGTAAAGGTCGCCAAAGAGAAAACAGGCAACGATACGCTTATCCTTGTTACGGCAGACCATAGTCACGTGTTCACGATTAGCGGCTACCCGGTTCGGGGCAATCCGATCTTAGGGCTCGTTAAAGGCTTTGATCCTGAAAAAAGGGAAATAAATACCACGCTCGACCAGGATGGCAAACCCTACACGACGCTTGGCTACTATAACGGTCCCAATGTACGCGAAGCCGACAGCCCGGCTCTCACGGATAATATGGTTCAGGACCCTGATTTTCAGCAACAAACTGCCGTGAACCTGAACTCCGAAACACACGCCGGCGAAGATGTGCCATTATATGCGCGCGGCCCGGGCGCTGACGGTGTGAAAGGCGTCATGGAGCAAAACGAAATTCATGGGGTCATTGTTAGGGCTTTAGGGATTAAATAGCTCAACATTATTCATATATAATTTTAATTGCTGCACTCGCCGCATTTGCCTTCCGCCTCATCGACCGCCTGAATAGCTTTCTCAACGGTCTTATCGCGGTTGAGCCAGATCGGAGCGAGTTGCGGCAAAGCAAGTTTTAAAACTGAAGACATCCATAAAATTTAGTGCTGCCAATCCATGCCTGCAACATAAAAAATTTCGTATACCCAAGACACGAACGCTGTTCACAAAGAGGACTATTTTTCTAGGCAGCCCGCCTACTGTCATGGTACGGAGATCTATGGCATTTTATAACCGACATATATTACCGCGAATGCTCGACGCTTCTTGCGGGTTAAAGCCGATTACCTACCAACGCAAAAAAGTCGTACCCCATGCCGAAGGACTTGTTTTAGAAATTGGTATCGGTTCGGGTCAGAACTTACCTCATTACAATCCCGACAAAGTGTCTAAAATAATCGGCGTTGACCCGGATGACCATATCTGGAAACGCAGCGCAGAACGCCGGGCCGCCTGCCCCATTGAGGTCGAACGCATAGGGTTATCCGGCGAAGACATACCGCTGAAGAGCAAAACAGCAGACACGGTTGTAGTGACATACTCGCTTTGCACCATACCCGACCCCGTTAAAGCCCTCTGCGAAATGAAGCGCATTTTAAAACCTGGCGGTAAAATCTTGTTCTCCGAACACGGCAAAGCCCCTGACGCAAAAGTCCATAAATGGCAAAACCGCCTTGATCCTCTATGGGGCAAAATTGCAGGCGGGTGTCATAGTGGCCGCGATATTCCCGGGATTTTTCAGCAAGCCAATCTTAAGTTCGAAACCCTAGAAGAAATGTATATCCCCGGACCGAAAGTCTTGAGTTACAATTATTGGGGCTCGGCTATCGCCTGACATGACTTTGCTCTACACGGGCTGACTTTTATACTGGCTGGGAGTCACGCCATACCAACGTTTGAACGCCTTGTTAAAAGCAGCCTGATCATTATAGGCCAAAGCTTGAGATATGGCGGCAAACACCTCGCCGTTCGTATGCAGTTCCTGAAATAACGCCTTGCGCTCGTCTTCTAGCAACTTCCGAAAACTTAATCCCTGCGACTTCAGTTTTTGACGAAAATTACGCTCCGGCATATCCATGCGAGCCGCAACGCTTGATAAGCTTACAGCTCCTAGGCTCATGGCTGACCTGATAGACGCTGTGATCGCGATTTTGAAATTTTCAGACTCGTCACCCCGCTCTAAAATTTTATCGAGCATCCCAACAGCCTGTGCCAGCTTTTCAGCATCTCGCGTCAGCAAAGTTTTCTCCATGGCATGCGGATGAAACTCCGCATGATTACGGGGTGCCCCAAAAATAACTGGGCACTGCATAGCGTCTTCGTAAATTCGTGTATCTTTAGGAGCGCGGGGCATTAGCGTGACTTCTTTGAGCTCATGTCCAGACGCCCAACTCAGCCAACGGAACGCTGTCGCATAAGCGCCCAACACCAAGCTCATCACATGGTGCATTTCCCGGACCTCCTCATAGGGATTAAAGGTGAAATAATGTCGACCGTTCTCCACGCAATATTTTGGCGTGGCGATGTCTATAGCCAGACGTTGGTAACGCCTATTCATCTCGAAGACCTGAGCCAAGTTTTCACAATAGCTATATATAGATCCTGTTTTTTCAAAGTCATGAACTCGAAATTTATATCCGATTTGCATGGATATCCGCGGCGCAGAGAGCGCTTCTGCCGCCGCGATTAACATACGCTCAACGCGCGCCACATCCGTTCTCCCTCGGGGGTCGAGGAAATCGTCTTCCGTTAATTCGAGTGCCTCAAGGGAATCTTGACGTGAAAAGCCACTCATTTCTAGCTGCTCGAGTTGCACCTCGAGGTATCGAAGCGACATCGTCATACGAAGATGCGCGTACTTATTTTCTTTAATCGGCCCCATTACACCCTTTAAAGTAGATAAAAAGGCATTTTTGTCAATAAAGACAAGTTAATAAAGGTAATAAAGACAATAACTTTGTCAGTAATGACAAGCTCTGTATCCACTTTCTAACAATACTAAGCCGAAAAAATCCCATATTTGTCTCGTTAGATGATGGGGGCGTCATCAGTTATACGCAGACTGCCGGGGCGCAAATCTGCGATAACAAGCGCGCTGAAGACCAAAACCTTCAGCGCGTTTAGTTTTTTAGCCTAACCCGTTTTCTTAGGCAAATCAGCAAATTTACCCTCACGCTTTTCTGCGCGGGCTTGCATGGCTTCCATCATTTCAGGCGGGATCAACATAGACATGTTCCAGACCGCTATATTATCTAAGGCCTCTGCAGTTGTATGGTCACGGCTATATGTAATGATCCGCTTACAGCCATAAACGGCCATTGGCGGTTTAGACGCAATCTCTGCAGCAATCTTCATTACTGCGCCCATCATCTCTTCGTGAGTGTCATAGGTCTCATTGTAAAGCCCGCGGAGTAACGCCTCATCCGCTTTCATCTTACGGCCAGTATAGGCCATTTCCCTAACGATGCCTTCCGGGAGATGATTCAGGATACGCGGAAACGTGCCGATGTCCGCCGTCATGCCGACATTAATTTCAAATATAGTTACATAGCTATCGATCGTCCCGAAACGCATATCGCAAGCGGTTACCAGATCAACCCCGCCGCCAATACACCCCCCTTGAATAGCGGCAATCACGGGAATGCGGCACTCTTCGAGGACGGACAAGCTGGCCTGCAAGCGTTTGACTGTCGTGTAAAATCCAGCGCCGTACTCGGCTTTGTTTTTATCCCCGTTGAGGGTCGCCTCCCCCGCCAGCATACTAATATCAATCCCGGCAGAAAAGATAGGGCCGGTAGATGAAATCACAATAACACGGGCTTTAGCATTATCGTCAATGTCGTGAATAATTTCCGGGAGCTCGTGCCAGAAATCCACACTCATGGCATTGCGCTTTTCAGGGCGGTTCAGCTTAATGTGCGCAATATTGTTTTCGATAGAAACATCGAAGCATTTGTAAGACATATATGCCTCCTACAGTTTAAATAAATAACCTTTGGACGGATCAGCTTGATTGTTGAGATGGTCCTTGTAGCATTTCAGGAAAGCAGGTGCGCCGTCTTCTTGCGAGACGGACAGCCAGCCTTGCGCGCTTTTACAAAATGGCAACCAGCGGGCTCCGAGGTTTTGAGCAAACCGCTCACCGCCCCATTCGCCCATTCGCAATTTGGCGCGGTCAGGGGCAAAAAACATGACAGGCGGCGCGCCTTTCTTGGCTTTTGGCGGCGGTGCACCTTTCCAATGAGATTTTCCGACCATACAATTATAGACGAGGTTTTCCTCGAAATGGTCGTAGAGGTCACCGTTGACCTTGCCGTTACCCGCCATGTCGATAATGGCAGTTTTCACATCGGGGTTTAGATCGGTGATTGTATCGTAAGTTTGAACCTCGTGGTAAAACCCTGTGTCTTTGACAAAGTCTTTATTACCTTCGGAGGTCAAGCCCACAACTTTCACGCCGCCGCTTTGTTTGAGGCAAAACGCCGTTCCAAGAGCCGTCTTGGATGAGGCGCTGATGACAACGATTTGCTCCGCTCCAAAATATTTTGAGTCTGTGAAAAAATCATCAATGAGAAAGCTCGTAGTGAATAAGGGCCGAAGGACCGGCTGCAAATCTTTGTACGCGTCAACAAATGAAGGGTCTGCGTCAGTGAACGTGTAGCTGTTGTAAACAGGATGCAGTGTTGTTCGGTGGGCATTCCCGTCTTGGAACCCCATCGGGTTTAATTTGACGGGCTTTAGATCCATGGATTTCGCAATGGGGAAAAAGCCGTAGGTTTTTGTTCCAACGGCTACGCCTTCGCAGTTAGATTCCGTCACAAGGCCGTAACCCCAGACAGGCATGCGTCCAGTTCCTGCGTGCTCAATCCCGTAGTCAGAAGGTTCAAAGAACTTCCAATATCCGATCTGATTCCCCGTGACCATGTAAGTGATGTTATTCGCCGTCAGCGCAAAGGGGCCGATTTCAACGCGGACAAAGCCGTCTTGAAGCGCGCCGTCATCTTGTGACACTAAAGTGACATCCGCGAAATCTTCGCGGTTCACCAATAGGGTTTGATTGCTCATTAAAAGACTCCTTCGCCGCCGCAACTGATGAGAAGTTGTCCCTCTAGCCCGGCGCGTCTGTGTTTATGGATTTTGCGGTATTCGTCGGAACTCACCGCTTCGAACATTTTGGCCGCGCTTGGGTATTTGACGATAGCCACTGCGTCCCAATCTCCTTGGCCAATCATAAAGACATTCGCCGCGCCGCCGTAAATCGTTTCCACGCCTTTAGCGCGCATCATCTCTCCGAAAGCTTTGGAGTACCGACCATAGGCCTCTTTGCCTGAAACATCCTCGCCGTCCTTGTAAGTCGCCCGGTCTTTAAACTTGAGAAGGTTGACCATGAAAACGGGCTCGCCGGCTTTGGCGTGGCCAAGGAATTCTTTTATTTGTTCTGGCGTCGGGTCGAGTGCGTTCAGCGTTGCCATATCTAATCCTTATACCCGGGGTGCTCCATAACCTCTGACTTCGATTTTTTGACCCAATCACTAGGGACAAAGAAATCAGCGGCAAGTGGGCCTTCGTAACCCGGCTGGTTATATTGCGCAAAATCCGTCGTTCCGTTTTCAGCCAGGATAAATTCGTCGATAACAAATTGGCCGGTGAACTCAGCCGCTTTTTTGCTCATGAGTATAAATGCTGCGTCTGCCATAATCTCCGGCGTGCGGCTCATTTTAGCCATGCTGTCACCGCCGAGCACATTACGCACAGCCGCTGTATCGATAGACGTCATGGGCCATAAGGAATTCACAGCAATACTATCTTTGGCGAATTCAGCAGACATACCCAGCGTACACATGCTCATGCCATATTTCGCCATTGTGTAGGCTGTATGATTGCGAAACCACTTCGCAGACATGTCGAGCGGCGGGGCGATATTGATGATGTGAGCATTTTTGCTTTTCTTCAAATGGGGATAACATTTCTGACTCATGAGGAATGTGCCGCGGGCATTGACCTGGTTCATTAGGTCATATCTTTTCATAGGCGTCAGGGGCGTTGGCGTAAGTGAAATCGCGCTCGCATTGTTGACGCAAATATCAATACCGCCGAACTTGTCCACACAAGCATCCACAGCCTTTTGCACAGCCTCTTCGTCCCGAATATCGCAAACAATAGGGAGGGCCTTGCCGCCCGCCTCTTCTATTTCCTTTGCAGCCGTGTAGATTGTTCCGGCGAGTTTTGGGTGTGGCTCAGCAGTCTTTGCTGCAATGGCGACATTCGCGCCGTCACGGGCAGCCCGCTTAGCTATAGCAAGGCCGATGCCTCGACTGCCGCCGGACATAAAGATGGTTTTATTTTTTAGGGACATGGAGCCTCATAATAGTGTAAGAATTGGATAGATACTTAATATGCATATTGTTGCATAAAGACAAGGGAAAGCCATGGCCCTCTCTGAAGCCATTTTAATCTGCCTCACCGAGCGGCCCATGAGCGGCTACGATTTGGCGAAAACATTTGATGCCTCTATCGGCTTTTTTTGGCGCGCCTCCCATCAACAGATTTACCGAGAGCTCGGCAAACTTCGGGAGAAAGGCTATGTCAAAAGCCAAGAGATTACTCAGTCCGGAAAACCCAACCGCATCGTCCATACGATTACGAAGCCCGGACGCGTTCACCTTAAAGCTTGGTCTTCCAAACCCAATAAATTGCCTTCTACTAAAGACGAACTATTGGTCAAGTTCTACGCACTAGAAGGCGTCGACCTTGGCGCACTCAAAGAACAAGTGTTTGTTCGCCTTGAAGAACATCAATCCCGGCTTGGGCGTTTCAAGCAAATTAAAGAACGATTTTACATGGGTAAAGATTTGACTCTGAATCAGAAGGGTAAGTTGATGGTATTAGACATGGGCCTCGAAGACCAAGCGCGGAGAGTTGACTGGTGGCAGAACGCACTTGTCCGTATTGCAGAATTTGAAAAAGAAGACCGCTAACCTATTAATCCCTGTGCAAATTTAGAGTTCCAAATCGTATAAAATCCAAAAATTAAATTCACGAACAGCAAGCACATTACCGAGAACGACCCTAAGTCTTTTGCTTGTTTCCCGACCGGACTTATCTCCGGCGAAATATGGTCAATGATACTTTCAATCGCCGTATTGAGCCCCTCCATCGCCAGAAGGATCAACATCAAGACAATCGCTATCAAAAAAGATGTGAACGGGACTTTCAAGAAAAAGAAGAGTACCATCGTCCAGAAGAAAATATAAAGCTCGAGCCTGGCAGCAAACTCATTGCGGAGCATAAACACCAGGCCGTCAACCGAATATCCCGCCGCGTTTTTCATCTGCTTGTAGGCTTTAACCAGCATGGCGGCTCCCTCTTGTGTTTAATATCACGGTTTTATGCGGATGTGAATTCCGTGGACAAGGGCGATTTTTCTTGTTGTTCCCAAAGCCGCGCATAGAGCCCCCCTTCAGCCAGCAAAGCATTATGCGGACCTTGCTCTTTAATTCGGCCGTCTTCCATAACAATAATCTTATCTGCACCGACAATCGTAGAAAGCCTATGCGCAATAACGAGCGTTGTGCGGTTCTCCGTTGCTCGGTTAAGCGCCGCTTGAATGTCACGTTCGGTCACACTATCCAGCGCTGATGTCGCCTCATCCAGAATAAGTATAGCCGGATTTTTCAAGAGCGTACGGGCAATCGCAACACGCTGTTTCTCGCCGCCGGAAAGCTTTAATCCACGCTCTCCGACCATGGTCTCATAACCCTTTGGCAAAGCCTCGATAAACTCATGTATCTGCGCGTCCCTTGCTGCTTGTTCAACATCAGCTTGGCTCGCGTCCGGCTTCGCGTAGAGAATATTGTAGCCAATCGTGTCGTTAAACAGGACGGTATCTTGCGGAACGATACCGATAGATTTTCTAAGACTGTTCTGGGTAATGTCACCAATATCCATCCCGTCAACTTTCACGGCTCCGCCTTCAATATCGTAGAACCGAAACAAAATACGTGACAACGTCGATTTACCGGCCCCGGTCGGCCCGACAACGGCTACGGTTTCGCCTGGTAGAATTTCAAAAGAGACATCACTCAGGATAGGACGATCTTTCTCGTAACGGAACGCCACGCTCTCGAATTGAACATGCCCTTTAACATCGTTGATATCTTGCGCGCCTTCGCGGTCTTTGACCTCAGGTTCAATATCCAAAAGCGCAAACATTTTTTCCATATCGGTCAAGGCTTGTTTAATTTCTCGGTAGGCAAATCCAAGAATATTGAGTGGTCGATACACTTGCATCATCACCAAAGTAATGGTGGTCATAGACCCCAAGGTCATGTCGCCTTTCATAATCAGATACGCCGCCAGCAACATCATGCTGACAAGACCACCATTCATCAAAAGCGATTGGCCAATATTGACTGTAGCCAGCGAGGTGCGGGACTTCACCGCAGCGTTCTGGTAACCCTCCATCGCGTTATCATAACGATCGGTTTCGTAAGTTTCTGCATTAAAATATTTGACAGTCTCGTAATTCAGAAGACTGTCAATAGCTTTGGCATTCGCCTCCGTATCCTTCTTATTCATGGTGCGGCGAAACTTGAGGCGCCATTCCGTTGTTGCTATTGTGAACCAAATATAAGCAATCACGACCGCAAGCGCGATGACGGCAAATCGCCAATCATATACAATTGCAAAAGCCGCAGCGGCTATGACGAGCTGAAGAAGCGTTGGGCCAATATTAAAAAGTAAAAATCGGAATAAAAAATCGATGGAGCGAATACCCCGTTCGATAATTCGCGACAGACCCCCTGTGCGTTTCTCAAGGTGATAGCGAAGAGATAATTTATGCAAATGGGCAAAGGTCGCGGTAGCGACTTGGCGCTGCGCGTATTGCCCCACTGGCGTAAATAGATATTCCCGCGCTTCGCTTATCAACACTGATATAAACCGAAGACCACCATATCCAAACACAAGTAGCGCGATGAACAATCCCGCCTGCCCCCAGACACTGCCCGCTTTGCTCGCCGCTTCGACTGCGTCCACACTTCGCCCCAGAAAAAACGGCGCGCCGACAAGGATAAACTGCCCTCCAATCGTGAACAGAAGCGCTACAAACGTACGCAATTTGTAAGTCGGCTTATCTTCCGGCCACAGATAGGGCCACAGCCGCATAAAGCTCTTAAGCTGATAGGCAAGTTTCTCTTCGGGGAGCGGTTCTGTGTCATGGGTTGGACGCATTGAGACTATGTGGGGGCGCGAAGAATAAATGTCCAGAGAGGATAAATCCAAAATTCAACGTCACGCGTAGTTAAGAAGTCAACGTCTCTCCGTTGACACGCCTGCCGGTGTTTCCCACACGATTCCCGGCGGGTATTTTTTGTTTAAATCAAGAATAAAACGGCTCGGTCATCCGCCCGCTCTCCGAGGGCTTGCTGGAGTGTTGTCACGAGATCTTGTGTGAAGCTTGCGCTCGCTTTTGCGTCCCACGCGGATTGAACGCCGCGAATAAGATCATCTCGTTGAGTTCTTGCGGCTTTGCGGATACGGCCATCCGTCATCACTTTGCGCGCGACGATTGGAACATTCGCCCCCCGCAATTTACCCTCCAATGCCTTGCGGCCAAAGATGTATCCGCCAGCACCAGCAACGCCGCCAATAACAAGGCCAAAAGGGTTTGCGAGGAGCGGTGCGAGGATATTCGCCTTCGCAAGAATAACCGCGATAAGCACGGCTGATACCGTCGTTCCCGCAAGTGCCGTATCAGACTCCAGGCTCGCCACTTGAGGGGCAGCGACAGACAGACCTTCAAGATGGCGACTAACGTGATGGCTATCATCGAGCGACAGCACCATGGCCGGAAGGCCGTGATCACGGCAGAGAGGGTCCGTGACCTGTTCAATCTCGCGCTGGAGGCCCGCGAACCATTGTTTGATTTCAGGCTTAAGTTTCGTCTGAGCCTCTTCTGACTCCAGCCACACTTTAACCCGTTCGGCCAAAGCCGGCTCGACATCATCGAGGCTTTTGATACGCCCAGCGCGCCAATCCTGGAATAGTGGAACCACGCACGCTTCAGACATAGCATCGACTAAAACAGGCGCGATACGTGCTCCTAGGTTGGTGCTGGCGGCAGAGGCCTTTTGGAATATCGGCCCTTCTTCCGCGATAAGACCGTCTACCGCAGTTTTAAAACTCGCATGCAAATACTCAAACCGTCCGAGCCAAGCGAGGCCGCGAGCAATGGCAAATTCCGGCTCGGCGCCAACAACGACTTTAGCATTCGGGAAGGCTTTCTCGCAGGCAGGCCCAACCAACGGCAGACGCGACGCCCCGCCGGTCAAAAGTACGGTCTCCGGGTCTCGCCCGCCGAGCATATTGACCGCTTCGCGCAAGGCATAATCAAACGCATCCGGCCATGTGTAACCGTTCAGGCTTTTGAGCGGCGTGCCTAAAATTATCGCAGCATCGGCTTTATCAATCCGAATTTCAAACAATACGCCCCTGCCAATGGGCAATCGTTTAATCATCTCAACTGTCTTCTCTTCACCGTTGAAATATTGTTCTTTCGCGAGGCGGCACCAATATTCCATGATGGGACGGTAATGCGGATATTTTGCAATTAATTGTTCAATTTTTTTGCGTTCTGATTGACGTGCCAAATTGATGTCAAAAATAATTGTATCCAGCAATCCAGAGCCGAGCACATTATGCCCGACATCTTCGGCTTCGAGGTCGCGGCAATAGGTGAAGTCTGTTGTCGATGAGCCAATATCAACAATGAGGACACTGGAACGCGCAGCTTCCAGATCGAGATAGCCTTGTTCCAAGGCTGTCATCAATGCTGCACGGCTTTCAGGGACAATCCGCGTTGACGCCAGTCCAGCTTTCACAAACAGAGCTTTATAATTTTTGCGGTCACTCTCAGACCATCCGGACGGGCACCCAATTATAAAATCACTGTTACTCGGCCCGTAAATTTTCTTATCTGCAGCCAATGTTTCTGTAAGTGTTTTAGCAAATAATGTTGTTGGTTCATGGACCGCTTTATCGGTTATATCGCGACCTTTAAACTTCACCCAGACATCCGGGTTCTGACCCATCAGGGATATATTTACAGCGTCCGCGCCAATTTTAAGGCCTTGCTTAGTGCGGGCGATGGCTGTGACAAAACTTTTCTCACCGCGAAATTCGAGGATTTCAGGCTCGCGCATGGAGCGGCCATAGGCTCGGCCCAAAGCCGTCTCGCCGTGCCCAAGGTCAAAGCCGATAAACTCTTTGTCTTGTTTGGTTTTACTCATCGGTTCCCCACACAGTTCCCCGCTTGATAACGGCGTCCCCTGCCATGAGCGCAGGGGCGACTACCTTCACCTCCCCGTCTCCGTCAATGCCGGGCAGAACATCAAACAAGCTTTCTGTTTTAGGAGAGTATTCAATAAGCTGCACGCCTTCAGCGCTCAAAACAGATTCCAGTTCTTGCCGAATAAGCCTGAGCGCGAAATCACCATCCTCGGCACGGCCCGCCTCAATCAAGCCCTGTACTAACCCCATCAAGCGCGCATCTTGGCGCCAGTGTGTTTCAGTTGCAGGCTCTGCGAGGCGCAACATAATATGGTCCGCTGTGCGCAAGGCATCGGCGAGACTATCAATGAATCCGTTTACATCCGCTGTAATTCGCGCTTCCGCCTCGAAACGTCCCGTATGATCCTCAAGCGCGATGGGACGTTTGATAAAAGGTATTTTGTATTTCAGGTGCGCCCAGTCTTTGGGGTCAAAGAAGCGAAGGCCTGCGAGCACGCCCGCACAGACCACAAGCAGAGCCGTACCATTCAGTACGCCCGCAACTGCAAACACACCTGCCGCCCCGTAAAACAAACTGCGCCCGGCTATTTTGCGAGCTTCCGGACGTGGTGTTTCACGCCAGATAACTTCTGCGCCTGTACCCCGGTCGAGTATCCCTGCTCCCGCCTTGACCATTTCAAGCAGCCATAATCCGGCCTTGTGAAGATGTGGGTCGGAGATGTCTTTGACGAAACGCGCACCGCTGGCGTCCAAAGCTTTACGGGCTTCGGTCACGATTTCAGCGGATGACAATGTGTCGCCTACCAGTAATTCCTGCAAGCGTACGCGCTCAGGCTCAAAGGCCCGCGCGAGGGATGGCACGGTGGCTGGTAAGTTTTCACTCATAGACATGATGTTGGCACTGACAAGGCCAGAGTCAAGGTCACAAAAAAAGCCCCTCCGAATGGAGAGGCATTGTGTTTATTTGCGGTTCATTGTGTGTATTGGGTTAGAAACGAAAAATGCACTAAGATCCGTATTTAATCGAACAGCCATAGGGCGCTGTTTCAGCAGCGGCGACAACTGAACCCGATTTCACGGCGGTCAAAGCTTCGCGCACATAGTTCGTAGCGCCTGACACCGTGGCCGGGCTTGCACTTCGGTTATCATCAATGGCACCTTGATAGACGAGTGTTTGGCTCGCATCTATCACATACATGTGCGGAGTTGTTTTTGCCGCGAATGTACGTCCAGCCTCACCGGAGGGATCTAGAACAACAGCGGTTGGGCTCGCTTCAGCAGACGCATAATACGCATTTGCTTCTTCGCCGCTCATATAGCCTTGCTTGCCTGGAGCCGATGAAATCACGGAGAGCCAAACTACATCGTCAGCCGCCGCTTCGGCTTGCAGATCTTGCATATTGTTTGTGGAATAATGTTTCTTCACATATGGACAACCTTTGTTTGTCCATTCGAGGACAACCGTCTTGCCCGCGAAGTCAGACAGGTTGTGGCTTTTGCCATTTGAATCTGTGACGGTCATATCGGCGACGTTTGAGCCTGTCGCGATTTTCGCGCTGGCAGGTGCGGCAATAGCAAATGCGGTTGCGGCTAGACCTGCGATAAGTGTGGTTTTAAGTGTCATTAAAGTCTCCCTTAGGGTGAGCTCTTATATTAGAGCTTATGGGTTTTGAGCCCCCTCGATGGCGTTGCGTAGCACATCTTGAGTCAAAATTTGAGGGAGAATCGCAGGACTCACATCATTGTTACCTTCTCCGGGTTTTATTGGGGCATAGACGAGATAAAGCGGAACGCCAGAACGGCCATGAGAGGCAAGCTCGCGCGCAATCTCGTCATTTTTGTTTGTCCAATCCGCGACTAGGAAAGCTGTATTCGTGTCCTCAAAAAGTTCTTGCGCAGCTTTCTTCTTCAGAACCAATCGCTCGTTTACTTTACACGTCACACACCAGTCCGCCGTGAAGTCCACAAAGACAGGACGGCCTTCAGCGCGCAAGGCGCGGACTTTTTCCGGCGACCATTTTTCGGTCTTGAGGCTAGTCGCTTCGGACGTAGCAGACCCTGTAATTGTGAAAGGTAGCGCCACCATTACTAGCATCGCTATGACGCCAAACACTTTAGCAATCAGACTTGAGCGTTTGAAAAACCAGATACCAAATCCAAAGGCCAGCATGGCAAGAAGACCGGCAAGCATGCCGTCTGCACCGGCTTGTTTCCCAAGTACCCAGACTAGCCAAATAGACGCTGCGAACATTGGGAATGCCAGAAACTCTCTGAAACGTATCATCCAAGGTCCTGGCTTGGGCAGTTTTGTCAGCAGACCCGGCGCGTAGGAAATCAAAAGGAATGGCAAGGCAAACCCAATGGCAAGCGCGAGAAACACTACAATAGTTGTTATGGCCGGCGCAGAAAGCGCGTACCCCACCGCCCCGGCCATGAACGGCGCGGTACATGGGGTTGCGACAACAACAGCCAATGCGCCCGTAAAAAATGACCCCGCCCAGCCTTCTTTGTGAGTGAGGTCTGAGCCCGTATTTTGCAGGCTTGTTCCGAATTCAAAGACGCCTAATAGATTGAGTCCGATAATAAATAAGAGAATAGACAAAGCAGCCACGAGTTTCGGAGATTGCAATTGGAAGCCCCAGCCTAGCTCTGCTCCGCCCGCTTTGAACGCCAATAAGGCCGCCGTTAACAACATAAATGTGACGATAACGCCAGCCGTATAAAGCCAGCCCTCACGGCGCACTGCAGACTTGTCGCCGTGCGCTGTCTTCGCGATACTCAGAGCCTTGATGGATATGACCGGAAATACACACGGCATCAGGTTGAGGACTAACCCGCCCAAAAGCGCGCCAATTATCGCGCCCCACAATGTGAGGCCGCCAGTGGCAGAAGCCTTGGCGCCTTGACTAACTCTGCCAATATCGAGAGCGGCGCCCGGCGTGACTGTGACTTGTGTTCCGAAGTCCTCTCCGCCGCGTTTGAATTTTAGAACGCCGTCAAAAGCAGAGGGCACGCCCTCGTCCCAGGCATATCCCGTTTGGGTAATAATCGAGAGACCTTCACTCCCAACAGCCACGGTTTGAGGCGCGCTGTGATCAATGAGGCCTAGGTCAAAGGGAAAGAAATAGGCCCCGGACAAATCCACACCTTGCGGTAAATTTGAGAATGTAAAGAGGGCCGTGTCGCCGCGTTTTTCGACGCTGCCTTTGCCTGAGCCTTCAACAGGCGACCTAGCAATCGCATTAGAAATCTCGCCGATCCAGCGCGTATCCGCGATAGCTTCGCCGACCAAAAGCGGCAGACTTAATTTTGCGCTTTCAGGAATGCAAACGTCGTAACATACGAGATAATACACATCTGCAGAAATGGTCACGACGGAGCCGGGTTGAGCCCTCTCTGAAAGTGTAAATTCTACGGGGAAGAACGGCGTGCCTTCAAACCCGTAATTAATAATTGGCCCTGTCGCGATAGGGCTTGGAAGCGGCCAGACAATATCTTTATATGTCAGACTCTCAGAGACTTCCCAAGAAATTTGCACCGGCTCGCCGCTGTCCCCGGGATTGCGCCAATAGGTGTGCCATTTATCGTCCAAGACAGTCTTCAGGGCGACTTGAAAAGTTTGTCCTGGCGCAATTTCATCATGGGATGTCACTAGCTGTGCGGTGACCTTGCCTGTATCCATAGGAATGGACTGCGACGCGAAAGCGCTGCTCGAGGCAATCCACATCAAAAAACTAACTAGTAAAATGCGCAAAAATTCTCTCCATTTTTTGCTATATAACCCTCAAACTTTAATAAACCCAACAGCTGATGCAGCCTTTCACACGGAAGTGATTGACGCGCGAGGCATAAAAAAACCCGGCGACCCATTGGGGTGCCGGGTATCTTTAATTTAGAAAAAAACTACTTCTTCTTTTTGCCTTTAGCGGCTTCTTCCTCGGCGCTCCGGCGAAGTGTCATGTTGACGAGGCGCTGCCAGTTACCGAGCGAAATCATGTGCGCATGCGCGACAGCCAGATAACCGTTCTTGTTCAGCTCATCAATAACTTTGCCGTCGAGACCCCGAAGGCGCTCTTCTGTAATGGCAAAGTAATCTGCAATTTTTTGGCGTTCCGCTGGTGAGCCGTCTGCGTTCTGGCCTTGAAAGTTCATCTCTTTGGGTTCGAATAAATCCAGCTCTTTAAAGCGGGCAATCATGCCTTGCGTCGCTTGGCGGTCCCGTTCGAAGTTTTGCAAAAATTCAAAGGCTTCTTTTGTAAAGGCTGATGCTTCGCCGCCTTCAAAGAAAGTTTGGTTCGGGTTTTTGCTCGTGACGCATTCGGCTTTCTCGTCAACGCAAACAACAAATCGGTCATTGGCTTTGTCACCGGCAAGGACGAAAGGATAACGACGCGCAAAAGCAGGCATGTAGAAATCTTGCTCGAATTGGCCATCTTTTACAAATAAGTTTTCACCGCCACGAATACCCATGACAGCGATTGGAGCTTTATCATCGCCTGCAAAAATCACCGGAAAAGAAGCTGCAGCCGCACCAAATTCAGGGGCTACGATTGGCATGAAGTGAGACGTTTCCATGAACTTGTAAGGTTTTGCCAGTTGCTTTACGCCATGTTTACTGTGCTTATCCAGCGTCAAAGGCTGCGGATTTTCGTAAAACATTACGTTTCCGGTTGTGCTGATCTCAGCTTTTTCAGGGGCTTTTGCCATCATATTCCTCGTATTATTCTCTTTATAGACGCGTAGGTCCGTTGAAGTTGACGCCTACTACCCAATAATCCCTAGATATTCAATAACAGAATTTTGCTACTCGCCCGCCTGACCGCTATGCTTTTAAGGCGCTATAATATAAGATGACACCAAACCCGAAAGAGAGTTATGGCCAGCCTGTCTAAAAAACCCAAAAATATAAAGGCCCGCATGGAAAATGCGCGGCAGGTCTGTGATACTCACGGGGAACGGTTTACGCCCCTACGGGCGCATATCTTTGAGCTCATTTTAAAGTCAAAGGGCGCTGTAAAGGCCTACGATTTGCTCGAACAATTAAAGCCCGAACGCGGCTCGCCTAAACCACCAACAGTTTACCGGGCGCTGGACTTTCTTTCCAAGTTAGGCCTCGTCCACCGCGTTGAAGCGCTGAACGCCTATATCGCATGTGACCATAACCACAATGATCACGGGGCGGAGTTCTTTATTTGTGACACCTGTAATGCCGTCGAGGAGTCCCACGCTCACCCGCATACGGAATGTGCGCCAAACGGATTTAATATCAAACGCAGCGTGGTCGAACATTACGGCACCTGTAAATCCTGCACGGCTTAAAGTTCTTATGGGCAAAATGATTCAAACTTGGGTGGGGGAATGCAGCGCATGGGAGTGCGATGACCTCGGCCATATGAATATGCGTCATTACATGACTAAAGTGCATCAAGCCCGTCAGATGTTTATCATCAGGCTCGGCCTGGACGACGCATTTCGCCGGGACTCCGTCAGCTCCGTTCGCGCACGTGACATCCACATTAAATACCTAGGCGAAGCGAGGCCTGGCGCGCCTCTCCGAATTGAAACAGGATTACTCAGCATATCAGGTTCAGAAGCACAGCTCTGCCACATTATGTATCACGCAGACGACCGCCTCGCCGCAACGATTGTCGAGACTGTTGAACACATTTCTCTAGTGTCTATGAAAGCGTTCGATTGGGCGCAGCGTGTGGGACACGCAGCCGGACGTTTCATCATTGATCAACCCGGTCCTAGCCAGCCCCGCCACGTCAATTACGCCGAAAAAGCCAAGAGACCCAAGGAAAAACGTCTCAAAAAATTGGGCGCGCCGCTCATTGGTATGGGTGTGTTCCAACCGCACGAAATGGGCGTCGACAAACGCGCTACGGTTCAATCCTTGTTGGGACGTGTCACAGAAACCATCGCGCACTATCTGGAGGCTTGGCCTGAACTTCATGATGAAGATTACCGGGCCGCCGGACACTCAGCCGCTTTACTCGAAGCACGTATCGTCATTCACAACCGCCCGGAAGTAGGCGACGCTTATCATTTTTATTCCGGCGTATCAGGATGCAATGAATATACCCGCAGCCTCGTGCACAATGTCGTCGACGCGGTGACGGGCAAATCATTCTTTTCCATGGTGGGTCATGGATGTCAGTTTAATCTCAATACACGCAAGCTCATCAAAACTAGCGCGGAGCAGCAAGCCCAGCTCCGCAAAGTCATCATTCCCGACCTAACTATTTAGAGCGGCGCGTTTAATCATCGCGTCCATAATGCCAACAGTAAATTCTGGCTCTTGTAGCGGGAAGAAGTGCGCGTAATTTTTGTGAAAGCTCATCTGATTATCGCCAACAATTTTGGCTATATTGCGGCGAGTACGCGGAAAGCTTGGACCAAACTTTCCGGCATAGATAAATTGTTTCGGCCCGGAATAAGCCTTAGCGGCTTTAAATATATTATGCCCCTGCGCTGTGAACACAGCCTGCTCCCATAAGGGTTCGCAAGCGAGACGCACACCTTGACCATCTGGCTTTAAGCCACCCATTAAATAATCGGAGAGTGCATCGTCTGAAACACCTTTGAAAGTCCCGCGCCCAATATAGCGATCAAAAGCGGCTTGCTGATTATCAAAAACGGACCGCCGCTTACCTGCATTTCTTGCAAGCGGAAACCGTTTTTTCATATAAGCACGTCCGCCCGGAAGGTAAGACCACATACGGGCCAATAAGGGCATAGTCACAGGGTCAAGAGCTAAAAGACCTGAAACTTTATCTGGACGCGCTGCCGCCGTAAGCGCGGCAACTGTTCCGCCGCAACTATGTCCCACGAGTACAACAGCCTGTTTCACATGCGCATCCAGAAAGGCCGTCACATCATCGCGAAAAATATGCCAGTTCCTAAGAGCATGAATATCCGTCGGGAGCTCTGTCATGCCATGCCCGCGCAAATCTATCGCCATCGCGTGAATACCTAGCGGCTCTAGGATTGATTTATAGGCATACCCATTGAACCCCGTCGCATGCAAAAAAATGAGCTTTAGTGGATTAGACGTCCGCCCGAAATGCACAGCAGACATTGTCCCGCCGGGCACATCATATTCACGGCGTTCAGGCGCGGGATAGTCTATCATTAAGCGTGAATTTTTGCAGGGTCTAGATCGTCTTCTATCGCCTGATCAAGAATAGCAAGAATTGCTTTTCTCGAGCGCAGTTTAGTTCCTTTGAACGCGCCAGCATTTAATTGCTTAAACATACCGCCAGCCATTTGAGCTGCCGCGTCAAGCTGCTCTACAGGAACTGTACGGTCATAGAAACCAGCTCTGACTGCACCTTTTGGATTATAAATTTCTGCGTTGATAACGCAGCGATTAAAATAATTCAGAGGCAAACGATAGCGCGCGAGCTCGATACCAAAATTATGCATGGTCATGCCAATCATTGTTTCATTTAGGCCAATTTTAAAATCACCTTCCGCGCCAATCCGGTAATCACAGGCGAGCATCATGAACGCGCCCATCGCGATACAGTGACCATTGGAGACCCCAATCACAGGACGTTCAAAACTAAGTACCCGGCGCGCGAGTTTAGACCCGCGGCTTGTCAACATCATGGCTTCGGTCGGGCCTTTACGCATTTCGTTTAGATCAAATCCGCCAGAGAAACGACGTTCGCGCCCTTTGAGCAGAACAACGGCTTTGTCTTTTTCGGCTTGGTCAAAGGCCGGGCCAAGTTCGTCAAACATTTGATTGCCAAGCGCGTTCGCTTTGCCGTCATCCATAGTGATTGTTGCAACGCCGTCATTCAGTTCGTAGGTGACTAGGTTTGTCATAAATGTATCCGTGAAATAAAGAAAAAATCTCTCCATATAGGAGAGAGCTAGAAATTAACTAAGCGGCTTTCTTAGCAGCGCGTCCAAACTTACCGTAAAAAGTCTCGCCGGACTTCGCCATATCGCGCAGAAGTGACGGGACTTCAAATTGCGGGCCGTAAGCTTTCATGAGTTCATCCGCGCGTGCAACGAAGGCTTTCGCGCTGATTGTATCAATGAAGCTAATCGCGCCGCCTGTGAACGGGGCGAAACCCCAGCCAAAGATGGAGCCTAGATCCGCTTCGCGCGGATCGTGGACAATGCCTTCGGCCATAGTGCGCGCAGCTTCAATCGCTTGCGTATACATGATGCGGTCTTTGACATCTTGGACGTTCGGTTGTGGGTCTTGGAGACCGTCAACGGCGAATTGACCAAGCTCCGGCCAGAGATGCTTCTCGCGGCCTTCATAGACGTAGAAGCCTTTGCCATTTTTACGGCCCAGACGTTCTGCATTATACATGGTGTCGATGATGGGGTCCATTTTACCTTCGGAATATTGGCTCCCTAAATCGGCTTTCGTTTGCGTCATGACTTTGTAGGCCAAATCAATCGCGACTTCATCTTGAAGGCTAAGAGGGCCCACAGGCATGCCGGCCATCTTAGCCGCGTTCTCAATGAGGGCAGGTTTCACGCCTTCAGATAGCATGTTCATGCCTTCCGAAATGTAGCGCATAACACATCGGTTCGCATAGAAGCCGCGCGTGTCTTCGACAACGATCGGGACTTTGCGAATGCGGGTGACGAAATCAATCGCGCGGGAGATCGCATAATCAGATGTCTTCTCGCCTTTAATAATTTCTACCAGCATCATTTTGTGCACAGGACTGAAGAAGTGAATACCGATGAAGTTATCTGGACGAGATGACGCCTTTGCTAAATCTGAGATTGGAATAGTCGAGGTGTTAGAACCAAATACAGCATTGTCCCCAATGACCTCTTCCGTCATCTTTGTTATTTTGGCTTTCAATTCGGAATTTTCAAACACAGCTTCGACAATCAAGTCAACATCTTTGAGGAGCTTGTAATCTGTGGTCGCTGTGATGCGTCCTGTAATTTTATCAGCTTTTTCTTGTGTCGTCTTATTGCGCTTCACGCGCTTGGCTTGTTCGTCGATTGCGAACTGCTTGCCTTTGTCCGCGCCTTCTTGGTCACGGTCAATCAGGACGACTTCGATGCCCGACATAGCGGAGACATAGGCCACGCCAGCGCCCATGAAGCCTGCGCCGATGACGCCGACTTTTTTAATCTCGCCTTTTTCTTGACCTTCTGGACGGGCTTCGCCTTTTTCCAAAGCTTGCTTGGACAGGAAGAGCGAACGCACCATATTACCAGACTCTGGCTTAAGCATCAGGTCACAAAAGTAACGGGATTCAATCCGAAGGGCTGCGTCCATATTGACGAGAGACCCTTCGTAAACACAGCGAAGAATATTCGCCATGCCCGGGAAGTTGCCGTAAGTCTCCTTAGAGATCATGGCGTTCGCACCCGCAAACATTTGATAACCTTGCGGGGTGTAAGGCGCGCCGCCCGGGAATTTAAAGCGGGCTTCGTCCCAAGGCTGCTTCGCCTTTGGATTATCTTTGCACCACTGTTTGGCAGTATCAATTAATTCGGCTGCCGGAACAGCGTCATGAAAGATTCCCATACCTTTGGCTTCGGCTGCAGAAAGCTGTTTACCCTGCATCAATACACCTGAGGCCGCCATCAAGCCGACAAGACGCGGTAGACGTTGCGTTCCGCCGCCGCCCGGCAATAGACCGATAAGCGCTTCGGGAAGACCGACTTTTGCACCAGGATTATCCGAGGCAACGAAACGGCCCGGACAGGCCATAACAAATTCAAAACCACCGCCAAGCGCAAGGCCGTTAAGCGCGACTGCGACTGGCTTGCCGCACGTCTCAAGATCACGAAACATCATGTTGAGTTTGACGCTACCTTCGTAAAGTTTTTTCTTAGCCCCTTCAGGATCCTTTGAAAGAGACGCCCGCGCTTTCGCAAGGTTGCCGCCCATTTCTTCGAGGTCAGCTCCAGCGCAGAATGCTTTTTTACCAGACGTAATGACCGCACCTTTAATGCTGTCATCCTCAGTAATCATTTTTGTGAACTCGGCGATGTCTGCCATCGAGCTGTTGGATAGCACATTCATGCTGCGACCCGGCATATCAAACGTAATTAGCAGTATGCCGTCATCGTCTTTATCTAATTTAAAATTTTCCATTATCTGTCTCTTGTCTTGAATTAATTATACGCGTTCGATGATTGTCGCAGAGCCCATGCCGCCGCCTACGCAAAGCGTAATTAACGAGGTCTCTTTGTCAGAGCGTTCGAGCTCATCTACCATCGTGCCGAGGATCATAGCGCCTGTTGCGCCGAGGGGGTGACCCATCGCGATTGCGCCGCCATTGACGTTGATTTTATCGTGCGAAATATTGTGCGCTTGCATAAAGCGAAGTACGACCGAGGCGAACGCTTCATTGAGCTCATATAAGTCAATATCATCAACGCTCATGCCTGCGCGTTTCAGCGCTTTGGCGGCCACGAATTCAGGGCCGGTCAACATGATTGTCGGCTCGGAGCCGATTTCCGCAAACGCTTTGATACGGGCGCGGGCTTTAAGACCAAGCGCCTCGCCCATTTCTTTTGTGCCGACAAGGACAGCGGCTGCGCCGTCAACAATGCCGGAACTGTTACCCGCGTGATGAACATGATTGATTTTCTCAAGCTCAGGATATTTTTGAATCGCCACAAAATCCATGCCGGGCATTGTTGTGCCCATGGCCGCGAATGCCGGGTTCAGTGACCCTAGAGACTGCATATTCGTTTCGGGGCGCATGTGTTCGTCATGATCCAAAATTGTGACGCCGAGTTGGTCTTTCACGGGCACGATTGATTTCGAGAATCGACCTTCATCCCAAGCCGCTTTCGCGCGCTTCTGTGACTCAACAGCGTAAGCATCACAATCGTCGCGAGTGAACCCGTTAAGCGTCGCGATTAAATCAGCTGAAATACCTTGCGGAACGATCTGATGATCAAACGCGATCATCGGGTCAACGCCCATCGCGCCGCCGTCGCTGCCCATCGGGATGCGGGACATCATTTCAATACCGCCGCCAATCGTCATGTCGGCCATCCCAGACATAACTTTCGCCGCCGCCATATTTACTGCCTCGAGGCCGGACGCGCAAAAACGATTAATTGTGACACCAGCTGCCGTGTCCGCATAACCCGCCGTGATGGCTGCTACCCGTGCAATATCTGCGCCCTGCCCGGCCACAGGCGAAACACAGCCCATGACAATATCGTCAACCTTGGACGTATCGAGATCATTACGATCCCGGATAGCTTCGAGTTGCTGTGAGAGAACGGACAACGCCGTGATCTCGTGCATACTGCCTGATTTCTTTCCTTTACCGCGCGGGGTTCGTACCGCGTCAAAAATATATGCGTCTGCCATGTGTGGCTCCTTAAAAGATTTTCGTAATTTTATTCATAAAACGGATTAATAACGCAAGCTTGTCGAATATATGACAAGCCCACAGTAGTGTTTGGAATATCGACAGTTTGGTCAATACACTTTCTGATGTCCGGCTGACCAATGCTCCGGGTGCTCCTTGCCCTTTCTTCAAAGCTATCCCACGTACATTTAGCGTGACTATACTCTTCAGGGCATCCCGAGGGCCTTTTCATGCTTGCGCTTATGATACCGAAACCGGAATTAAACTCTCGTTCCTTTTCAGCCCATTCTGCACCATACTTTATACTCCACTTTTCTTCTAGAGCTGCCTTATAGGTCTGCACTAAATTTTTGCTTTTCAAGCTATTGCTGCACCCTTCCTGCACTTGAAGTGAATGCGTTCTAAACCATGAATACTTAGCAAATGCGCTCGAAAGTGATTTTCTTCGATAAAAATCCTCAATTGTATGTTCGCTGGCATCATAAATAATTCTTAGGTTTCCAGCTTTTTCTATGCTGCACAACCAAGTTTGCTTGCTTTCATGGTGAAGTGAATGGGCTTGAAAGGCCTTAATCAGCGCTGCTGCTTGGTCATAACTTTTTTTAGCCTTTTTCTTATCACCATCCACACTTTGCTTTTCAGCAAGTACGACTTGATTGTAAAATTGATCTTCAATTTCTCTCGGGCTCATCTTATTAGTATTGATATTCTGAGAGCATGCAGAAACAAGTAATATTCCCATGCTCAAAAGCAATCGCACTACAAACTCCGACTGATAACCATTTTCATGATCTCATTTGTGCCGCCATAAATGCGTTGGACGCGTGAATTTCTCCACTGACGGGCAACCGGATATTCATTCATAAACCCGTAGCCACCGAACAGTTGCAGGCACCGGTCCATGACCTCGCATTCGCGGTCTGTGACCCAGTATTTCGCCATGGACGCGGTGACCGTATCCAGCTCGCCGCGCAGATGTTTTTCAGCGCAATCATAGACGAAGGATTTGCAAACCGTTGTGATGGTTTTGCATTCCGCGAGTTCAAACTGTGTGTTTTGGAAATCGATAATACGTTTCCCGAAAGCTTTACGCTCTTTTACATATTCAATCGTATGGCGCAGTGCTTTTTCCATTGAGGCCACGCCTTGGACAGCAATATTCAGGCGCTCTTGCGGCAGTTCTGATTGTAGTTGAATGAAACCCATGCCCGTATCCGTGCCGAGCAATGCATCGGCTGGGACTTGCATGTCGTCGAAGAAAAGCTCAGCTGTGTCAGCTGCATCATGTCCGACTTTATCGAGCACGCGGCCCCGGCGGAAACCTTCATTGCCGTCGGTTTCTACAACAAACAAGGATTTGGAATGTTTCCCCTCGCCGCCTGTATCGGCGACAATAATGACGAAATTGGTTGTCCCGCCATTCGTAATGAAAGTTTTAGAACCATTAATCACCCAGCCATTACCGGACTTTTTCGCATTGGTTTTAATACCTAATAGGTCAGACCCTGTACCCGGTTCTGTCATGGCGATAGAGCCTATGAGTTCACCCGTCGCCATGCGCGGCAACCATTTTTGCTTCTGCTCTTCAGTCCCGTAGTTCAGAATATAAGGCGCAACGATTGCATTGTGCAGCGAGAGACCAAAGCCGTCGACTTCAGCGGTTTCAAGCTCTTCCATGATAATCATCTCGTGGCGATAATCACCGCCACCGCCGCCGTACTCTTCTGGGATAGCCGCATTAAGAAGGCCCATCGCGCCGGCTTTTTTCCAATACTCGGCGGGAACGCCTTTGTTCTTTCTGAATTCTTCGGAATGAGGGGCCATTTCACGCGCGTAAAAACCGTGTACGGCTTCGCGGAAAATGTTGATGTCTTCTTCGTCGTACCAAGCAGGGTTTGGATAATCGAGTGCAGCTTTCATAATCGTTCTTTCTAATGAATTCGTATTGGCGAGTAGCGTCCTAAATAGGACGACTTAAAAGGCCTCGGCTTTAAGAGCCATAACAGGATCCGCGCCGGACTTGAGTTTTACCAAATGCCCATCAATTTCAGGGAGCATACGCGCCGTGAAGTAACGGCCTGTAATAAGCTTGTTCGTGTAAAACTCGTCATTTGAACCGCCATCGATAGCGGCCTGAGCCGTGACAGCCATTTTCGCCCACATATATGAGAAGACCGCGAGTCCCATCATGTCGAGATAATTGACAGACGCCGCGCCCGCATTGTTCGGGTTGGTCATGCCGTTTTGCATAATCCACATAGTCGCTTCTTGGAGTTTCGTTTTGGCGCCTTTGAGGGCCTCCATAAAGTCAGCGATGTTTTCATTACCTTCGTGTTCGGCCACAAAAGCATCGATGTCGCCTGAAAAACTCATTAACGCACGGCCGCCTTTGCGGGCGAGTTTACGTCCGACAAGGTCTAGCGCCTGAACGCCATTTGTGCCTTCATAAATTTGCGCGATACGGGCATCACGGACAAACTGGCTCATGCCCCATTCTTCGATATAGCCGTGGCCGCCGAAGACTTGCTGGCATTCAATCGCGTTCGCTGTACCGCCGTCGGTGAGATAGCCTTTAATTACAGGTGTCAGCAGGCCAAGATAATCATCGCACTTTTCGCGCACGGCTTCGTCAGGGTTTGTATCATGCTGGTCTTCGAGGTGAGCGGCCCAATAGATGAGTGCGCGGCCTGCTTCGTTAAACGCGCGGGTATCCATCAGCATGCGGCGTACATTGGGGTGAACAATAATCGGGTCAGCAGGACCATTTTCATTTTGAGGCCCTGTCAGCGCGCGGCCCTGCAAGCGATCCTTGGCATAGGCGGCTGCGTTTTGATACGCAACTTCCGATTGGGCTAGACCTTGCATGCCGACTTCAAGTCGAGCCTTATTCATCATCACGAACATGACACGCAGGCCTTTGTTCGCTTCGCCGATAAGATAACCTTCAGCTTCGTCGTAATTCATGACGCAAGTGGAATTGCCGTGAAGGCCCATTTTTTCTTCGATAGAACCGCAAGAGACACCATTTTTCTCGCCAGGGTTATCATCTTTGTCGAGTTTGAACTTGGGCACGATAAAGAGCGAGATGCCCTTCGTGCCTTCCGGCGCGCCTTCGATGCGGGCGAGGACCAAATGAATGATATTTTCGGCCATGTCGTGCTCACCAGCAGAGATAAAAATCTTTTGGCCCGTGAGTTTGTATGACCCATCAGCATTAGGAACCGCTTTCGTTTTCAGCATGCCCAAATCCGTGCCGCAATGCGGCTCGGTCAGGTTCATCGTGCCCGTCCACTTGGCAGGGACCATTTTCGGAAGGTAAGTATCTTTCTGTTCCTGCGTGCCGCCAATACCGATGGCTTTAATCGCGCCATTCGTTAGGCCGGGATACATAGCAAAGCTCATATTGGCAGAAGACTGCATTTCGCCTGCCGCAAGCGCTAGAAGGTTTGGCATGCCCATGCCGCCGTAAGCGGGATCATCGCCCATCGCGGCCCAGCCATTATCGACCATAGTTTGGAACGCTTCTTTAAAACCCGGAGGCGTAGTTACGGAACCGTCAGCATTACGGACACAGCCGACCTTATCGCCGACTTCATTCAGCGGCGCGAGGACTTCGGACGCGAATTTTCCGCTTTCCTCAAGAATGGCATCCACGAGGTCTTTATCAATATCGGCGTATTTTTCATATTCTGCGAGCTGTGAAATATCGAGCATTTCGTGCATCAAAAACTGCATATCGCGAATGGGGGCATTATAGAATGGCATTATTTCAGTCCTTAAATGTAAATCTATGTTTGGAGGTGACGCCGGAATGCGGCGTGATAAGCGTCGGCGATTTCAAAGCCGCCAGAATGTTCGGGTTCAGTTTCAATGTGAGTATCCATGCGCGCGCACAGCTCGGTCATGTCTTTGGTCAGCGAGTCGATGTCTTCGCGCTTGCGGCTCAGATTTTTGATCACAATTTCAAAATTGTTTTTATGTTCCAAGAGAGCCTTTGTGTCAGTAACCTTCCCGTCGATGACATCCATCACAATCTTGATGTCTTCGAGAGAAAAGCCAAGTCGTTTGGCCCGCATAATCTCAGACAGGCGCACACGATCTTCCTGTGTAAAGAAGCGAGCCCCGGATTGACGCGCCGGTGAAAGCAAGCCTTTCGCTTCGTAAAATCGAATTGTGCGAGGCGTTACATCAAATTCACGTGCGAAGTCTTGAATACTCCACGTCATGACGGGTTCAGATTTGGCGGCGCTTCGGGGCATGACAAAGATATAGATGACGTTGACGTTAACGTCAACCGCGGCAATGTCGCAGATTAGCCCTGCTCAGCAATGCCTTGGTCTTTGATCTCTATAATCCGGTCGGCATTTTTAATAAACTCAGGACGATGCGCCACGACGACACGCGTCAGGTCTGACTTTTTGATGATGTCCACGATAAGCTTTTCTGTCTCTTCATCCAGATTGGCAGTACCCTCATCGAGGAAAAGCGTTTTCGGACGGCGGTAGAGCGCACGGGCCAACAATAGCCGTTGACGCTGTCCGCCGGAAAATATCGACCCCATATCCCCAATATAAGAGAGATAGTTCATCGGCATCGCCACAATATCATCATGGATATGCGCAATCATAGCCGCGCGGTGTACGTCCTCCATATTGACCGCCGTATCGAAGAAACTGATATTCTCAGCAATAGACCCGGTCAAAAGCTGATCGTCTTGCATAACAACCCCGATGCGCTCGCGCCACGCCATCCGGTTATCATTCGTCAACGGGAACCCGTCGATTAGGATCTGCCCTTCGGTAGGCGCGTATAGCCCGAGCATTAACTTCATCATCGTCGTCTTACCACCGCCAGAAATGCCTGTTAGCGCTACAAATTCGCCCGCCTCAATCGTCAGGTTTACATTCTGCAACACCCAAGGATCTGTGGATGAATACCGGAAAGACACGTCGTTAAACTCGATTTTAGCCGGGCTTGCGAGTTGCTCATCAGAGACGCCCACATCAGAGCGCAGGTCCTCAGGCTCTGACAAAGCAATATCCGCGATGCGCTCCAGATGTAGGTTAAGGAGCCGAAATTCAATCGCTTTCTCAAGCAAGGACATGACGCTATTGGTGAAGCTCAGCCTGTAAGACATAAACGCGAAGAGCATCCCGACGGTAAATAACGAAGCATCGTCCAGGATAAGGGTGGCTCCGAAGTAAACGATGAGCACGGTTTGTATCCCGTCGATGAGGTCTTTTGCGCCTTTAAGGAAAATCTCATACTTCCCGTAGGATACATTAGCATTGATTGTATCTGCATAGAGATTGCGCCAGATGGCCAGGCGTTGGTTTTGGGCCGAGAACAGCTTTATCGTCGTTGAAGCCCTGATACTTTCAATCACATGAGACTCGGTAAGCGCCTCCGTAATAATAGCCTCTTCCTGGCGCATCCGCAGCATTGGATAATAAAGCACCGTCACTAGCACCAAGAGAACTGCGGATACGAGTACAATCATGCCGAGGAACGGGCTATAGAGAAAGATCACGATACCAGTTATTATGGCCATGAGCCCGTCTATAATTCCGACGACAACCGACTGTGTCAGAGCTTCTTGGATAGGCTTGGTTGACCGCATGCGGGACATAATATCCCCCACATGACGCTTCTCGAAATAATCCGCAGGCAGATGTATAAGATGCCGGAAGACATTGGCGACCATCTGGAACGACATTTGATGCCCGAAATAAAGTATCGTCCAAGATCGCATCATTGTCGTGAGGGATTGGATCGCGACTAAGGCCCCGAAAGCGAGCGCCAGCACGACCAGCAATCGCAAATCATACTTCACCACCACCTCGTCTATAACCAGCTGGAGGTAGAACGGCATAGCCAGCACGATGATTTGCAAAACAATAGACAAGGTAAGCGTTTGAAGTATTGCGCGTTTGAGACCAATCAACCGTGTCCAGAGCTGTTTAAGCTTCAGCTTTTTGACCATCTTTTGTTTGGTAAAAGTTTCAGACGGAGTGAGCTCTAAAGCCACCCCTGTAAAATGATCTGAAGCTTCCCGCAGGTGCATCACGCGCTCCCCGCGGGCCGGGTCATGTATGGTGATTTTCTGGCCGTGTACTTTTTTCAGAACAACGAAATGATTAAGGTCCCAATGCAAGATAGCTGGAAGCTGAAGCTTCTTCATGTCGTCCATATCAAGCCGGAGCGCGCGTGTGCCGAGATCAAGCTCTCCGGAAATATTGATGAGCGTGTCCAGCGTTGCGCCCTTTTGCGAGATCGGGAAGCGCGCGCGTAATCCATTTAAATCAAGTTTATGCCCGTGATACTTCGCGACCATAGCAATGCAGGCCAGACCGCATTCGGTCATCTCGGTCTGCAGGATAACCGGCAGGCGTTTCTTACGGGCGAAGTTTAAGTCAGAGAGAGACGCGCTCACTTGCCTTCTCCTTTAATGGCGCCAATTAAAGGCTCAAACACCCATTCCCAGATTTTTCGATCTTCAAGTATAATGTCAGCCGATAACGTCATTCCGGATTGCAGCGGGTATGGCTCACCGTTAGCTTCTATGTTTTGCTGGTCGAGCGCGACCGTGACCAAAAAGACAGAGCCCTCGAAAGGGATAGACGCATCAAGGTCTTTGGACGACACGACAGTGCGGGAAACTTCCGTCACAGTCCCATTATAAAAGCCAAATTTCTGATACGGAAACGCGTCATATAAAAGGCGTACTGTTTGGCCGGATTGAATAAAGCCAGCGGCACGGGTCGGCACCAGCATTTTGGCTTCCAATTTTCCGTTCGCAGGCAAGATGGTCATCATCAGCATTTGCGGGCCTGCCATTTGTCCTGTTTGTGCGCGTATCGTTGCGACGCGGCCCGCAACGGGCGCTTCAACAATCAAGGTTTCTTCACTTTGGGTTTGCGTTAGACGCTGTTCAATTGTGCGCAGACGATCATCAATGGCGCCCAATTCGCGTTTTTCTTCAATCGGTAACAGATTGACTTGTGATACGAGGTCTTGCGCCTGAGAACGCAGACGGCCTTGATCATCAATCAATTTTTCTAGAGTCTGAGAGGCCTGTATGAAACGGTTCTCTTGGTTTGAAACCTCTAACGAACTCGCTGCTTCCGAGCTTTCTAAGGATTTATACCGTTCTAAAACACCCTCCTCGATGGTCTTAACACGGTCTTGTAATTTAATTTGCTCTTCCAACCGGTCTGCCTCATCGACGAATGCTTTTTGCTGCTGCTGTAAACGCTCTTTCGTGAGAGTATATTGCTCAGGAACCAAACGGCGGCGATCCCGCAACTGTTTCGCTTCGTTTCGGATTTGGCCGGCCAGTGTCTCAGCGACGAGCTCTCCGTCACCGGACAGGCTATCGAGTTCAATCGTGAATAACATGTCCCCAGCTTGAACATCGTCGCCCGTATCCACATGGACAACATCGATAAGACCCGCTTGGCGGGAAACGATGCGGATAACGCCTTGATCAGGAGATAGAAATCCTACGACGCGCTCTTTGCGGGCATACTCGCCAAAAATCATTAGAGTCATAAGTCCGGTGATAACAAGCGTGATAAGTCCCGCAATGGCGGTATGACTAAGCGGCGAGGCTATAACCACATCCCCAAGGAGTTTTTGCCCCTGTTTATCGACGGCTTCTTGCCGGAACAGCCCGCTCATAACATTACATACCCTTTGCTGCGCAGTTTACAGTCCCGCCAGCGTCATTCCGATAGGTGACTTATTCGCAATTAGCAAATATTTCATGGATATTGCAGCCCTAACTATCGGCTCTGAATTGATATAATTCAACTTACAGTAGATTAATCACTACAATTAGCATAGTTGGCAACAGAATCGTAACTTGAATTCTCAAATATTTGATTGCACTCGCAAAGACAATACTTGAAAATTCAATTTTATCGATAAGCCATTGGATTTGCTAAGTTTATTTTGCCTTCAAAATCACTTGTTTTTGAATAAACTTTTTTTCTGCAATTTTAAAATTGAGGGAACAAAAACGTCTAAAAAGCACAGTATAGTACATGATCGCGACGATTTTTAAGCGAAACCTAAAGGCCGCACATTTCTTTTGACATTATTAACCATAACCCGTAGTTTAATGATACGGCAAACAACGCCGCTAAAACGCAACTTGGAGTATATTATGCGTGAATTGACAACAGAAGAAGTAGAAGTAGTAGCTGGCGGCATGGGCATCATCGTAGAGTGCTAGCCTATCTATAAATTTTAAAATTAAATAATCCGCCTTATGGCGGGTTTTTTTTGTTGAAAATTCAACAAATTCTTTTTTTGGTAAGTTTTATACACAGAATTTAAATCATATCCTGCGATTGGTAGGCGCTTAACAGGGCTGCCGAGCAATGATATTCGCAAGAAAACATCTCATGTCGGCAACAATGATATGTGGGATATTGTTGCTTACACCGTCACTAAGTCACTCTAAAGACTTGGGCAGTGAAGCTATTTCCATGGTCAAAGAGATTACCTCTGCCGAGCCAAAGAAAATAGACGCCATACATAGAAAAGACTTAACTCCCCAAGTTGTAGCGCGGCGCGCTGTTATGGATCGACTCCTAGATCGCAATCAGGATGACATCGCAAAGCTCCTAAGGCGTGCAGAAAAAGAAAATGTTCCCAATTTAGATATTTACGCTGCCTTAGCTAACTTATCGATACTCAATGATGATAATGCGGCTGCAACGAGCTTAAATACTGAATTACTAAAAACAGCCTTGACCTCAAAAGATTGGCGCCGTCAGAGCCTTGCAAATTTGTCTTTGGGCGCACTCCACGTCTTTACTCAAGACAATTTTGCCGCACTGGAATATGCTCAGAAGTCACTCGAATGCATACCGGTTAATTTGCAGACATTTGAAGCTAATGAGTTTCGTTATAATGCTTACGACCTACTCTACACAACATTTGTGGTGGACCGTAATACCGAGAAGGCTGTGGCCGCCGCGCAAAAGCATGTAGAATATGGACAGTCAACCGGACGAGAGATTGATCATGTCTCAATCACACACAATCTTTCCGTTGCTTTCTCTAAATCACGGGACTTTGAAACAGCGTCTGCACTAACTGGAATTCTTGTCGGATTACAGGCAGATCAATCACTATGGAGTCAAGCCGTTGCACACTATGGCCATGGAACAAATTTGAGTGAAGCGGGGCATTTTGATCAAGCGCTCCCTTATTTAGAAACGGCCTCACGGCTCTCAAAAAGCACGCGTTTGGAAAATCCTTCAAATATTAGGTTGGCTCTGGCTTTGGCCAAAACGGGCCGGAGCCAAGACGCGAGTGATCTCATTAAAACCATCGAGCGCAATGCCGACCGTGAAGATGCATATTGGCAACGCATGCAACAAAAATTGGTTCAAGCGAAAGCTGAAATCGCCTTTCACCAAGGCCTGCATCGGGAGGCATACACTCACTTAAATCAGTGGGCCAGTGATCGCGTGGCAGAGCTTGAAGGTCTTTTATCAGAGGATCGCCGCCGCGCTAGCCAAGGCCTTGTTCTCTTTGAAAGGGTAGCCCAGGAAAAAGAAGCCCGCTTAAACTCCGAAATAGCGATGTCACAGCAAATCGCCAAACGCGGCAATATGATTGCGGTTTTCGCTGGACTCTTAGTTATCGCGCTTGGGTTCATCACCTTCAATCTCAATCGGCAACGTAAACGGCAAGTCCGGATTAACGCTGAACTTGCCAGTGCCCGTGACCGGGCTTTGGCCGGTGAAGAAACCAAATCCAAATTCATCTCTATGATGGGACATGAGCTTCGCACGCCCATGAACCCGATTATCTCGCTAGCAGACATCCTTCACGCACGCGCAGACGAGCCAGACACCAAACAAATGTTGCGCATGATTTCTGCAAGTGGCCGTGCCATGTTATCCATGGTTGAGAATATTTTGATTGTCGCAGACCAAACAAAACGTAAGCTCACAATATCAACACAAAAAATCAATATCAGGGACTTTATAAGGTTCGCAACGGCTGGCTTTCAAATAGATGCTGAAGATAAAGGCTTGAGCTTCACCATTGATGTTAATGAAAACGTTCCTCAGTATATGACCATCGACAAACTGAAACTAAGAGGTATTGTGACGAATATGCTCAGCAACGCTGTAAAATTCACGCCTCAAGGCTCAATAATTGCGCGGATTTTAATGGTTGAAGATCCACGCTTGGGGAAAGCATTACTCATCTCGATTAAAGATACTGGTATTGGCATGACGCAAGATGAAATGAACGCTTTACGGGCCGCCTTTCAGCAACAAAACCAGACAAATGCAACAAGTCATGACGGCATTGGCGTCGGATTATATGTTACCGAACTTTATGCAAAAGCACATGGCGGACGCATGGCGATTACGAGCCATCCGGAAGACGGAACACAGATTGACGTCTACATTCCTCAGGCCAAACCCGCTACGACAGCATTAGCCGCATAACGCCCTCAAACCCGGGCCTAAGAGGCTCTAAAGTTGCCCAAGCGTCTGTCCAGAGCGCTATTACCTGATAAAAAGTGCCGTTGGACGTGCCAAAAGGTTAACGTCTTAACTCCGTATTAACCAGAATTCTGGTCTATCTATAAACTCAAATATGATTCAGTTTGTGATTTTGATTCGCAAGCCATTTGACGGCTGAATCAGCGATGATTGAAGTAGGGATATAATGGTCAAACCACCTGCAAAGACGGCCTCCTCGCCTAAAAAAGAAGGCTTAGGAAAAAAAGGTAAGAAGACGACGAGCGCGGCCGCAAAAAAAGCGGCTGCAGCCCTAAAATCTGTCACGTCCTCACAGCCCATCACCATAAAATCGCGTAAAAAACCTGGACCAAAACCTGGATCAAAGCGCGGCATGACCACAGCGACAGGCGCTCCTAGAAAAAAACCAGGCCCCAAGCCAGGCACGAAACGTGGTCCGATGACGGCCGCTGGAACACCCCGCAAAAAACCTGGACCAAAAACGACCAAAAAATCAGTGAGTCCTGCTATCATAGCTAAGGCTAAGGCTAAAACTTTAACGACCAAGTCGGCGCCACAGACTAAAAAGTCTCAATTAAAACCGCCCGTCACTACGAAGCCCGCAGTCCAAAAAACAAAATCTGTGAAACGCGTTGCTAAGAAGACGTCCGCCAAGCCTGCTACACTTAAAAAGATGGCACAGACTCAAACGACTGCCTCAGTTCAGAAAACAGTCCCTGCAAAAGTACAAAAAACATCACAACAAAAACCAGTTGCCACGGTCAAGACATTCAAGACTGCGCCCCCTGCCAGAACATCCGCTCGGGCCAGGCAACTGACAGCCTTGGAAACCTCTGCAAAAAAACCTTTAAAAGCTAAACGTCCAAGCAAAGCCACCTCTGCCACGCAAATTGAAACGCTTCGCACGCGGGTTTATAATATCCAAGCCAGACTGAAAAAATCGGATGTTAAGACACAGAAAAATATCAACACTCTTGAAAGAGCTTTCGCGACCTTACAAGCAAAAGTTAGAACAGGATCATCAGAAAACGCTGACTTATCACAACAAGTCTCGCTCCTCTCCGGTAAAATTGAGGGCATCACAAAGTCTGCTCACGCTGATGTTAATGCAGCCCTGAGCGACGCCCTTAGTAATCCATCCTCCGGCAATCTGACAGAGGCCCTGACCCGCGCTGAGCACAGGCTTGTCGCCGCAGAAACCGCGCAGTCAGCTTCTATTGCCAAAGTTAATCGCCATATCGCTGACATGGCACTTGCGATTGATGCGCGATTTAAAAAAGAAGCCTTGGCTAACGCAGACGTCATTTCTAAGCTTGGCAACCGTATCACATCTGTAGAAAATGAAAGCGCCGCCGCCATTAGCACGCTAGGCGAAAAGGTTGTCGCCATATCGAGCGAATTTGGACAGCGCGCACAAGACAGTGAAGCAATTATCAAAGAAAAAGTTTCTGAAATTGCGCTAAAAACGCAAGAAGAATTTGAACATTATAGAGCCAATCTGGAGCGTCAAATAGAGACGCTAGCGAGCGAGCATAATCAAGTGCGGTCCAAACTAGACAGCGCCATGCTCGGCTTATCATCTCGCGTTGAAGGCCTAGAGCATATCGCAACTCATACGGATGCAACAGAAACTTCAAGCGCGACGACTGAATTTTATCCGTCTGCTGTTTTACCAGAATCAGTTCAGCGGCCGAAGCCTGAAGACTTTGATGCTTTCGCACCGGAACCTACACAGCTCCTTTCTAAGCAAATCGTCCCTCCAAACCCTTATGCAGCTCCTGCGCCGAACCCCGAACCCGTTACTACCCTAACCGAAGCTCATATTCCGGCAGAATTTGACCCGAATAAGGTCATACAAGGGTCTTTTGACACTCAAAATGTTCCTACACCGACCCCTTTAGCGATACCTGCAACCGTTCCCGCACCTTTAATAACGACGTCCGCTCTCGTATCTAAAGATACAGCCCCACACTACAGCGCAGCAAATACTTACGAGACCGCGATGCCAGGCGACGTTCCAATGCCGGAGCTTAGCATGCCTTATGGGGATCCGGCCTATGCGGAGACATCAACCGCTTATGAGCCATCCATGGACCAAGCCAGACCAGGTGATTTTGGAACAGAAAAAAAAGGCCTCTCGCGTCCTAAATTTAATCTTTCAAACCGAAATAAAAAAATTGCAGGCCTGGCCTTAGGCGTAGCTGTTGTGGCTTTAATCGGCTCAAAAACTTTGATGGGAAAATCAGACTCCAAGACAATGGTGGCTGAGAACAGTATTAATCGAAATCTCGAGAATACGACTGGCGGATTACAATCTGGCTCATTTTCCAACAATAATGAACCTATCATTCTCGAAACGACGGCGCCCACCATCGGGGATTATGACGATAACAAAGTTGATACAACGGCTATGGGCAGCGCAGAAGCTTTAACGCTTGAGGCTGCAGCCACGAACGGCAACCCTGTCGCGCAATATCAACTTGGTATCTCTTATCTCGAAAATGGCCGCATGAATGAAGCTGTAAAGCTTATCCGTTCTGCTTCAGATAACGGGCAACCCGCAGCCCAGTACCGCCTTGCTAAACTTTACGAAACCGGTGAGGGTGTCGCTCAAAATGAAGGCATGGCGCGTCAATTGACAGAACGTGCAGCTCGCAGTGGCAACCGTATCGCGATGCATGACCTCGCATTGTATCACGCAGAAGGCCGCGGCGGCATTCAAATGAATTTGGATACGGCGGCTAAATGGTTTGAAAAAGCGGCTGAGCGCGGTGTGGTAGATTCTCAGTTCAATCTCGGCGTTATGTATGAAACTGGCAAAGGCGTCCCTAAGAGCCTCACGGATGCCTATGTCTGGTACAGCATCGCCGCGACGCAAGGTGATCAGTTCGCCAAAGAACGCTTAGGCGTACTTGAAACACAGATGAATTCAGCGCGCCTTACCGCCGCAGAAGCTCGTGCCAACAACTTTACACCGTCAAAAATTGACCAAGCTGCAAATGGTATTTTTGCCAATCTTCCTTGGGATACACAAAAGAGTGCAGCCGCCCCTCAAACTGATCCCCGCGTAAAAGGCGTTCAAGTCATGTTGACGGGCCTTGGGTTTGATACAGGCGGTGTTGACGGCTCCATTGGCCCCAAAACACGCACGGCAATTGTCAGCTTTCAAAAAGCGAATGGGCTGCCTGAAACCGGACAAGTCGACGAGGCTTTAATCAATCGTCTGGAGTTTGCGTCCGGAGCGTAGATTCACTGAAATTTTCAGTTTAATTCTCAATTCGTTTCTGTTACGTGCCCCTTACTATATCTAAGGGGACTCAATAAAATGGATGCTTTACCACCTGTAATCCTTGCAAAAGGACAGGAATATCTTGACCTAATCATAGGGTACGCACCTAAACTTGTAATAGCCTTACTCGTTTACATCATCGGCAAGTTCATCATTAAAAAGTTGGTCCGCGGATCAGAAAAAGGACTCCGCAAACTACCCCATCTCGATGAAACCCTCATCAGGTTTATTGTTTCCACCTTGCTTATGTTCGGCTCTATAGCGGTCATCATTGCCGCTATGACCGCTCTGGGAATTCCGATGGGCTTTGTTGCCACTATTGTTGGCGCAATGGTACTGGCCCTCGGCTTTGCCCTCAAAGATCGTCTTGGCGACTTCGCCTCAGGTGTCATGCTTCTAATATTTCGTCCTTATGCTGTTGGCGAAGAGGTTGAAATTGGCGGTGAGTCTGGGAGAGTGACAGAGCTTGGCTTGCTAAAGACACGGCTTAATACGGTTGATAATGTTGAACTCCTCGTTCCTAACGGCGCAGCCTTTGGCAACACAATCAAAAACTTTAATGCCTTTGGCACACGTCGCCTCGATTTAGATTTTGGCGTCTCATATGATGCAGACCTCAACACCGCGATTAAGACGATTATGTCTATCGCAGAAAATCACCCGAAAATTCACAAAGACCCCTCGCCTTGGGCCAAGGTTATTTCACTCGATGACTCAGCCGTGACCATACAGCTCCGCGCTTGGCTTGATGCCTCAGATTACCGGGCTGTCAAAATGGATATGTTCTACGCCGCGAAACGCGCGCTTACCAAGGCTGATATTGAAATTCCTTATCCACACGCTGTTATTATTACGAAAGAGGAGGCTTAGGCCATGACCGCAACTCCTATCCCTACACCAGACCTCACAGGCCTTTCCGGCAAACTTCAAGGCTTTGGCGAAAAAGCGATAGATGCCGCTCTCACCTACGGCCCTCGCATCCTTATCGCGCTAATCGTGCTCTGGATAGGCTTGAAAATTGCCAAACGAATTCACAAGAAAGTTCTTGCAAAGGCCACAGCAAATCCGAAAATCGATACGACCCTCGGCAACTTCTTTGCCAATGTGGTTCGTTTCCTCATCAGCGCCGCCGTTGTGTTAACTGCAGTCTCCATTGTCGGCGTCAAAGTCGCCGCGCTCTTCACTATATTCTCAGCTGCGGTGCTGGCCATCGGCCTTGCGCTCGAAGGTTCCATCGCCAATGTAGCCGCTGGCCTTCTGTTGATTGTGTTCCGTCCTTACAAAATCGGGGACTATATTGAAGCGAACGGCGAAGAAGGTATCGTAGAAGACATCAATGTTTTCACGACCACGCTGCGGACATTGGATAATGTAAAAGTCATCATCGCCAATGGCCAAGCTCAAGGCGAAACGATACGTAATTTCACATCACTAGGTGTCCGCCGCGTAGATGTTGATTTCGGGATTGATTATGGCGACGACATGGACACGGCTATCAAAATTATCAAAGACACGGCCGCCAAAGACGCTCGCATACTTTCTGATCCCGAAGGCCCTTGGGCGAAAGTCTCTTGTCTTAATGAAAGCTCTGTCGACATCCAAATGCGGGTCTGGTGCAAAGCCGATGATTATTGGGATGTCCGCTTTGATCTGATGAAAGACGTCAAGGAAGCCTTCGACAGCGGCGGCATTTCAATTCCTTATCCGCACGGCGTTGAGATTATGCGGTGATATTTACCGGAGCGGTAAATTCTGCATCTGATATAGCGGGCGTAAGAACCGTTTTTGAAGCGTATCTCCGTTTTATACATCAAACTCTGAATAATGATTTAGAGTTTCAGGGGACTGACAAAGAGTTCACGACGTTTCCAGACATATACGACGCGCTGTTTGCGGCAAAAATTGGCGATAAAGTTGTCGGCGCTTGCGCGTTAAAACCCTTCCCCGAGGCGGGTAAATGCGAGCTAAAGCGTCTCTATGTTAAACCCGAGGGACGCGGCCGTAATTTTGGCCACACGCTCACGGGCCTCTGCATCAAGGCCGCGATTGAAGCGGGTTATGACACGATGTACTTAGATACAAATCCAAGTCTCACTCACGCTAACACGATTTATGAGGCCTACGGCTTCAAAGATATCCCCGCATATTACGACAATCCCATGCCGGGTACGCGCTATATGGCTATCGAGCTCATACCCTCTTAAGGTAAGGTTGATTCGCACAGGCCGAATTCATACGGGAGAACAATCGTGGACGACGCGATGTTAAAAAATCTCTGGGAGATGATACCCAGAATGATTGAGGGAACACCTCACGCACGGATCCTTGGGCTTAAATTCGTCTCCGTCGGTAAAGGCCGCGCCACACTCAGCCTGCCCTACAACCCAGCCCTCGTCGGCGACCCGAAAACGAAAGTCATGCACGGCGGAGCAATTACCACATTACTTGATCAGACCACGGCCAATGCTGCGCTCTCAGGCTTTGAAGACCTCAGCGCTATGGTGACATTAAATCTCGCCATCAACTATATGCGCGCGGCGAAACCCGGCGAGACCATCATTGCAACGGGGCACTGCTACAAGGCCACTAAACATTTGGCCTTCGTGCGCGGCGTTGCCCATGACGGGGATGAAGATGACCCCATTGCGACAGCGGAAGTCACCTTCATGCGCACAGGTCCGCGCGTCGGGGCCGACGGCAAACCCAAAGCCGCAGGAGTCTGACCTATGATGGACACTAAAATCTGCGAAGTTCTCACCCGCATCCCTTACGCCCAAACCCTTGGAATTGACTGCGTAATAAAAGACGGTGAGCTCACGCTTATCTTACCGTATAAATTTGATAACGTGGGCAACCCCATCTTGCCGGCTCTGCACGGAGGCATGACGGGCGGGTTTATGGAAACCACGGCGATTATGCATTTAATGATGGAAGACATCGACGGCGACATCCCGAAACCGATTGGCCTCAACATTGATTATTTGCGTAGAGGCAAACCAGAAACCACCTATTCCCGCGCAGAGATTACAAAAAAAGGTTCTCGTGTTGTCAACGTGCGTGTCCGCGCGTGGCAAGAAGATTATGACCGGCCCATTGCGACCCTCAGCGGGCACTTTTTGACAGCCAAAGCTCTCGCAGAAGAATGACGATTTCTAAGTCCCTGCCCCTGACAAGATGGCAGGTCTTCTCCCAAAGCTGGCCGATTATGTTGGCCAACGCCGCTGCGCCCGTCGTGGGCTTTGTCGATACCTTCGTTATTGGCCGTTATGCGGGAACCACCGCACTAGCCGGGATTGGCCTCGGCGCCGTCATTTACGGCATTGTTTATTGGGGTTTCGGATTTCTGCGGATGAGCACGGCTGGACTTGCGGCGCAAGCTGACGGAGCCGAAGATCAGGCCGCCGTTCAGGCGCACTTATTTCGCGCTGTGCCCTTAGGAGTATTCATCGGGCTTTTCGTCTTTGTCACTCAGTTTTTCCTGATGATACTGGCTTTCAAAATCTTCACAGCTAGTGAAACGATTGAAGGCGCAGCAGCCACATATATCCACGCGCGGCTGTGGGGCCTCCCCGCGACGCTTGGATCTATTGCTTTGATGGGCTGGTTCGTGGGCATAAGCCGCTCGGGCCGCGCCCTGCATATGCAGCTTGTACTCAATGCCGTAAACATTGTTCTGTCACCCATATTCGTTATCACACTCGGCTGGGGGCTTTACGGGGTCGGAATAGCGTCAGCCATCGCAGAATGGTTTGGCCTTGCGGCAGGACTTATGCTGGCGTGGTCAGAAATTAAATCCAGAGGCGGCCTTATTAAAAAGAATCTGACGAAGGCGGTTCTGCTTAAGGCGAGCGCTCTCAAAAAACTCGGCGTGACCAATACGAATATCTTTATCCGTACAATGGCGTTGACGGTAGGCTTTAGTTTCTTCGGCAATGCAGCTGCCAGCGAAGGCGAAATATTCCTCGCGGGCAATCACATTCTTCTGCAATTCATAACGATGACGGCGTTGATACTCGACGGGTTCGCCCACACTACCGAAGCCGTGGCAGGGGCAGCTTACGGGGCAAAATCCCGTGACCGTTTTGACCGAGCTGTACGCCTGACGACTGAGTTCTCATTCGTCTTCGCACTGCTCATAGGCGCGACTATCTATGTAATGGGCCCGATATTCATTGACCTCATTTCGCCTGACCCGCTCGTGCAAGAGAGCGCGCGAAAATATCTCCCCTTCTGTGCCCTCGCCCCCGTACTCGGATTTATGGCGTGGCAGTTTGACGGCGTGTTCATCGGCGTCACCCGGACGGCCGCCATGCGCAATGCGGGCATCGTGGCCGTCGCGATTTATATCGGATTACATTATCTGCTTGAGCCGCGCTTTGGCGGGGCCGGTATTTGGATGGCGTTTCTTTCATATTACGTGGCCCGCGCTCTCACGCTAGCCTTCGCCTACCCAAACATTCGCAAAGACCTACGCAGTCCCCACGGCTTCTTGAATTGAGGTAAAGCCGTCAGCTTTCAGCCGCGCCATTAAATCTTCGCGAATATCCATCACGAGACCAGGCCCTTGAAACACCATCGCCGAGTAAAGCTGTACGGCTTTTGCCCCGGCCCTAATTTTAGCATAAGCATCCGCGCCAGATGCGATGCCGCCCACTCCGATGAGGTCAATTCGCCCGTCAGCAGCCGCCACAAACTTTTTAAGTATTTCCGTAGATTTTGCCATGAGCGGCGCGCCGGACAGGCCGCCGCCTTCACCCTTATGCTCACTTCGTAAATCATCTGGGCGGTCAATGGTCGTGTTAGAAACAATGATAGCATTCATCCCGTATGTCTGCGCTTGATCTGTCATACGCTCAATTTCGCTATAATCCAGGTCAGGCGCCACTTTCAAAAAAATCGGCACTGACGGGGCGTTACCTGCGAGTTCAGCGCGTTTTTCTTGAATACGTCCTAGCAAATCATCCAAGGCATTCGCGCCCTGCAAGTCCCGAAGGCCCGGCGTGTTGGGCGAGGAAATATTGATCGTGAAATAATCCGCCAAGCCCCACATGGCGGCGAGACCTTTTGTATAATCGGAGGCCCGGTCCTCACTGTCTTTATTAGCGCCAAGGTTCGCACCCACAATTCCTTTGGACACATCGCGCGCTTCAAATCTTCGTTTAAAAGATTCCAGCCCGCCATTGTTGAACCCCATACGGTTGATAACAGCTTGGTCTTCCGTCAGGCGAAACAGGCGCGGCTTTGGATTCCCAACTTGCGGACGCGGCGTCACTGTTCCGCATTCCACAAATCCAAATCCCGCATGGAGCATTGCCGCGGGGACTTCGGCGTCTTTGTCAAACCCGGCCGCTAATCCGACAGGGTTAGGCAGAACAAGGCCGCCGACCTCGGTACGCAGAGCATTATCAGTCTCTGCCGGTGCAATAGGCCCCAATCCGGCTTTGAGAGCTTTTATTGTCGCCTTATGGGCCGCTTCAGCCGGGAGTTTACGCATCACGGCTGTCGCGAGTTTATACGGGAGTGTCATATTCGAACCTTAAATATCTTCCGGCAAACCATAAGCGCCGTCTGGGCCCGGCTGCCAGTCCCAATGCCGTGTTATAGCGTCCATACCAAGCGCGGCGTAAAGATGTGGGAATAAATCTCCACCCCGTGACGTATCATACCGAAGAGCCGCGCCGAGCTTATCGACTTGAACTTCGGCCAATACTAAATCGTTCGCGCCCTGAAAGTGTTTATTCGCAGTTTCTGAAGTCTGCATCGCAGTTGAAAGATGTATATACCCATCTTTCTTATCAATCGGCGCGCCCTTAAACTGTCCCTCTTCTTGAAAAGCGTTCCATTCTGAGCGTAGTAAAATTTTATAAATATGTGTCTGCATAATAGTGGGTCATTATCATACACGCATTCATTAGCAATACTGTTGAATGCCGCTCCCGCAAGACTATCTTAAATAGTCTCTGAAATGATAAGGTATGGTTGCCGTGCAAAAAATTCCTGCCCCTGAAGCCCTCGGTCTTTTTTTGGAGCACCTGTCCGGTGAACGGCGGCTCTCTCCCAAAACTGTTGAAGCTTACCAGCGGGACCTCTCAGCATTTTTTGGGTTTCTGGCCGGGCATTTGGATATCGCCCTCGACCTCTCTCACTTGGCTGTTTTAAAGCCTAGAGATTTTCGCGCCTATCTCGCACACAGGCGTCGCGGCGATACACCTTTGTCGGCAGCGTCCATCGGGCGTCAGCTTTCGGCCATTCGGACATTCTATCGTTACATCGAACGCCGTTGGGATATTAAAAATTCCGCCCTCGCCTTGATCAAAGGACCTAAGGCGAAACGCCCTCTTCCAAAACCGCTCTCAGTCTCTGGTGCAAAGGCGCTTGTGATGGAAGGCGCATTGGAGTCTAAGCAAGCGTGGATAGATGCCCGTAACAGTGCTGTGCTGATACTGCTTTATGGGGCTGGAATGCGGATATCCGAAGCGCTCTCTTTGACACCATCTCAGTTACCGCTTGGAGAGACTTTGATGCTGACGGGTAAGGGCGGGAAAACGCGCCTCGTGCCTATCATAGACAAGGCGCGCGAAGCCGTTGACCGCTATGCGGCTTTATGCCCTCACCCTATCGCGCCTGACGCCCCCATATTTCGCGGCGCGAAAGGCGGGCCGTTGGGTGCACGTGTGATACAGCTTGAAGTCCAGAAACTGCGCTCGGCTTTAGGGCTCCCAGAGTCTGCGACACCCCACGCGCTGCGCCACAGTTTCGCCACGCACTTACTTGCGGGCGGCGGCGACCTACGCACTATTCAGCAGCTCCTCGGCCACGAGAGCCTCTCCACCACCCAGCGCTACACAGATGTTGACGCAGAGGCATTGATGCGCGTGCACAAGGCTTCACACCCCCGAGCTTAAATTTAGATATAAAAAAAAACCCGGCTCTCTCAATATGAGGCCGGGCCAGTTCGAAGGGCATTCACTCTAGGATGGGTATTTGACATCCACTTTGACAGTCGTGCCGCTGTGAGGGACGCTGATTTTCACATCCTCAAACACGGGCATTCGGTCTATGGGCGCGTTGCCTGACGACCCGTAACCCTCTTGCGGCACGTAACGGTCGTCCATATCAAATACAGCATTATTATTGAGGTCATGCCAGACTGATACTGAATATTCTCCCGGCACATCGACTTTATAAACCTCAGACATGCTACCCTGCACGGCTGTCTTGATAATGCCGCCAAAGCCTTTCATGCCCCGGTACTGATCCTCTTTCTGGATTGATATATAGATAGGGCCTGCCGCGGTTTGGATATTGGACAGGTCAACCGTCACAGGGATAGTTCCACCCGCGGCGTGGTATCCAGCTGTGTCCGCTGCGGTGGCACCCACAGTTGACATGACGCAAAGTGCCAAAGCAGCCCCTGCAATTTTCAAAGTTTTCTTAACTCGTACAAACATCATCATCTCCTTTTGTTAAACTAGTTTGTATTTCAAACTTGACACAAATAGGTTTGTGATGCAAACTAATTTTATATTATTTTTGCAAGAGGTATACAAAATGACGAAAGATCAGATATTAGATGACTTAAAGTTTGCTCGGGACGTCGCAGAACAAGGGCGGTTCGCTCCCCTGCTTGGCGGACGCATAGGATTAATGTGGGGGTGCCTTCTTGTGCCTACTTTGACGCTTCACGGTGCAATGACCTCTCGACTATTAGAGGTCCCCATTAATTACGTCGGTTTCGTTTGGATGAGCTTTGGGATTATCGGCAGTGTACTGACTGGCTTACTCTCCCGTTCTATTGTCAGAAAACCCGGCGCGCAGTCCTTTGGCAACCAAGTCGAGCAAGCTGTATGGACAGGGGCAACCATGGTTCTCTTTATAACCGCGATTTCGGTCGCCTATGCAGTCATCGCGCGAGGCCAATCCTACACACTATTTGACATGATAATGGCGTTATCGTTCGGGACACAGGCTATCAGTTATTATGTACTTGCGAAAATTAGCGGCGAGAAAACCCTTTATATCCCTATGCTTATCGCCTTGGCTCTTGTGGCAATTGTTGTTGTTATGATCGGCAACCCTTATGCCTACTTTATCGCAGCTGTAGGTGTTATCTTCACTGTTGTAATTCCTGCTCTTACTCACATGAAAAATGAGCCTAAAAATGTCGTCTAAGCCGGAGATTGACATCGACGCAATCGATGACGTGATCCACGGGCGGTTACGCCTTGGTATTATGGCTTACTTATCCGCAGTCAATCCTGCGAGCTTTCCCGAGCTCTTAGATAAGACTGGTACGAGCAACGGCAATCTCTCGACACATCTGACCAAGCTCGAAAATGCAGGCTTCGTCCGTCAAGAAAAAGGCTATAACGGAAAACGCCCGCAAACCTTGGTACACCTCACTAAATCCGGACGCACGGCTTGGATTAATTATCTCGACGCTATGAGAAAACTGCTTGAAACGTAATTAAATAATAGAGAAACGTATGAGTTACTTAGCAGAAAACAAAGCTTCAGGTCGCGAAATTCTCCCCGACCTCGTTCGCGCCTTCGCGCTCATCGGTATCGCCCTTGTGAATGTCGGCGTCATATCATATTCCATGATAGAAGGTTATCGTGGAGGAGGCCTCAAAGCACCGATAGATAATTATGCCTACATGGCTGTGAATTCGATCTTTACGTTTAAGTCTTATACGCTTTTTTCTTTTATGTTCGGCGTGGGATTTGCTTATCAAATCGCATCGGCCCAGCGTAAGGACATGAAGTTCGGAGCCAGGTATACTCGGCGAATTATAGGACTTGCCGTGCTGGGTCTTTTGCATGTCGCTCTGCTTTTCCAAGGCGATATTCTTGTTATGTACGCCATCCTCGGATCTGTCCTTTATCTATTCAGAAATGCAAACACGAAAACCCTGATGTGGACGGGTATTGGTGTCTATGCATTCCAAATCTTATTAATCGCAGTCATTACGCTCGCCATGGCAGCAGGGGCGAAATACGCCCCCGAAGACATGGCCAAAGAACTCGCAAAAATGGAAGAGATGAACGTCGTCGCTAAAGCCGTCTACGGCGACGGAACCTTTGCCGAATCCATTGCCAATCGTTTAGTAGAATGGGGACAGGTCATTTTATTTGGTATCTTTATACAAGGCCTAGGCGCCTTTGCCTTCTTCCTCTTGGGCTTTGCCGCTGTTAAGTCAAATGTCATCAACAACGCTAACGCCCCTATATGGAAACGCTTCCGCCGCATCTATCTACCTATCGGCGTTATTGGCAGTTGCCTCGGAGCTTGGACGATGTCATTGGGCAAGGATACAATGGACCCGGTTATGATGCTCGGCATGTTAATCGTGGTGACCTTCGCACCGCTTTCTACGGCAGGCTATCTTGGGTTAATTGCCAAGTGGGCCAGCGGGCCAATGACAGGACTTAAAACATTTATGGCGCGGGGCGGGACGGCGACGCTCACAGCCTATCTCATGCAGGGCCTAATACTCTCGCTAATTTTTAATAATTACGGTCTCGGGTATTTTGCCAAGCTTGGCGCTGCGCAATGCATTCTGATTGCGCTGGCGACAGCCATATTCACCATCATATTTGCAAGCCTGTGGCGCAAAAGATTCCAGCGCGGACCTATGGAAAAATTGCTCCGCGGCTGGACCTATTTTGGGGAAAAATAGAATTTACGCGAATGTATCAATCATCGTTCTCGGATTATGGCCCCATTTGTTTTCCTGCGGGTATCCAGGAAGGCACATGAAGACAATAAAGCCTATTATCACAAACAAATTTACGAGAGGTATCAGGCAAAGAACAATATAAAGAAGATAAAACCATCCACTCATGTTTCGGTCGTGCAAACGGCGTACGACAACAGCGAGTCCCGGTATAATGTTTGCTAAAGCAAAGAGACCCAATGGCAAAATCAGAAGACCAAACCAAGCAGGTGGTTCGTCAGCCTCAAAAGCGCCAGTACCACCAACTAGAGCAACGATAATTGCAAAGAAAGCTATATAGACAATCATCTGAAACAAGACGATCCACCAGTATTCTGATGGCGATGACCGCGTACTAAAATCAAAATAACGCCGATAAAAGGACTTAATAGCTTCTTGAAAACCCATAATCTCTCTCCCAAGTTGAATACTTAAACTGCGGGATTCTGATATCTAAATCAATACCTATTCATCGCCGCCAAATTTAGCGCTCCACTCTGCAATTTGATCATCTTCAATCTTTGTGAACATAACATCTGGCGCGCCGACCACATGGCCATGCGGCAGAGTATTAATTAAATCGGCTATGCTGGAAAAATCGCCAAAATCCCATGTGCGGTTCTCTTCTGGGATGTTGAGTGCGTCCAGTATTTTCGCCGCTGCGTCCGGGATAACGGGCTGCGCGATAATACCAAACAGCGCGGCCAAGTTCAGGCCCACACGTACCCCCACCGCTGCCGCATCGACATCCGTTTTGTACAACGACCAAGGCGCGGCTTTGGTAAGGTATTCATTCCCTGCAGCCCAGATGGCACGGGTCTCGGCCATCGCCTTGCGGAACTCACGCGCTTCGTAGTAAGCAATTAATTGCGGAATTCGGGTTTGAAGTTCTGCGATAATCCAATCCTCAGATTCTCCCGCCTCGCCCTCTCCCGGTAATTTCCCGTCAAATTTACTCGCCGTGTATTTCGTAATGCGGTTGACAAAATTACCCAGTACGTTTGCCAGATCTGAATTCACGGAACTTTGGAATTCTTCCCATGTAAATGCTGCGTCAGACCCTTCGGGGGCATTCGCCATGAGATGCCAGCGCCAATAATCGGAAGGCGCGATATCAATCGCCTGATCCATAAACACGCCGCGGTTTTGCGAGGTTGAAAACTTGCCGCCATACCATGTGACCCAATTAAACGCCTTAAGTTGATCGACCAATTTCCACGGCTCCTGTGATCCGATAATCGTCGTCGGGAAAGAGAGCGTGTGAAAGGCGACATTATCCTTGCCCATGAACTGTACGTATTGCACGGCGTCGGCTCCCCCAGAAACTTTAGAGTCGGTGCGCCACCATGACTCCCAGTCACCGCCAGTTTCCGCGGCCCAATCCTGTGTCGCCGCAATATATTCAATCGGCGCGTCAAACCAAACGTAGAACACCTTGCCTTCGAAACCATCGCGCACGGAGCCGTCTTTATCCGTTACAGGAATGCCCCATTTGAGATCCCTCGTAATAGATCGATCCCGCAAACCTTCATCCAGCCATTTCAGCGCAATAGACGTCGCGAGTGGCGGCCATCCCTCAGCAGCATTTACCCATGTACGCAAACGGTCCGAGAGTTCGGACTGTTTCAAATACAGATGGTTCGTCTCCCGGATTTCCACATCTTTGGAACCTGACACAGATGAGTATGGATCGATTAAATCAATGGGATCAAGTAGCTTGCCGCAATTATCGCACTGATCTCCTCGCGCCGCTTCAAACTCGCAATTCGGGCATGTGCCTTCGACATAACGATCCGGCAAGAAACGACCATCCGCATTGGAATAGACCTGTTTCGAGACCCGCTCTTCAATCAAATTGTTATCTTCGAGGATATGCGCGAAATGCTGTGTGAGCGCGTGATTGCTCGGCGCAGAAGACCGCCCGAAATAATCATAAGACAGTTTAAAATTCGCTCCCGATTGTTTCTGTGCATCGTGCATTTTATCACAATAATCCGCCACGCTCATATCCGCCGCCTGCGCCGCAAGTTCCGCAGGAGTCCCGTGCTCGTCCGTCGCGCAAATATACAGCACCTCGTGTCCCATAAGCCGCATAGCGCGCGCATAGACATCCGCAGGCAACATGGACCCCGCAAGGTTTCCGAGGTGCTTGACGCCGTTAATATAGGGCAGAGCCGATGTGATAAGTATGCGTGCCATAAGAGGTCCTTTTATGGGCCCTTTCCTAACGTGCTCACAAGGTTTGGCAAGAGCAGGCAGCTGGCTATGGGAGGGGAATTGGGGAAATAGCCTTAAATGAAGGCCTAGGCCCGAAATAAAGGTTAGAAACTCGGCTCGTTAGCTTGCTTTTATACTCTGCGCAAGTAACTGCCTGTCCTTGAAACTACGCTACCACGTCTTTCGCGCTGTTCAAAATCGATACCTCATACTGCCTCGCAGTATATTGGAGGGCGGGACAGATTTGCAGGCTACTGAGAAAATCTGAAACAATCTCGTAAGAGGGCAAGTTTAGGCTTGCAAGCACAGCCGTGCAGGGTTAAACGCAGCCCGCAATTATCTTTGCCAGTGCCCCTATAGCTCAGCTGGTAGAGCACCTGATTTGTAATCAGGGGGTCCGCGGTTCGAGTCCGTGTGGGGGCACCATTTTTCTCAATGAATTCAACACCTTAACAATTTTATACGAAATCATTCACTCTTTTCCAAATGATTTGGAAGCATTTTGGAAGCAGGTAAAAACTTGGATACAAAGAATTTTATCTTGTGGATAAGGTAGACTATCGAGAATTCCCGACAACATGACTTCCCACTGGTGAAAAGGTTTCGCTCCATAGAACAAATTGTCTTTAGGTATTTTTGTCTAATCCAGCTTACTTACCGCTCAGCAATCTTGACACTAAGAATTGGACATAGCGTATCAAATATTAGATTCTAACAACTCAATCTCACCTTCGGTCAGCTTAAAAAGCTCATAGACAATTTCGTTGATACGCTGCTCATTAGATTTTATTTCAGCGGTCAGTCGCGCAATCTCGGCTTTATCACGAGCGATCCAGTCTTCCCACTCAGACCGCTCTGAGAGAGGGATGTCTGCTTTCAGAACCTTTTTAACTTCTTTACGGAAGGCGGCGAAATCTTGAAACTCCCACCATGATTTAAGTTTGTTAGTTAGCTTTGGCTCAATGTCAGCAGAAGCAAGGTCAGGAATTCGGCGAGTCAGCGCTTGTTGTAGTTTGAAACGGGAGTCAGCAGCGTTCTCACAATCATCAACTAATCCGACTATCTTGTTTCTCTGTTTCGGAGAACACGAAGGTATGGGAAAGGTATCTATATCGGCAGCATCTGCTTGGGAGAACCCCCCCCTCAACGCTGTACTTTCAGAGGTTAAATGAAACCAGCTTACCGGTGTGTTCAACACTGCGACTAAAAACTTATCATAAGGAAGGCTAAAAAGCGCGTTGTTGATGAAGTTCAACCCATCACACAGAGCAAATTCAACGGTCTTCAAAAACCTAGAATAAACGATTTTAGGCTCATTGAATTGACTGGCATATGCCTCTTGCGCTTGTTGTAGTTCAAACCACTTCTGTTTTGTAGCTCTGGCTTTCAGCCGTTTTTTATATGGCAATAGATAATCCCTTATTGCGGGATAATTTTTAATTTTTACACGGTTCTTTGGAATATAAATCAACCATAAGCCCCTAGGTTCGGCTTTCCAGCGCTTCAGATCTTTGCCCTCGAAATACGGTTTTAGAAGTTCAGCTGAAGCAGGGTCCTGCCTACATAATTTTTCCTTCGTTGGTGTATCGACAACAAAGGCAGCGTTATAGCCCGTTTTTATACCGTAGAGTGGTGAACCATAAACTTCTTTCAAAGTCTTTTTTCCTGAAGTGATTTTGTCTCGAAGCCGTTTCAATTTGGGGCTTTCTAATTCCCACGATCCACCCGATAAATTTCCCTGTGGATAGGGCTCCT
>ENA-ORXT01000697-ORXT01000697.1-marine-metagenome-genome-assembly--contig:-NODE-697-length-51317-cov-9.117467_pt1 | contig 51317 bp, 47 predicted proteins | sample MGYA00237868_ERZ511482 | MGnify/ENA metagenome assembly ERZ511482
GGAGAATTGGCCGAGTGGCTTAAGGCGCGCGCTTGGAAAGTGTGTATACCCCAAAAGGGTATCGGGGGTTCGAATCCCTCATTCTCCGCATTTCTTTTTCTATGGCAGTAAGAAATATTATAGCCCTATTTTTAATAATTGCTTCATTAATCTGCTTATATCCAGGTTTAGTGAAGCCTATACTTTCAATCAACATTGGTGTAGATATACCGATTCTTGGAAATGTTGAACTTCACAATACCAAGCAGAGCATCATAGGTACCATCAAAACGCTTCATAATAACAGTAATACCTTGGTTGCAGGATTGATTCTTCTATTTAGCGTCATTGTACCATTGATCAAGGCGATCTGTTTAATGCTTGTTTTGTTTGTAAAGAAAATTCCAAGAAGAGAACAATTGCATAAGTTTATTTCTTTGATCAGTAAATGGTCAATGGCCGATGTTTTTGTAGTTGGGATAATGATGGCGTTTTTGGCTACGCGGTCTGATGATAATATTGAAGCAAGGCTTCATGAAGGGTTTTATTATTTTTTGGCCTATTGTATTCTTTCTATAATGTCTGTTATTTTTTTAGATAGCAGTAAGAAGAAATCAAAGGCATTTTCTTAATTTTTTTTTCAAATAGCTTTTTTCATTTTCTTTTGCTTCCTCCTATGGAAGCGAGCTTCCTTCGGCGCACAGAGTGCCAAAAGAAAACGAAATATGACTGATTGATTTTTTGATGAAATCAAAAATGAATGTCTGGGAGACATTCAAATGAAGGAACCGGAATGGGTAAAAGGGCACTCCCTCTAAGGCATTCATGCTCTACTCATATCCTCAGCTCCCAATTTCCTGCTTCCCCGATCTCTTCGAGCTCGAAGCCGCGACGAAAATTACTCGCCGCATGCTAACGAGGGAGATCTAATCACAGGAGTGTTTTTTATCTGCTAACTTTTAGCACCTATTAAAAATCTTGATCATCATTTCATCATAAAATCCTTGTTTATACATTTTTTATTGAAAAAATACAGCTATCCTGAAAGTCCCTGTCAACAGAATATAGGGACAAAAACCATGAAAGCAAGGAGTGAAACGACATGACTGATTGATTTTTTGATGAAATCAAAAATGAATGTCTGGGAGACATTCAAATGAAGGAACCGGAACGGACTAAAATACACCCCATCAGTGCCTTTTTCTTTGTTACTTTCTCTAGGCACTCTGTGCGCCGAAGGAAGCTCGCTTCCATAGGAGGAAACAAAAGAAAGTAAAATTGATCTTTAAGAATTGTGCGAAAGCAATGGAAATTAGAATTTTCTGGCTGGAGATTTGAAGTTAGTGCCAGAGAAAATTACTATTGAATATGAATTCGTAAGTATCTTTTTGTGCACGGCCACTGGTAGATAAAAAGTAAAAAAGTTATTTGAAGCAGAAAAAAAATACCCATTGGTAATAAAAAAAGATACTGCTTCTAAGCAGACATTGCGTCAAGCACATCTTGCACTGGGTGCAACAAATTCTCTTTTGCTAGTAATAATTTTTCCATGTTGATACTTACCAACATTCTTACAAAACTGCTCAAGTGAATATTCTTGATTGCTTTTCTATAAACAGGAATCATCTTTGCTAATTTCTCATTTATCTCATATAGATCTAAACCTGAGTTATAGTCATTAAGGATTGAGAATCCAGTAACGCTTAATTTATCAATGACTACTTCATCATTGATAATTAGGTCGTTGTATTTTGATATGCAGCTAGAATTTAAGCTTCTAATTTCTAGAAGCGGTTCGATTGAATTGGTGTTCCATGCTTTTGAAAATAGTGCATCGATCAATTTCTTTAATTCTATATGCTGCTCCAAAAGAAAACTTAGTGTTTCTTTTTGGTTGTGTTTAGTACTAGCGATTAAGGTATTCATAATTTATAGTTTGTGTCCTCTATACTTATATATGCATGTAAAACGGTAAAAGGTTGCATATGCGCCTCAGATTTATCAAATTTCAAAAGATTTAAGATTCGTTTAACTTATCTGCAACAGTTATATAATGTGTCCAAACAGTGAATTGTGACATTTTTGTTGATGAATTTTACCTTCCACCCCATATGTAGGCGATTGTAAAGCCGGAAATGATGTGCCAAATGCCCCACCAGGCGGTGATTAGCGCCATTCCACCTAATCCGTCAAAAAAACTGAAGATTAATAAGAGCCCAAGTCCTGAGTTTTGAATGCCTGTTTCAATAGTAAGTGTCTTTTTATCCTTAAAAGGTAACCCCATGGCATGGCCAGACAGGTATCCTGAAAGTAAAGCGGTAAGATTATGTATTAGAACTAGGAAGAAAATAGAACCTATTACGGTGATGAAATTTTGATAATTGAGAGCAAGAGCTCCGAAGACAATAGTTAAAAACAGGCTCATCGAGATGATCTTCATAGGCTTGGCCAATTTGTATGCCAGCTTAGGAAATTGATTTTTGAAGAAGTAACCTACTATTATTGGAATAATAATAATCAGTGAAATTGTTTTTACAACCTGAAGCCAACTAATATCTATTTCTTTTAGAATTGCTTGTGTTGGTTCATAAAGGTTGCCGTAGAAAGCTAGATTGAGTGGTGTAAAGAATATGGCAATGGTACTAGAGATGATTGTAAGAATAATCGATAGCTCAACATTTGATTTTGCTAAAGAACTAATAAAGTTTGAAATATTACCACCAGGGCATGAGGCTACTAAGATCATTCCTAAGGCTAAACTAGGGGCAGGTTTCATGATTATGATGATCAAAAATGTCAAGGCCGGTAAAAGTATCAATTGTGAAAACATTCCAGTCAATACTTTCTTTGGAGAAGTTATAACAATTTTGAAGTTTTCTATACTTAGGTCTAAGGAAATTCCAAACATGATAAAGGCAAGCGTGATATTCATAAATAGAATACCCGTTTCATTAAAATTTATAGCAATGCTGTCAATGTTCATGTTTTCTTACTGAGGGGCATAATATAATTGTATGCTATAGGTCTCGTAAATTTCGTTTTTAATATTCTTTGTTTTTTCTATTCTCAGTTTGTTTTTACCAATTGCCAATAGTTCTCCAGGTATATAGCAAAGTACTCCTCTTCTGTCATTTTGTGTATGATCATGAACAAAAAATTCAGCGGCATATTTTGTATCATTTATATAGACATTTATGTATTTGTATATGCAATCTAGAAAGAATTTCCTTTTTAAGATTCTATCCTCATCTCTTTCGATAGAATCATTTTTTTCATAGTCACCGCAGAGTTCATCTCGGAGATAAGATTCATTTTTTAGAATTGGGACAAATAATTTTACATAAGGCCCTTCGATAATATCTGAGTCTATAACTGGTACAAAAATATTTTGATCTTCATGATATTGATCAAGGTAGTTATTGGAGTATAGCGTATTATCATAAATATGGACTTTGTCTCCACTACCTTTCTTAATCATCAAATCAATGTTGGATTTTGATAAATAGAACATAGAAAGTCCCATTGCTATGAAAAAAAATGGAAGCATTACTTTAAAGCCAGAACTAGCATTTTTAGCATTAGACTGGTGAGTAAACATGATTTGATTGAGCGGCTTGTATACAAAAGGAGTTACGAATTTTCCGTAGAGAACAGACAGGTTAAAAAAAGTACTTTGTAGTTTTTCGTTATATCTAAATTTTTCAGACTTTCCCATATATCCAAAAATTCCTACAATAAATGTCACTACCAAAAAAATTCCAGCTAAAATTATCCAAACGATTTGAGGAATATACTCATGTGTCAACATGTAGATGATCAAGAGTAAGGAAAAAGATATTGCCATCATCCCATACATCAACATAAAAACGAAGGCTCCTGAAAACATAGTACTACATTGCTTGTCCACCTCCTGAATAGTCTCTTTTAATGTTGGAAGCATATCAGCTACTTTCCTAGAATAGATTTCGGAATAAAATCCATCTTCAATTTTATAGCCATTAGGGTACACAGAATTAAGTCCGATGAGTCCAACCCAATAAGCTCTTAGTATAAAGTGTATGATGAAAAAAGTGGTCAATATCGAAACACCAAATAGATAGAAGAAAGAAATAGCATAGCCAGCGAGATAATATTTTACTGGAAGGAAGTTAATCAATGTATCGCTAAGCCAGTAGCAAAATTCTGGGAGATATAGAGTTCCATAAAGAGCCAATCCAGAAATGAGTAGCTCCGCTTGCCAACTTTCTTTCTCAAGCCTACGTAGCCACTTAGGAGTTTTGCTATTGTCAGTATCTAAATTCATATAGCTAAAATTAGTAAATTATCCTTAGCTAGTTTAGAATGAAATTGATTTCTATTTTTTATTGGGATTGACGGGTAAGTTTTTGAAGAGCTTATAAAGAAGTCCACTTTTTGGAAAGAGAATATACCAAGCTGTAAGAAAGATCAACTTTAAGTCGGTCAAAGTGCTTTTGTGCTTTTGATAATAGATTTCTAAAGCTCCTTTGTAAGGGGCAACTACACGTTCGTAAAATTGATGTGGATCTTCTTTTGCTTGCGAGATCATTTCTTCTTCATCTCGAAAATAGATAGACCCAAGGCCAGTGAGACCTGGTTTTACTTTGTATACTTGATATCTAATGTCCTCCGGGTAGGCATTAAAGGTCTTGGTGACCAATGGTCTTGGTCCTACAACACTCATGTCGCCTTTTAGAATATTCAATATTTGCGGAAGCTCATTTATTTTTGTCATTCTTAAGAACTTTCCGACTTTGGTTACACGTGGGTCATTTCTTACCGTAATAGAACCTGAGCCCATACTTAAGCTATTTTTAAGCATGGTTGCAAATTTGTAAATTTGAAATTCTTTGTCGTTGAGACCGATTCGTTTTTGCATATAAAAGACCTCTCCCTCGCCTGTCAATTTTAATAAGATAATTACAATGATAAAAAGTGGCGAAAGAATGATCAAGGCAAGAAGCGCAATAGTAATATCTAATATTCTTTTTATAAGCTTATACATATTACATACTTTGGTCTAGGTTTTTACCTTTTTCAATATGTTGAAAGCTGGTAACATAATTGGATAGAATCGAAATGAATTTTTCCTTTGAGAGGTTATCTTCACTTAGTTGTTCTTTTAGCTGATCCATTTCTTGATTTATTTTTTCAAGTGTCCATTCATGATTTGTGCTGATTACTCCTAAGGAATTAAATTGATCAAGTTTATAATTTTCCTTAGTGGTATAGAATTCTTCAAATGATTTTTCTCCACTTGTATTGGAAGCAAAAAAGTAAACAGGATATTTTTGTAAACTTAGATCTAAAGTTCTAGATTTCTCTTTTGCCTCATTTTCACTTTTTGCATAATCTGGTTGGTAGCCAAGTTGCGCCAAGAGATCTTCAGCTATGCTTGTAAATGTTTTTAATTCTTTACTCATATCTAATTTTGGGAAAAAGATATTTCCACTTTTAGAAAGCACACAAGCGAGTAGGCATAATTGACCAGACTCAGTAGGGGAGATAAAATATCGTTTGATGTCTTTAGGGCTTGTCAAAGGTTGACCCTTTTCAATTCTTTTTAGGTAGGCATCGGGAAGACTTCCATTTGAGAAGGCAACATTGGCAAATCTTGCGGTACTTACTTTAAAGGTATTTTGGAATGACAATATGATTTGCTCCATTAGTTTTTTGCTGGCACCCATGACATTGGCAGGATTTGCTGCTTTGTCAGTTGAGACAGCAAAGAAGTGGTCGGGTGGATTGCTTGTCAGCAAATTGAGTAGCCTGTGTGAATTAAATACATTGTTCTCTAACATGGCTTTAATTGAAAAAATATCTTTCTCACTCCGTACATGTTTGTGTGCTGCAAAGTTGGCAACAATATTTAGCTTGCCTTCATTTTTTAGTAGCTCCACAAATACTTCACTTCCAAAATCTATTGGATAAGTTCTTAGATCTTCTGGTAATTGATAATCTGGATTGCTTCTTAAATCTCTAATAAGTTCTGCCAATCCATTTTCGTTGTGGTCAACTACGATGATTTTTTTTGGTCCATAGGGTAGTGTGGCTTTTATAAAGGATGAGCCAATGGTCCCTGCTCCACCAATAACCAAGATTGACTTTCCGGAAACCTGCTCTACCAGTTGATCCTTGTTCAACTCCAGGTCTTGTGTAAAAAGACTCTCTTTTCGTTTGGTGACCTTCTCACTTATAAAGTCATGTAAGTTTAACTTGTAATTCATTGGGTATTTTTTTTATACCATTGTGCCATCAGTGCAATTCCTTCTTTGGTTGAGACTTGTGATTTTATCTTTAGTCGATTCAATGAATCTTTGTTGTCAATTTCAAAAGATTGAAAAACTCTTTTATAGAGTCCTGGTTTAATTGTTTTTATTATGTGTCTTATCAATATAGGTAATTTGAAGTTTCTGTTTTTAGCTTCAAGACCTGCGGAAATATAATCTATTAAATTGCTTGTAGAAATAGCTTTATCATCACCAGCTATAAATATTCCTTCAACTTTTGAATCTATGATTTTATTAAGCATCGAGACTAAATTATTAATGCCGACCATGCTTCTTTTATTTGTTATTCCATTTAGCGGAAGCGGGATACCTTTGCTAGCATATTTCATGAGACTATGAATATTTCCTTTGACTCTTGGACCGAACACCACGGGCGTTCTGACAATGCTTGTTGTAAAAATGTCATCACTTAGTTTCTTTAGTTCGACCTCAGCTTCTAATTTGCTGATTCCATATGCATCAGTGGGATTTGTTGGGCTATTTATATCCAAGACCGCTTCACTATAACTATCACCATATACTTTCACACTACTCATAAATATAAAATGTTGAACCCCCTCTTGTTTGGCTTTTGTTGCAAGCTCTTTTGTGAGATTCGTATTGACATTCCTATAACTTTCTATTGAGGTGATACTTTTTTGATGTGCAACCCCAGCCAAATGTAAGATACAATCCACACCTTTTAGAGAAACAGAATCCAAGCTATTTGTCAAAAGAGAAAAAGCTTGCATCTTGTATTTTCCTTCGTTTATTTCTAAAAAATGTTTGCCAATAAAGCCAGAAGCTCCAGTTACAAGGATTTTTAACATCTAATTTTTTCAGTTTTAAAATTAGCAAATATCAATGGAAGCTAAGTTAAATTGATGTTTAATTATATACTTATGTGATTGACGCTGTAATTTATTATATATTATAACTATATTATATATATTTGTATAAAATATTACAGATGAAAAAAGCTTTGGTTTGTGGTGCAGGAGGATTTATTGGAGGACATTTGGTTAGCCGATTAAAGTCAGAAGGTTATTGGGTTAGAGGAGTTGACTTGAAAGAACACGAGTTTGGAAATAATAAATCGGACGAGTTCATCATTGGTGACCTAAGAGATCCTCAGATTGCAAAGAAGATGGTTGACGGGATGGATGAGGTTTATCAGTTGGCTGCCGATATGGGTGGAGCTGGATATATTTTTACCGGAGATAACGATGCACATGTGATGCACAACTCTGCACTTTGTAATCTGAATGTATTAGATGCAAGTCTACATGCGGGTGTAAAGAAAATTTTCTATTCTTCTTCTGCATGTATGTATCCAGAGTATAATCAGCTAGATCCAGATAATCCAAAGTGTTCAGAAGATTCTGCTTATCCTGCTATGCCAGATAGTGAGTATGGATGGGAGAAATTATTTAGCGAAAGATTATACCTTACCTACAATAGAAATCACGGTATCGATGTACGTGTTGCAAGATTTCATAATATTTTTGGTCCACAAGGAACTTGGGAAGGAGGAAGAGAAAAAGCTCCTGCAGCTTTGTGTAGAAAAGTTTCTGAAACTGAAAATGGAGGACACATTGAAGTGTGGGGAGATGGCCTTCAAACAAGATCATTTTTGTACATCGATGAGTGTGTAGATGGTGTGAGAAAATTAATGGAGTCTGATTTTCTTGGGCCTGTAAATATTGGTTCGGAAGAAATGATATCTATCAATGACTTTGCAAAAATGATCATTGATATTTCTGGAAAAAATATAAGCATCAAAAATATTGATGGACCTGAAGGCGTAAGAGGAAGAAATTCTGATAACGAATTAATTGGTCAAAAGTTGGGCTGGAAACCATCACAACCGTTAAGAGAAGGAATGGAAAAAACATTTCACTGGATTGAAGCCCAACGCAAGGCAAAATTGTTGGAGGCTTAAATGATACAAAAAAGAATACTGGGAATTTGTCCACATTTCTACCCAGAAATGGTTTCCACCGGCTTGCACATGACTGAGTTGTTCACTGGGATTGCAAGTTATCCTGAAAACGAATTTCACGTTTACTGTACCTATCCAATTAAGAAGGAGTTTCAAGATTTGAATCCGCCTACCAATGAAATTTATAAAAATATAAAGATTTATCGTGCTAAGAATATTGGCGCAGAGCACAAATCTATTTTTAGCAAATTAATTTCAAACATATCTTTTTCAAGCAAAACTTTTTTCTATGCTGTGCGCAAACGAAAAGAGTATGATATGATATTGATAACGACAGACCCTCCTTTTCTTGCCATTATCTGTTGGCTGATAAAGCTGATCTTTAAGAAACCATATGTACTGATTATGTATGATATCTATCCAGATATTGCCATAAAATTGAATGTGCTAAAAGAGAAGGGTTTTGTGTCACGCTTTTGGAATTGGTTCAATAAGAGAACATTTAAGCATGCTAGTAAGTTGGTGGTGATTGGTGAGGACATGAAAATTCTGCTACAGGAGAATTATTCTCATATTCCAGATGAAAATTATGAATTGATTCATAATTGGTCTGATAAGAACTTTGTCCATCCAATTCCAAAAGAAGAAAATCAGTTTCTCAAGGAGCATAATTTAGAAGGCAAAAGAATTCTTTTGTATTCAGGAAATATGGGAAGGACTCACAATGTAGAATCCATCTTGGAAGCCGCTATTGATCTTGATGGAAAATTTGATGACGTTGTTTTTCTATTTATTGGAGGAGGAATAAAAAAGTATTTGGTTAAGAAGCATATTGATGAAGGGCTTTCGTCAAATGTGATGCAGCTCCCATTTCAGCCTTTTGAGATATTGGCGCATGTATTATCTTCAGCTACCTTTTCGTTTGTTTGCTTAGATGATGACTTTACTGGGATGTCAGTCCCTTCCAAGTCTTATGGAATTATGGCTAGTCAAACACCAATTTTGGGATTGCTTAGATCTGATTCAGAAATTGCTGAGACTATAAAAAGAGATAATTCTGGCTGGGTCTGGAACAGTGAAAGTAATGTTCCTTTGAGTACAATTGTTCAGAAGGTTTTAGAGGATCCTAATGAAATTGAATCGAAGGGAAAGAATGCTTTGAGTTCATTTCAAGCAAACTATGACTTAGCTATTTCCGTTGATAAGTACAATGAACTGTTAAAAACGGTTTAGAACATTTCGTAATTGATAAAGAATCTCTCATTGAAATTTCGTCTATTTATTGGAGTCTTAATTTTTAGCTTTTTGTCTTGTGGAGATGAAGGTGAATTGCCAATGCAGGAAGACTTGGATCATCAGTCGATCTTGAAACGCTTTGAAGAAGGCTTTGAGCAGTTGCCTGAAAAAGCCATTTCGATAAGTAGTGACTCTAACAGCTACGCTCAATATGCAAAGCCTACAGATATATATGCTCATGCAATTTTAGGTGATGCAATCGAAGCTCAACAATTGGTTTTCTATGTGAGTGGACAATTTTATAATTTCATTCTAAGCAATGAATATGTTTTTGAAGATATCCGTCCAAGATTAATTGATGTTGATGATGACAACCAATTGGAGTTGGTCACCATACGAACAAACCTGTCTGAAGGTGCTGGAATCGTTATTTATAAATTGATAAATGGTGCAATCGAAGAATATGCAGTTGTAGGAGAGATTGGCTCACCGAATAAATGGCTCAACATTGTAGCAGTTGAAGATTTGGATAATGATGGAATAAAGGAAATAGTCTGGATTGAAACCCCTCATATTGGTGGTATTCTAAAAGTAGCAAAAATCAAAGAAGGTGTTTTGGAGGTTTTTTCTGAGCAGTCACAATTCAGCAATCATGCAATAGGGGAGCGCAATCTTTGTTTGTCTGTAACAGTGGAAAAGGATAGCGAAAAGATTGTTTATGTACCCAGTCAAGACAGAAGTTCTATTGTGGGATTTTCGTTAAACAATCAGGTCTTGAGTCCAGTTGATACAATCATTCAAGCAGTAGATTTTTCTCTAACGCTAAGTTCACAATATGATTTTGAGAATATTGTACAGGATGAAGTGAATTGTATCTTTTAAATTTCGCTCCCCAACCAATTTGTCAAGCACTGCGTTAGGTTAGAAATCATTATTATGAAAATTGCTGTTAAATTAATTATCCTTTTTTCTATTATCGGATTGTCTTCCTGTGAGAGGTGTGAAGATGACATTGTAGTTGCTGACTATGAATTAACAGATATTGCAAAATCGTATTTGCCAGGAAGTCCAATGGATAGCCTGATTTATACCAACGATAATATTGATATAACTTTATATACTGAAGAAGGGCGAGTAATAGAAGATACTATTATTAGCCTAATAAATATCTGCCAGGGTATCTTATTTGATCAGCAATGGGAAGTTGCGGATGCAGAAGTTGAATCTATTCAATATTATTTAGAAGGTGGTTCTTTTGTATATGAATTTGGAATAGAAATAAGAGATGTGACTAAAGGAGATCACGCTGAATTAACCTTAGATTCTGTCTTTGTTTTTGAGGATTTGTTTATAAGAGTAAATAGAGATAAGGATCAATATTTGGAAAGTTTTCTTAGGATGCCAATCAATGATATTCAGCGTGATTGGACAGCCAATGCTTTTCCAAGTTCAAGAATAATAGCAGATACGATTCTGAATAATAAAAGCTACACGGATTTAATAACAAATATTTATGGAGATAATGAGATGTATTACTCCAAAACAGAGGGTCTTGTTGCTTTTGAATATATTGGTGATACATGGTACTTAAAGTAGTGAGATTTACCGTTACTCGCTCAAAAGCTGCTACTCAGTACCAACATTATGAGAATATTTTTTGAAAATTCACAAAGATACTTCTCTTACATTGCCTTCCTCACTTCATGAGATGTAATAGGTCATAATGATGTACGAAACCAATTTTGAATGGAGCTCTATTGTGAGAAATCGAATCTCAGTACAATTTCTCCTCACTCATCAATCCATCTTGTTCACTTAGATAAAGGTGTAAGATGGTTTGAAGTTCTTCTTTGGTTTGCGGTTGATTTTCAATGAAGAATTTTTCGTGCCCTAAGATTAAAAGTACTAAGTAGCCATCTTCGTCTTTTTCTTCTACGATCAGTTTATCTCCATTGTATTGTTCGAGGAATAAGCGTTTAAAATTTCTTAATCTATCAGCATTTAGACTTTCGCTAATATTTTCCTTGCTTGCTTTTTTAGAAATTTCAATATAATTATTGCTGCTATCAACCATTGAAAAGTGAATAGCAATTCTATCATTTGCGCAAGCAAAAACTAAGGTACTTGCAAAGAGCAAAAGAAATAATCTCATTTTTTAATTTTACGGAAGTGTGATTCTCTGGAGTGCTAAATAATTGTTATGATTAAAACCACTTGTGTAGCCTTTTCTTTTATTGTAAAGTTTGTTGTGCAAATTCTCTATAGCTATTTTGAGTTGTTTCTATCAAAAATTGTTTGTCGGTTCTTTTATCATAAGGGTTCATTTTGCGATTATACTTCCTAACATATTTATCACTCCACACAACTAGCTCCATAATTATTGGGGCTAATTCGATTCCCTTTTCTGTAAGTAAGTATATGTTCTCTTTTTTGTTTCCTCCTAATTTTCTTTTGCTAAGAAGCTCTAAAGACTCCAATAATTTTAATCTTGACGATAAAAGATTGGTTGCAGCTTTCTCATCCGAGGAAGCAAACTCTTTGAAGGTTTTTTTCTTATCTAATAACATATCTCTCACAATGAGTAAGGACCACTTATCTCCAATTAGATCTAAAGCTGAGGCTATTAGACATGATGATCGAAACTTATCTTTAAAATCTGACATATTATTACTTTATATTGTAAAGTAATTTGTAGTTTTACTTTATTAAGTAAAGTTAAATAAAAATTATGTTAGCAGGACATTATGCAACAGCTTTGGTTGCTTATCAAAAGTATCCTAAAGGTACCTTACTCTACTTCTTAATTGCATCTCAATTACAAGACCTGTTGTGGTTTACCTTTCATTACTTAGGTCTAGAAAGGACGATGCCTAATGATGTTTTTGATACAACGGTAAGCAATATGGTTGTTAATATGCTTTACAGCCATGATTTGATTCCGCTTTTAGCATGGCTATTTATTATTTTCATTATTGGTAAATTCTTATTTAAGAGCAACAAAATAGGCTTGGTTGGATCAGCATTGGTTCTTGGTCACTTTGTTTTAGATTTCTTTTCTGGTCACCCTCATCATATTTTTGGTTTGGACTCAGGATCAGTAGGATTGGGGAATTATGCTACTAATGTTTATCAAGCTATTGCCATAGAAGCTGTTGCAATAGTTGGATTACTTTTATATTTCTTTGGTCAAGAAAAAAAGCAAGGTGTCAAACGTAGTTCAAAAAACAAAGCCTATATCATCGGCTTATTTGTATTCGGAATTGTATTTATGTTGTCTATTGCTACTACTTCTTTTAGAGAGTTATTGGGAATTCCAGCATTTGATTTGGGATTCAATACCAGCGTACCAACTTTAATATTGACATATGGTGGTATGATTATTTATCTCAATCACTTTGTGCCTAAATACAAGTAATTCAATTTGAATTGTCATTTATAGGAACTAGGAGAAAAAACTTTGCTTTTGACACTTAAGGTTTATGAAGACATTCCAGGATAACTTATATACACTCTTATCATTACTTTGATATTTTCCATACTGTAAGGAATGCCATAATTTCTATAGCAACTATAACTACATGTATTCCAAAATCGACTTCAGGTGTTACTGGTGCATTGAGAACAGGAAACAATGGGTCTATAATCATTTCTTGTCCCTCCCTAACGATATTCATCAATAAGACGACTAGATACTGTTTGGGATTTTGCGTAAGCATTACATAGATGGAAGCAATAACCATAACGAAAGTTCTGGCACCCATCTCATAGACTAGATTTAGCATTGGTGTTCCCTTTACAAAAACGCCTGTCTCTGCCATCATTTGATGATTGAAGAAATACATGTAAACTTGAGCCAACATTATGAAGATCAGTATGGATTGTAGAATGTTAATCCAGAGTGGGATTTTGGTTTTATTATTATTGGTCATAAGAATGTAATTTAAACTAGAAGTGCAATCGCAATTGTGATTGCACTTCTAAATAGTATTTTTTAAAATTTTGCTATCACTTGCTGTTATTCTAATTCTATATTAAAAGACTTGCCAGGATTAAAATCATATCCATCGCTCAACTCTACTACGATGACTGTATCAGAATCTATCCTGAGTCTTACATTGTTGTCACTGCTTGATGAGCTTACAATGTTGTGAGCTTCAGAGAAGGTAAAATAGTATCTGTCAAATTTGCCGGCAGGAAAAGTACCAAACTGCATAGGCCAAAATGGATCTGTTGCATCTGGCAATAGGGTAAATTCTATGCTCGTTTCCGTAAATTCAATGCTGTACAATCCATTTATGTCACCGAATGGTGTTCCTGTCTGACCCAAGGCACCTGTAAATTCAGTTGAAGAATTTGATAGTGTAGCAAATTCGTCAAAGGCATTGTCAGCCAATCCAAAAAGACCTGGGTAAGTACCCTCCAACTCACCAGAATCTTGCAAGGTATTTCTAAGTGTGATCTCAATTCCTTCTTTTAATGGCTTTTCTTCGTCCTCTCCACAAGAGAACATTATTGTCATACCCAAAAGAGCAAAGAGTATTAGTTTAAATGAATTCATATTTAATTTAAAAGTTTATTAGTTCAAAAAATTACTTAGTGTTATAAGTCCGTGATACTTCGAAGCTATCCTCTAGCCAATTCCATAAGACTATCTTTCCGTCTTTTACTTTGACACGTAAGGCAAAAGTAAATTCCTTGGTTTCTTTATTGTTCTTTAAGGTTATGCCTTTCATACGTCCAAAAAAGGCAGCAATATCACCATTAGAAATAGCATCTTCTGTGTCCCACTTAGTGGTTTTAAAATGTTCCATAAACAGTGGTAGAAATTCTTCCAAGATTATCTTTTTTCCTTCCCATGGACCTATCCAAGGCATGGAACTATCGCCTTCGTTCTGCCATACCATTTTATCATCCATCAGATTGACCATTGTTTCCATGTCACCTTTTCCCATGGCATCCATGAAAGACATTGCAACATCCATCGTTGCTTTTGATTGCTTTTCCATTTCGTTTTGTTTAGTTGTTTTTAAGTTGTCTATTTTGCTCTTTACAGAGGTGGATTCATTCTGGGCTGTATCACATCCAATGATGGTTAAAAACAATACAGAGCTGACTGCAATAATTAGTTTTCTCATGACTTCAATTGTTTCATTGCTGTACCCCAATCTTCAAGGTGATGAACTTCCTGTACTTTACCGTCTTGAATGGTGTGCACATCGATGGTCATTATCTGAAAAGATTTAGATCCATCAGTAGGTAATCCCATGAAATCGCCATTAGGCGTTCCCGTTGCTAGGCTTCTAACCACATACTTGTTGCCTTCATTGATAATGTCTTGTGGTACCCATTTCAAATCTGGTATCAGCTTCCAGAAGAAACCTAACTGACCAGTCAGCTGTTCTTTTGTCTTAGATTCAACGGAACCTTTGGATTCAAAATTTTCTGCTAGAATCTCTGCCAATACTGCTTCTGGTCTTGTCTCTGTATTAACGGTAAGTGCTTTCTCATAGAATGCCAATAGTGCTTCTTTGTTAGTCATAATTTTCTTTGTCTAATTTTTTAATAGCACAAAGATGTGGAGGTGGGTCGGATGAATTGAGATTAAAAGAAGACTTTCTAGGGTAAAATTGAGAAAGTAAGGTCAAGCATTGATCATGCTAAGTGGGCAAGTTTGATTCTCTAAATTCACTAGGTGAAAGGCCTGCATATTTCTTAAAGTACTTAAAAAAATTAGTCGGGTCCTCAAATCCAGTTTGGAATGCAATTTCTGTAAGAGAATCTGTTGAGTTGATGATCAACCTTTTTGAATGGGTGATCACGATTTGATTTATAAAACTCTTGGCGGACTTTTCTATGATATTCTGTGTGATGTTATTTAAAGTCTTCGTCGTCACTCCCATGGCTTTAGCATAATATGCGACTGTCTTGTGTTGAAAACATTCTTTTTCTACGAGGGCTTGTAGTTCTAGAAACTTTGCTAAGTATTTTTGATTGCTAAAGACAATGCTCTTCTGTGATTTTATCCGAAAGAGTTTAGTGATTATCACTTGAAGCAAGCTTCTCAAAATATTAGCTGAATGGTCATCCTTTGCGTCTTTATATTCAGCTAGAATCATTTGCATAAGCGTATTGATTTCATTTAGCTCTCCATTATTCAATTGTAACCTAGGCGAAGCCAGCATTTCGTTAAATAATTGAAAGGCCTTAGTGGCTTGTATCTTGTTGGAATAACTTAGTACAAAATTTTCTGTAAAGACAAGTAAAATGCCCTTCGCTTTTGTAGGGTAAAACTTGTGCACATTGTCTTTTCGTAAGGTCAACAGTGTACCCTCTTTAAGTTTATAATCTTGAAAATTTACGTTGTGAACACCTCCTTTATCTGTACAAAGAAGGATGCCATAAAAAGACAGTCGATGGAATTCGAATTGACTGTGGTCATCTGGTTTCTTTTGAAGCAGATCTTGATAACTGATACAATCGAACTGAAAGCCCCTGGAGCTCTTATTGACAAAATTAATTTCCTTGAACTTTTTTTTACTCATTATTTAGGGCTAGCTGACAAATAAAAGTACGTAATTAAGACACAAATACAATATCCTCATCAAAGCTGTTTAATTCATAGTAAGGAAACCAAAATTATCAAGCGGCCATTTTAGTAAGCATTGCTTTGCCGCCTACTAGCAGTCTTGAAGAGTATGCTTCTCTTGACAATACATAATCGCCATAATATTGCGTGCCTGCCATGTCCATATTATCCGCATAAATCAGAGTGCGATCATGAAAGTGGGGTTCAAGCATCTTGAATAGTGGCAAATATAGATCTTTCCAGCCATCGAGAAACAAGAAGTCGATTGGGTGGGTATGAGATTTTAAAGTTTCCATTGCATCTCCTGTTCTCAATTCCACATAATCACCAAGTCCTGCGTTGATGATATTTTGCTCAGCTCTCATGGCTTTACTCTGTAGTAATTCAGTCGTAATGACTCGGCCACCTATTTGACGAGCAGCATCTGCGAGATACAAAGTGGAAATACCAAAGGAGGTTCCAAACTCCACAATATTCTTTAAGTTATTCTCTATTATTAGCTTTCGCAAAGTCTCACCTTGTGTTTTAGATATTGGCAGATATGCCTTTTCAAAATCAGAGGGTTGTATAGGTCTGAGTATCGACTTAACAATTCCTTTACTCATACGTAAGTAATCCTTCTTGGCGTCTTCATGTAACTCTTGCAAGACTTGATATACTCTATTTTTTCCTTTTATATTCATGAGATATTTGTTTTTAAATAATTGATTAATTCTCAACTATAAAGTTCTGATAAAGTCAGATCATAGACACGGTAATTTTATGCTTATGTAAGGTTACAATCGGAAAATAGAAATTCTGTTGTTTTCATCTACAATTAAGCATGGATTTATTGAATGAAAATAGAAACATATAGACAGAATCAATCCGATCTAGAAAATACTTGAAACGTACAAATAAGAAGATGAAACGGACAAGATGAAGAGAAAGGCGATACTTAGATCTAAGCTTTGCATAACTTAAGGATGATGACACCAATCGTCTCTCTGAGAAATGAAGTATTTATTCCAATATTTCGTCAACTGCATGGTACCCAGAAAGAATTGCTCCAGGCACACCCATTTGCTGATAGGTATCATATACTTCTCCAGCGAAGTAAACCTTGTTATCTAAAGCTTGGCTGATTAGCCTAATATCAGATTGCTTTTCTTGAAAGGCTTGTATCCAGGTGCCCTGAGTATATTCATATTGGCCCCAATTTTCTAGGACATATTCTCCAGTGTATGAAGTTGTGGCTTTTCCATCGAACATTTGATCCAGTTCATGGAGTAGGCTGGATATTATTTCTTCTTCAGAATTAAGATCATAATACTTTTGAGTTTCATCCCCTGTACATAAAAATCCTAAGACCTTTGTTTGGGTATCCTTTTTAAAAGCGATATCATAGAAAACCTTTCCTCCGCTTTTTACTTTACATGCGACTGCATCAGGGTAAAATTTTTCAGAAAATTTCAAGGCTACCTTAATACCTTGGTGAAATGTGATATCATTCAATGCTTGTTTTCTATCTTCATTTAAATCGGGTGTGAATTTGATCATATTAGATTTTAATACACCAATAGAGACCGTTACCAAAACACGATCTGCCTCATAGACATCACCATATCTAGTTGTAAGGATTATCTTATTGTTTGAATAGTCAATGGCACTTACAGGAGAATTGTATTTAATCTTATGCTTTACTGTTTTAGCAATATGCTCATCAACAAAATCATACCACGTAGTGCTTTTAAATTTAGACTCAGGCATGAAATTGTACATGAAGTTGTTTTGCGAATTAGAAACTGCCTTGTATTTTTTTCCATCCCAATTTGCAGTATTATCCAGATGGTAAGGGATCAATTCTTCATCAATTTCACTTCCTTTTTTTCCTTTCAGTTTATTCAAGGTGATGGGCGCACTATGCAGCCATTCTGCACCAATATCTATTGAGAAATCAGCCAAGGTCGTATCTTTTTTTAGCCTTCCTCCATATCTATTGGTGGCCTCCAATATTACATAATCCACCTTGTTTTGTTCCAATACTTTTGCTGCCGCCAAGCCAGCGGCACCAGCTCCGACGATGATGACCTTTCCATCATAACTATATGATTTGTGCAGCGCTGTTTCTTTTGGGAGCTTGCTTTCAGCTCTGGCAGCCCATTGGAAGCAACCAGTTAGGCTGAGGCTTAAAGAAATAACAAGAAGAACTAGTAATAGATAGAAGAATTTCATACTTGGATATTTGCCTTTTATACTGTTTCAAATTTCGTGAATTTACAACAGCTTTCAATTGACATAAGTCACATAATCAGGGCTTCGATCTTATTCGACTCAAGGTTTCTCTGCTAATGCCTAAAAATGAAGCTAAATCTGTTAGAGTCACTCTTTGTAAGAATTGAGGTTCCGTTTCCTTCAATATGTTATAGCGTTCCTTGCTAGGCTTTGATTTTAAATGAAGGAGTTCTTCTAAAAAACAGCATATTCAGAAATCAAATCAATCAATAAATGGCTAACTGTTATTTTAGTTTTTGCTAGTGTTTTGAATGCTTCAATATTGATTCTGATCAGCTCAGAATCTTCAAGTAGTTTGATCGTTTCATTAGATGGCAGTCCATTAAAAGATTTGATGGTTGAGATCATCTCTTTTTCAAAGGCAAACCAAGTGCAGATTTCTTTACCTTGCTTTAGGTAATATGACTTAACGCTTCCTTTGCTTATCAAGTAAAAGAACTGGTGTCTTTTTCCTTCCTGAATTAGTTCTGTTCCTTTCGCAAGTTTTTTATAATCACAACAATCTACAAATTCATCTAGAGTAGAACTCTCTAATTGGGGAAACATTGATTTTAAAAAAGCCTTTATCTCAGATTTATTCATTCAAATTGAAGGTATAACATAATTTGATTAAAATATCAAATACTAAAGCTGTTCCATTCAGAAATTTTTAGTCTTTTAACTTATTCAATAGTAGATATAAAAAGACCTTACCAAAAGGTAAGGTCTTATTACTTGGACAATATGGTAAATAATTTTTACTACAATTCTTTCAGCAAGGTGTTGGCTGCAAGTTTACCCATTTCATTGGAAGCCAAAGGACTAGAGCCAGTAATTAATTTTCTATCGACACAAACTGTCTTATCCATTTTCGTGTTCATTAAATTTGCTCCGAGCGACTTTAATTGTTCACTTAAGCCATAAGGCATTTTGCCAGGCAGGTAACCAAACATAGGTGTTTGATTATCGACAGAATCAGGGAAAACAGCCATGTTGTATCCCTCGTAAAGAAATTTCTTATTGTTTAGAGTTGTTGCAAGGAATGCTCCAGGTCCATGACAGAGACTGATGGTGAACAATTCATTTTCGTGTGCCCATCTAAGTATTGTAGCAACATTCTTATCTTCAGGAATACCAATCATGGCTCCATGACCACCAGGAACAAACACGGCCGCGTACTCTTCAGATTGATCAAACGATTGGTTGATGAAATCTGTAAGCTTTAAAGGTTTTTCAAAGCTTGATTTGTGTTCTTGATAGATGTCTTTGACATGCTCGTCTTTGGTAGGGAAAGCCCACATTTCAAAAACGGCTGGTTTTCCAGTTGGAGTAGCAATTTCAAATTCGAATCCTGCATTTCTTAAATGTAGCATTGGTAACAAAGCCTCAACGGGATGATTACCTGTCGAGAAGAGTTTACCATTTTTCATTTTAAGATTTTTCTGCTCCGTACAGATTACCAAGATCTTCTTTTTCTTTCCTTTATATTTTTGGTAAGAAATATTCTCAAAATCTGTTATGGCTGGGACTCCCATCTTGAGTGCCAACTTTGAAGGACTAAATGAACCATCAGATTCTAGTTTAGGGGCTATTCCAAATAATTTTTTTAGCATAATTATATTCTTTATTTTTATTAATGTTGGACCTTAGAAATTCTAACTTATTTTGATTACTATTTTTCCTTTTGCTCTACCGGTTGCTAGATGAGTAAATGCATCAATGCTTTCATTAAAAGGGTAGACCTTATCAATGATTGGTTTGATCTTTCCATCTTCGATCAATGATGCAATCTCAGCTAAATGACCACCATTTGGGTGCATGAAAATAAATTTGTAAGACGCACTCTTTTCACTAATTAACTGTGCTAATTCTTCGGGCAGTTTGTATTCATTCATTCCAAACATTTTAGCACTGTCTTCATCCATTGGCCCTACAACGCTGACAACCTTTCCACCCTCTTTGATTACTTCAAAAGCCTCTGCAGTATAGTTTTTACCAAGTGTATCAAACACTATATCTGCTTCTCTTACGATGGTCTTATAATCTTCTGTTTTGTAATCAATAACACGATCTGCTCCAAGATCTTTAACCCAATTCACATTATTTGTGCTGGTTGTGGTGTACACGTAAGCTCCTTTTGCCTTGGCATATTGAATAGCAAAACTTCCAACACCTCCTGAACCTGCATGAATGAGAACTTTATCGTTTTCTTTAATTCCAACATGCTCCAAGGATTGCATGGCAGTAAGACCAGCTAATGGAATACTAGCTGCCTCTTCGAAAGTTAAATTGCCTGGTTTTTTAGATACTGCACTCGTATTAACAGCGAGGTATTCTGCAATTGCGCCCATCTGTTCTTGAGGTACCCTAGCATAAACCAAGTCACCTATTTCAAAATCGCTTACTTCAGATCCTTTTTTGATTACTTTTCCGCTAACATCATAGGCGCTTGTAGCTGGCAAAGGGATAGGAAGTAGGCTTTGTAGGTTCCCTAGGATGATACTTTTATCTATCGGATTAATGGCCGCAGCCATCACTTGTATAAGTACATCTTTTGCTTGTGTCGAAGGTGTGTCTATGTCATTAATTGCAAGACTATCTTTAATCTCTCCGTACTTTACTATTTGCAGTGCTTTCATATTTATATCAATTTGTTATGATAATAAATGCAAAAGTAGGTGCTGTGTTCCGAAGGAAAAATACCCTATGGTAAGAAAACTAAGATTTTACTTTTTCAGCCCTGATTCGACTCAAGCTTGCTTGTGTTATGCCTAGATAGGAGGCAATGTGATAGTTCCGGGTATATTGTTCTATATCTGGGTATTGTTCTAAAAAAAGATCGTACCGTTCTGTAGCATTCAATTGTAATTGATTCAATATTCTCTTATGTAAGCTAACAACATGACGCTCCAATAGATTTCTTTGAAAAGGTTCATATTCGGGGAATAAAGTTAGTATGCCATTAAGTTCTTTTGCATTAAATTCAATAACGCTTGATGGTTTAAGACATTCTATTGTTAGTGTTGCGAATTCATTATTATGAATAGCAATATAATCACTTATCCACCAATTCTTAATAGCAAATTGTAGGGTATGTTCTTTGCCAGTTTTGTCAATACAGTATGATCTCAGACATCCTCTTTTCACAAAATATATCTTGTCTACTGCTTGACCTTCCCTGATTAAGATTGATCCCTTAGTAATGGTTTTTTTTGTAGAAATTGAATAGAGATATTCTTCAGCTTCCGAGCTTAGTTGTATGCTGCTTTTGATTTGTTTTACTAATTCTTCCAATGCAAAGTTTTGATTATTTCTGATTGAGATTCGCTAAGGTAGTCGATTCTCAATAGTCATCTTTCTTGTTCAAACTTACTTTTTCTAAATTAGTATTTAAAATTTTAATGCGAAAGGCTTTACTCTCATAGAAAATTGGACGAGTATTTTTTTGCTGGCAAATAACGTATAATGATATCAATCGATTCTCCAAGGAACCAAGAGATATAATCTAATATCTAATGGTACCTGCTTGTTTGCCACATACTATATTAATAAGGTCAAGTCTTTTAAAAGAATCAACTATGTAAGTTTCTATTGCTGTCATTTTATAATTATTTCTATTATGAATCTTGAACACTTAGTGTATTTTCAAAGTGATATCCTAGAATTTTATATCCTTGATTAAAATAAAATTTATGAGAACGGTAATTTTCAATATAGGTGTTTAAGCTTATAGATTGATAGTCATTGATGTAAGACCATTCCTTAATAGCATCCATAAAGAATTTGCCATATCCTTTAGATTGAATCTTTGAATCAATAATTACATTATCCAATTCCAATTGTTTTCCACAATAGATTCTAATCGTTGTCCATCCGCTTGATATTCCAATTAATTCTTTATCTCTAAATAAACCAAAACATTTATAGCTTGGTAATTGAGACATTTCACGTAGTAACTTTTCAATGCTGTTTATAGTCTTATCGGGATTTAGCAGATTTAGCAGATACAGCGTTGATTGAAGATGTTCCATTGGGTCGATGACTTGGAATTGCATTTTTTTCATAATTGTAATTCGATATATTCTTCAACAATTTCTGAAAGTATAGATACAACATTTGTTCTTGATTTATCAACAATTTATGTATAGCTATATCAGTTTGACACATCTATGGCTAACGGAATTAAGATATGAGGCGTATCCCGTTGAGTATGACATCATAATCATGTGTTTTCTGCAATTATTATTTTTAAGCGTCCTTCTTCAGATAAAATAAATGCATTTGAATTTTCAAGTTTAACTTGTATTTCATCCATGCTTTCTCCATATATTGTAGCACTAAATTCATGTGCCTTAGCTAAAGTCCTTATGACCTTACTGTTATTCCTGGTAACTCTGCTTTTCTTGTGTAGGAATATGTTAAGAATAATTGGTTTGTTTCTGTTGGAGCAAACTCCAACGCTGATCTATGACTTAACAATGCTCCTGGATATAATCCACCTAAAATTGTAAATATATTTCGTCTGACTATCTTTTCTGGTTCTTCATCTATTTTTCCTGTATATAGCCTTGGAGCTATTTTTTTAATCTTACCCTCCTTTTCAAGCTTAGATATTTTCTTTGAAATTACCGGATTAGATGATCCAAAAATTATTTCTTGTAAATGGATTGGCAAATTTTTTCCATTTAATTGAGTTTTTCTGATCATTTGGTTATATATTTTCTATTAAAGTGATTTAAACGGAAAATAATTTCCACTTAAAGCAGTGAATAGAAGTGTATCGGAAAATATTTTCCAGTAATTGACCAAAAATGGAAAATAATTTCCACTAAATTCACAATAACCAATAATAGCCATAATATCAATCAATATCTCTCATTCACTTCCTCCATCAACATTTGCTGTAAACCAATTATCATCATCGCATTAGTATCCGGCTTCAACAACTCCTTCAGCAACTAAACAAAGACCTACCTAACATCATCATCACTTCTATTCAACTTGCATCTGTACTTGTATTTGTGCTTGCGCCTGCATCAGCATCTGCATATAAACAAGACCAAAGACCGCTAAATTCATGTTAACAACGGCTAGCTAACATTGAAAATGTAGTTCCTGAATATTTTCATCAAGGCCTTTAGTTGACTTTGTAGATGAAGAATAAAATTAATGTTGCTCTGTTTGAAAGAATCTAGAAAGGGTAGTACTCTAGCCGATTATAAGGGTTATTAACAACTAAGTAATTGTTTGGAAACTGATAGATGGAATCTTACTTATATAAACTAGTCCTTTACTTTCCCTTCCCCTCAATCCATTCCCTTGCATTCACAAATGCTTCTATCCAAGGACTGACTTCATCAGTTCTACCATCAGGATAATGAGCCCAATTCCACTGGAAAGTGGAACGCTCGATGTGTGGCATCATGACCATATGTCTCCCATCTTTGCTGCACATCATAGCTGAGTTGTAGTCACTTCCATTCGGATTGGCAGGGTAGCCATCGTGTCCGTACTTTGATACGATGTTGTATTTTTCTTCGCCTTCCGGCAAATGGAATTTTCCTTCTCCATGAGAGATCCATACTCCAAGTGTTGACCCAGCAAGAGTTGACATCATCACTGAATTGTTTTCCTGAATGGTCACTGAGGTAAATGCGCTTTCGTGTTTCTTAGAATCGTTGTGGAGCATCTTTGACTTTTGCTCATGCTCAGGATTGATTAGGTCTAGCTCTACAAATAACTGGCAGCCGTTGCATATTCCAACAGACAGCACATCATCTCTTTTAAAGAAATTATCCAAAGTCTGTTTTGCTTTTTCATTGTAGAGAAATGCCCCAGCCCAACCTTTTGCAGATCCTAATACATCAGAGTTTGAAAATCCTCCCACTGCACCAATGAATTGAATGTCTTCCAGATTTTCCCTTCCGGAAATAAGATCTGTCATGTGCACGTCTTTTACATCAAAACCAGCGAGGTACATCGCATTGGCCAATTCTCTTTCTGAGTTACTTCCTTTTTCTCTTAGCACCGCAGCCTTTGGGCGAGGAGCAGAAGAATCTATTTGCGGAAGCTTACCGGTAAATTGTTTTGGAAAGGAAAAATTAAGTGCTTGCTTTTTATAGTTTTTAAAACGTTCCGTTGCTTTTTGAACACCTGATTGCTTTTGATCCAATAGGAAAGAAGTTTCATACCAAACATCTCTCAACTTATTAACTTCAAATTTGAAACGATCATCGCCATTTACGAAAGTGAGAAATGAAGTATGACTTACTTCTCCTATCTTGATGGCATGCACAAATCTTTCTTTTAAAAACGATTGCACAGTATCATCTTTTGCTTGGAATACAATACCAGCATTTTCTGCAAATAAAAGCTTCACTGAATCTGACTCATGTAGATCAGTAAGGTCAATAGCAGCTCCTAGATTATTATCGCTAAAACACATTTCCAGAAGGGTCGTCAAAATCCCACCTGCAGAGATATCATGTCCAGCCATTATTTTTCCTTCTTTGATCAGTTCTTGTACCGCATTGAATGCATTGCTGAAATTCTGTGCATCATTTATAGTAGGTGCCTTGTCTCCAATTTTGTTTTGGGTCTGAGCAAAAGAAGAGCCACCTAGTTGATAACTGCAAGAAGAAAAATTGATATAATATATATTTCCTCCATTCTTTTTAAAGACAGGTTCGACAATAGAATTTATGTCACTACAGTGTGCGGCAGCTGAAACAATAACTGTACCTGGCGCTAATATATCTTCGCCAGGATATTTTTGTTTCATCGACATCGAGTCCTTACCTGTTGGAACATTAATTCCAAGCGAGATAGCAAATTCTGAAATGCCCTTCACAGCTTCGTAAAGCCTTGCATCTTCACCTTCGTTTTTTGCAGGCCACATCCAGTTTGCAGAAAGAGAGACAGATTTAAGACCATCTTTGAGTGGTGCCCAAATGATATTGGTCAAGGATTCTGCAATTGAATTTTTTGAACCAGCATCAGGGTCGATCAAAGCACTGACTGGCGCATGTCCGATGGAAGTGGCAATGCCATGCTTGCTATCATAGTCAAAGGCCATCACACCACAATCGTTTAGCGGTAATTGTAGTGGTCCAGCGCATTGTTGTTTGGCAACACGTCCACCCACACATCTATCAACTTTATTGGTAAGCCAATCTTTGCAAGCTACTGATTCGAGACGTAGCACATCTTCGATATATTTTGGGATATCACTTTTGCTATATGCGACATCTTTATATTCTCTATTAATTGTTTTGTCCTCTAAGATGGTGATAGGCGATGAACCAAACATATCATCCATGGATAAGTCAATAGGCTTTTCTCCGTTCTCTGAAGACTCGAAGATAAATCTTTTGTCATCTGTCACCGTTCCAACTGTATACATTGGAGCTCGCTCTCTTTCCGCAATTTTTTCCAACGTTGGCAAATCTTTTTCACTGATGACCAATCCCATCCTTTCTTGAGATTCGTTGCCCACCAACTCTTTGGCAGAGAGTGTTGGGTCACCGACGGGCAATTTTGCCAAGTCTATGATGCCTCCTGTTTCTTCGACTAACTCTGATAGACAATTGAGGTGCCCTCCAGCTCCGTGATCGTGAATAGATACAATTGGATTATCGGTACTTTCGATGAGTCCACGGATAGCGTTGGCTACTCTCTTTTGCATTTCAGGATTGGAGCGTTGTACAGCATTCAATTCGATGCCTGTAGAAAACTCACCTGTATCCGCAGAAGAAACTGCAGCTCCTCCCATCCCTATTCTATAGTTGTCACCACCTAAGATGACAATCTTATCATCTAATTTGGGTGTATCTTTTAAGGCTTGGTCTGATCTGCCGTATCCAATACCTCCCGCAAGCATAATTACTTTATCAAACCCAAGTTTTCTTGCATCTTCTTCATGCTCAAAAGTGAGGAGTGATCCGTTGATCAATGGTTGTCCAAATTTATTTCCAAAATCTGACGCACCATTGGAAGCCTTGATAAGGATGTCAATAGGAGATTGATATAACCAATTTCTTTCCTTCATTCCTCTTTCCCAAGGACGGTTAGATTTCAATCTAGAATATGAGGTCATGTAGACTGCACTTCCTGAAAGTGGCAAGGAGCCAATTCCACCAGCAAGTCTATCTCTGATTTCTCCACCCGCTCCAGTTGCCGCTCCATTGAAAGGTTCTACTGTGGTAGGGAAATTATGTGTTTCCGCTTTCAAAGAAATAACAGAATCAAATTTTTTCTTTTCGTAATAATCTGGAGTGTCTGCAGACTTTGGTGCAAACTGTGTTACAGTTGGGCCCTCGATAAAAGCAACATTGTCTTTATAGGCGGAGACAATACCATTAGGATTTTGCTTGGCCGTTTCTTTTATAAGTTTGAAAAGAGAAGACTCTTTTGTTTCTCCATCGATGATAAAGGTGCCGTTGAAAATTTTGTGACGGCAGTGTTCGCTATTTACTTGTGAAAATCCAAATACTTCAGAATCGGTCAATGATCTTCCAATTCTTTTGGAGACCTCAAAAAGGTATTCAACCTCTTCTGGATTTAATGCCAAACCTTCCTGTTTGTTGTAGGCCTCAATATCAAGGATGGATTTAATTTCTTCTGGTTGGATATTGATGGTAAATAGATCTTGAGAAAGTTTTGCAAACTTTTCCGAGATCATCGGGTCGTATTCTTTTGAGTCAATTGTTACAGCAGTAAATTTTTCTATTCTGTCAATACCACTGATCGACATGTTTTGTGTGATTTCCACAGCATTGGTACTCCATGGAGTGATCATGGCTGCTCTAGGCCCCACAAAAGTATTTTCTATGATGTCTTGATGAATCTGCTTCTCATCCCCAAAAAGCCAACAGAGTTTGTTGATGTCATCTTCAGCAAGACTCGTGGAGGTTTGTACGGCAAAAATGGTAGAAGCGGGAAGGCCAAAAAATAGTATCATATGCTTAAACTATTAAGCACACAAATTTCAGTTTTTTAAATATAAAAAAAGAATATCTGCAGGTTTATTATATCCTAATCTTGCTAGTACTTATCTTGACCCTATAAAACTTAAATATGGCTGATAAAGAATTTTGGACTGGATCTGAAAAATATTTATGTGATAGAGATTTAGCGCAATCCTTCCATATAGCAAGAACCTTGGGAATGCCTTTGTTAATTGAGGGAGAGCCGGGGACTGGAAAAACTGAATTGCCCTTGCAATATGCCGCCGACAGAGATTTGGAATTGTTTGTTTATCCTACTGGTTCCAAAAGTAATGTGGAGCAATTTGTAGCTCGATTCGATCACGTCAAATATTTGAGAGATTCTCAGATTGAAATACTTAATTCGCAAAGAGAAGAGAAAGGTCTAGTTAGTAAATTATCAACAGGCGGAAGGAATCCTGAAAACTTAGCTGACTACGTTGTGAAAGGCCCCGCAGCTCAAGCTTACTCTGCTCCAAATTCAGTATTGTTGATAGATGAGATTGACAAAGCTCCTCGTGAGTTTCCAAATGACCTGTTGTATGCATTGAGTCATCGGAAGTTTATCATGCCAGAATCCGGAGAGGTCTTAGATATCTCTGAAGATGATATGCCAGCCATTGTCATCACTTCCAATCGTGAACAAGAATTACCTACAGCATTTAAGGGTAGGTGTATTTACCATTACATTCATTTTCCTGAGGCTGATATAATGAGGCAGATTATTGCTAAGCATTACCCCAAAGTTGAAAATAAAATAGTTGATGTAGCATTGGATGTATTTTATCATTTGAGAAGGATAGGACTTGAAAGAGCACCTACGACTAGAGAGTTACTAAATTGGTTGAAGTACGTAAAAACTTATTCGACAGCAGAAGCAATAGATAAAATTCAAAAACTTGAAGGTTTAGGTACTTTGATCAAGACTCAAACGGATTTAGAAAGAGTACAAAAGAAAATTTTAAATAATCCTCTGGACTTTAAAAAGCGAAGCACGCCCAACTAAATGTTTGAGACCTTACCACATAAGTTTAGTGAGTATAAGATCCCTGTAGATGTAAGGGCATTGCTTATTTTGCGCAAAGCAATGGAAAAAGATCTTGTCAGAACACTCGGAGACATATACAATGTGTTGAAAGGTATTGTGGTGAAAGATCCTGAGATGATGGGTCCATTTACAAAAGCTTACTATGATTATTTCCTGAACATAAAAATGCAATATGGTGATAGTCTTTCCGATGCTATTTTAAGATCTGATACTTTTAGAAAATGGAAAGAGGATAATCTGGATAGAATGGGTGATGATTTCGATGCAGAAGATATTGTTAATATGTTTTTGGATGATGTGCACATGACCCATTATGATATCAAAGAGGTCTTGGATGGAAGAGAATTATGGGATAAAGACCAAGGTGATATTGAGGATAAAGACTCTGAAGAATCTGACGAAAACCAATTGACAAGAAGTTTGGATAAGATGGCAGATTATTCTGATTTGAGCTTGGAGGAATTATTGGAAAGAATGAAGGAAGTCATGGATCAGCAAAAAGGAAAACACGGTGGAGGTAGTCATTGGATTGGGACTGGAGGTATTTCGCCTTACGGTCATGGTGGTGCTGCAAAAGATGGATTGAGGGTTGGAGGAACGGGAGGAGGTAAAATGGCAAGGAAAGTTTTAAACGATAGAAAATATTTTCCAGTTGACTTAGATGCAATCCTCAATGATAATAATGTTGATGCGGCCTTGGCTTCTCTGAAAGGAATCATAGAAGAAACGGCAGAGGAAAAACTCGATATCCCTGTAACCATCAACAAAGGGTTGAAGAGGGGAGGCTTGTTTATTCCAGAGATTAAAAACAAGGAAGAAGACAAACTTCAAGTTATTTTAATTATTGACAATGGTGGATATTCCATGGATCCATATATCCGCGTTGTGCAGACCTTGTTTAGAAAAATGAAAACCAGATTTGCTCATGATTTGGAAACCTATTATTTTCATAATACAATATACAATAGAGTATTTTTAGATGCAAGGAGAACCAAATCTGTTGAGATTGAGCGCATTATAAAGAAAGATCCTAACTACAGAGTATTTTTTGTGGGAGATGCAGCCATGGCAGCTTATGAATTAAATGGGATTAGTGTTGACTCGTATCGAAAAATGAAAAAGCAGTTTAAGAAGATTGCTTGGTTAAATCCAGAGCCGGAGAGATATTGGGCACACACATTTACAACGATGGTGATCAAGGAGTTGATTCCAATGTTTCCTTTGAGTCCAAAAGGAATTGAGATTGCAGTACAACAAATGAATAGAAAGAAAAATTGATTAATTTACTTTCTCTTTGAGTTCTGATTTTTTACTTTCTAGCTTTTTACATATGGTGAAACAAAACGTTGTTCCAGATCCTTGTTCTGAAAAGAAATTGATTTCACCTCCATGTTTTTTTACGATTTTTTTACAAATCGACAAGCCGATTCCTGTACCATCGTACTTGCTTTCACTGTGCAATCTTGAAAACATTTCAAATATCTTTTCTTTATACTTTTCTGAAATACCAATTCCATTATCTTGAACTAAAATTTGATGACAATCATCTAATTGTTTGTAGTAGATTCTAATAAATTTGATAGTAGAATCATTGTATTTGATACCATTTCCAATGAGGTTTTCAAGGAGTAACGAAAGCTGATTGTAATCGCATTTAATTATATCTGGAAAGTCATCGGCAATTGTAAATCGCACATTTGAATAAAGTTCTGAACTAAAGTTGATATTTATAATTTCTTGAATCAAACTTGGTAAGTGTGTTTCATCTAATGTTTTATTCTGCTGGTCTATTTTCCCGAAAGTAAGTAGATCAGAAATAATGGTAGACATTCGATCAACAGATTTGGAAATGATTTTACCATAAGAGCTTACTGACTCTAAATCGCCTTTTTCGATTTTCTTATCTATTAGAGAAGCAAACGAGCCTATATTTCTAAGCGGTGACTTTAAATCATGTGAGACTATGTATGTTAGTTTCTCAAGTTCTTCATTCTTTTTCTCTAACATTTTGGTTCGCTCAACTACTTTCTGCTCTAGGTTACTATTTAGAATTAATAACTTTTCGTTTAGTGACCTTACCTCTCTTACAATCTGTTGTCTATAAGTTTCTCTGATAAAATAAACTGCAAACAATATAGTGGTAGAAAGAGGAAGTACCAATGGGCTCAATTGAATATTGGAACTTAAAGGTACGCATATGCAAAGTACCACTGTCGATACAAATAGGAAGATTACCGTCAAGTTTCTATTTAAAAAAATAGAAGCAGTTGCGGCTATCCCAGTCAGTAAGATGATGGAGTAATTGAAATTGAAGTTATTCAAAATAGTAATACTACCACTCCAAACAATGGCAATAAAACAAGAAAGATATAGGTATATAAGCACATTTTTCTTGATGTGCTTTATCTTGAAAGTTCCAAAGAGCAAGAAGGCAAACATAAAACTCAATAGAAGTCTTTGGCCCATGAACTCTATATTGGTATGGTCAAGATATTTGAGTATCAGTCCTGATACAGGATATAAAATTATCGCTGCAACCATGACAACACGTGCATATTGCAGCTTATAAGCTCTAAGCTTTGATAAGGAATCCTTTGTTTTTATGTGGCTATTCATATCCTATCTAGTAGCAATCGATTTTAATGCCAATCCACCTTTATTTTTGTAAAATAGTTTACAAAAGCCAACGCGATTTATTTTAAATCAGTATTTTGTTGTGACTTCGTTGATGAAGAGCGATTTTATAGGTTTGTATGGATTCGTTGCTCATCAGGGAAATAAAACTTAAACCGAACGAATCGAAGAATTATTATGGATAAAAACAGACGTAAATTTATAAAAGCAACAAGTGCATTTGCATTGGGTGCAGCAGTGTTTCCACAATTTGCATGTGCGAATAAAGGTACTTCGGCTGGGGTTGAAGCAAAAGAAACCAGTCAGAATGCAGTCAAGAATGCTGATAAGCTGGATAAGTTTGGAATACAACTTTGGACAGTGAAAGATGATTTTATAAAAGACCCGAAAGGAACGCTAAAAGAAATAGCATCATATGGCTATCAACAGATTGAAGGTTTTGAAATGGAACAAGGATTGTTTTGGGGGATGACTCCAAAAGAATACAAAGATTATGTAGAGAGCTTGGGCATGAAGTTGGTGGCTAGTCATTGCAATACTTCTGAAAATTTTGAAAAGAAAGCTGAACAAGCTGCATCAATCGGAATTGACTATCTTATTTGTCCTTGGAAAGGTCCGCAGAAAAGTATGGATGATTGGAAAAAGGTTACTGATGAGTTTAATAGCTATGGTGAAATTTGCCGAAAGGCAGGGATAAAGTTTGCTTATCACAATCATGCATATTCTTTCCGTGCATTTACAGGAATGATTCCACATCAATTTATTATGGATAATACTGATCCTGATTTGGTTTATCATGAGATGGACATCTATTGGGTGGTAACAGGAGGGGCTAATCCAATTGAATATCTTGAAAAATATTCTGGGAGATTCAGATTGTGCCATATCAAGGATAGGTTAAAAGATGCTGGCGATGATGTAAGATTGGCATCATGTAATCTTGGAACTGGGAAAATTGACTTTGCAAAAATCTTGAAAGTTGCAAAAGAAAATGGAATGGAATATTATTTCATGGAGCAGGAAAGATATGACAATGGTTCACCAATGGAAAGTGCTAAAGTAGGAGCTACGTATCTTAAGAATCTTGAGATAGCATAAGTAAGAAATATTTAGGAGTCCACATACATTGTTTTAAGAAATCTAACATGCTTGTGGTAGTTCAATAAACAATAAACGCAAGGGTTACCATGGTTGCTATGAATCCAACCAGAAAAATGTAGTATGCGATGTTGAGGTATAGATATTTCTTGGCTAAAGCTTTGCCGAGTATGTAGAAATTTTGACTCAGTGCATCATAGACTTTCTGATCATGAGTTTGAAAAATTCTCATCCCTTCTACATACTCATCTAATGACATTTTGTAGAAATTTCCGAAGAATAAATATTCACCATAATTGGTTTCTGAATTTTTCAGATCAATGTACTTGTCGGTATTTTTAGGAATGGTTGCTATGATCGCAAAAATCATAGTTAATATACAAGTAAGCATAATGATAGCAAATGGTACTTGTAAGTTTTGACGTTCACCACTCATCATATCTGGTAAAAATGAACTTAACAAAACTGAGATGATTATGGCGCTGACAGAGATTAATAGATTAGATTTATTATCCGCGATCTTGTTAAATTGTACATGGCCATTCATGGAGATACGATACATGGACTCTATTCCACGACCAAGTTTAGGATTTTTATTCTTGGATTCTTTCTTTTTGACTTTCTTTTCCCTTTTTGGTTGTTCTGGCTTTTCCATTTTTACTGATTGTTGACGCTTACTAATCTACGAAAAATGAGTTAAAGCATAAGACTGCCTACCATTATTGACTTCGCTATCAAAATATAAGGGTTAAACCCTTTGGATCTAGTAGTAATGGAATTTATTAGAATTATTTTTGGCTCGGTACAGCGTTTTCGTATTTCACTAAATATGATAAGTGTAGCTACTGAACAAATTTCAATTCAAAAAAATAAAACAATGAAATATACTTATTTAATAATAGCACTTAGTTTTTTAATGTTGTCGTGTCAGCGAGAAGAAATGGAAGTGAATAACCAAAACCCTGTAGTATCTACAGATCCGATGATTAAAGTAGAAGGCAGTGTGGTTGGAATGGTCATGGATGAAGAAGGAGAGCCAGTCATAGATGCTGTCATTACATTAGGAAATGATACTCGAATTACGAATGAGTTTGGAAACTTCATTTTTAAAGATCAGGAATTATATGCTGATGGAACTTATATGACCATCAAAAAGCCGGGCTATTTTCCAGGTTCAAGAAGATTTAATGCTATTGCAAATGAGCAAAATAATGTAACAGTAAGACTTATTGAGAAAATAGAAGTTGGCAACTTTGCTCCGAATATGGGAGAAGAGATTGAAGTGGCTACATCTCGAGTAGTTTTTCCAGCTGGAAACTATACCAATGAAGATGGGTCTAACTATTCTGGTACAGTACATGTGTTTGCAAAATACCTCGATCCAACGAAAGAAGAAACTTTTGAAGAAATGCCTGGTGATTTAGTTGGAGCAGATTCTGAAGGTGCATTGAATGCCTTAGCAACTTTTGGTATGGTTGCTGTCGAATTGGAAAATGATAATGGTGAGAAAGTAAATTTACCGGAGGGAGAAAATGCTTTACTAAGAATTGGTGTTCCAGATGAATTGCTTTCTGTAGCTCCTGCAACCATCCCTTTATGGCATTTTGATGAAGATAAAGGAGTTTGGCTAGAAGAAGGTGAGGCAAATCTTGAGAATGGGGTTTATGTTGGAGAAGTATCGCATTTTAGTTTTTGGAATTGCGACTATCCATTACCGATTGCAAACATTAATGGAATAGTAAGTGTCAATGGTAGATTGGCAGGTGGATTAAAGGTGGTGGTTACAGATCAATCTACAGGTTTTTCTGGCTGTGGAACCACCAGTTCAGGAGGAGGATTTGGAGGAGGTATTCCTCAAGATGTTACTTTGACTATAGAAGTTTTAGACCCTTGCGGAAATGTTTTATATGAAGATGAAATAGGACCATTCTCTGAGGATACAACAATTGACCCTATAAACATATCGACTACTTTAAGTAATGTCTTGCTTTCAGGTGTAGTAAGTAATTGTACAGGAGAAACTATTGATGACTCTGCTGTAGTTGTCAATTTTGGTTCCACACAAATTACTCAAATATGTGAGGATGATGGTACATTTGAGTTTTTCACTCCATCATGTTTATCTGGCGAGGTTGAAATCTTTGGTGTGGATATCACTAATTCGTTAATTTCTCCAGCAGCAGAATTTGACATTACTCAAACTCAAAATGTGGGTACACTTATCGCTTGTGAAGATTTTGTGCAAGATGGTTGGTTTATAGACTACGAAAATATCAATTGGGGTATGGATTCAGATTCAAGCCTAGTTGGTTATTCTATTGAAATAGATACTTTCTTTATTGGGAATGTTACAAATATTGTTCTTAAATATTATGTCATTGATTGGGAGCTCTTTGATCCACTCACACAGCTATATGCATATAATGGAATATATAGCTATACGCTTGGTGAAGACACAGCGGAGCTGGAAGGCCAATTCCAAACCCAAGGGTTTAACATAACTGGAACAGCTAGTTATGAAGAAATCAATCAAGCTGGACAAAATTATATACGCCTTAACTATTCAACTTCTGATGTAGATATTATTGACGATGATTTATATCCAGGAGATGTAGGTGATGTGAAAGTGTTCTTGACCATTCCGATCAACTAATCAATAAAGTAATATCAGAAAATTAATAAATAGATTAAAGAAAGGAGAAGACCAGGCTTTCAAGGAGTTGGTCTTCTCCTATTCTTCTAAGTTGCTGACGACAGCTCGGATCTATTGTTATAAATCTCGAGAAGCTGAAGATATTCTGCAAGATTCTTTTATTACCATCTTCGAGAAAATCAAAAATTTTAAAGGAGATAAAGAAGAAGAACTGCTTGCATGGATGAGAAGGATTGTGATGAACAAGGCATTCAACCGCAATCGTAATATTCAAGTTAAAAATGAATTATCTGTTGGTGAATATTTTGTTGATTTAGAAATATTACCTGAGGCACTCTCTAATTTATCGTATAAAGAAATCATGCAGTTGGTTCTGGAGCTGCCGGTTGGATATCGTCAAGTATTTGCACTGTATGTTATTGATGGATATAGTCATAAAGAAATAGCCGAAAAGCTAAATATCAGTGAGAGTGGCTCACGTGCTCAATTATCTAGAGCAAAGAAAAATTTAAAATCGAATTTTGTAAAGCTTTCTAAAATTAGTTGCTTGTGAAAAAGGAAACCAAAAATATTTTCAGTCAAAGTTATCAACAGCATGATTCAGATGTTGATCCTGCTGCGATATGGGCGGGGATTGGAAAAAAGAAAAAGAAATCTAGAGGTATCGTATGGTGGCTATTTGGCTCATCCTTGTTTGTTGTCGCTTTGGTAGCATACTTATTTTTAGGAGCAGAAGTTCAAGCAGATTCGAATTTCTCAGCAGCTAATCAAGAAAAAGAAACCAAGGTTTCTAATCTTTCAACAAATACAAAAAAAGATGTTTCTGAAACATTTGAAAAGGAAAACATCAATGATTCAAATCTAGAAACTCAAACTCAATCTCAATCTCAATCTCAAACTCAATCTCAATCTCAAAATAATCTTGGAAATGGAAAGAAGGAAATCAATACAATAAAAAAAAGTCAAGAAGTTAAAATATCTGAAAACATTCAGATCAAGAAGGCAAATCCTGAAAGTAGAATTGAAAAAAATGATTTGTCTAAGACTTATAAAAATGCTGAAAATAAAGTCAGTAGTCCAACTCAAGTAAATGATCAATCTGATCAGGGTATTTTCAATAAAGTGATTGTTGATAAAAAGCTAGGAAAAGCAGTAATAGAAAAACAACCAATTGCTATTAGAACTGATGACCAAAAAATAAATGAGGAAGAAGTTTTATTTGAAACAATAAATGATATTGATCGATTGACTAACGATTTGTTCTATTTGGACTATTCTCAAGAATTAATTAAGTGTTACGTTGAATTGAGTCCGGCGAAAAATCAAGACACTGAGAACGAATTAGCGGAAAATGAGTTAAAGGAGAAGAGATTCAACAAAGGTACCTTTGGATTGTCTGCGATGGGAACTGCAGGATCTTTTACAGATACATATTCCGGCGTTGATGCTGATTATCTTTCTTTAAGGGCTGAGACAGAAAGTCCTCTAGAATCTTTCGGTGCATCATTAAATATTTCTTATCAGTTAAACAATTTTGGAATCGAAACAGGATTTAATTACTTGAGGAGCAATAGAATTATGGAGTGGTCTGGAAAATATTTTGGAGATAGCAATGGGATACTTTTATTCACTTATTTTCCAAACAAAATAGACGGTGATTTACTAACAGAAGCAGATGGTTCTTTAGGTGTATTTTTATATGACCGTAGTTTGAGAAAATATAATGAGACGCATACGCTCTCTATTCCAATTAGTTTATCTTATTCACGCTCCTATGGTTTATTACAATTGGGTGTTTTTGCTGGAGCAGCCTTCCATGTTATTCAGAACCACAATGTAGATGTAATGGGATCTGACTTCGTTTTGATAGATCAACGCATGAATTTACCAGAAATTAAACTTCGACCAGATTTGATGGCAGGTTTAAGGCTCAACTACAAATTAAATGAAAGTATTTCTTTACGCAGTCAATTAGGATATCGCCACCGTGTCATAGAAGAATCTATTCTAAACAAGCGCACAACTTTTTATAACCTAGGTATTGGTATTGTATATAGCTGGTAGTTGTCTGACTCTTAAATAACAACCGAAAAACATTTCTTTAAATCTTATGGTTTTCGGAGTAGTTCGAAGTAGATTTCTCTATCTTTGCATTGACTATGACCCATGTCAATAAACCTCCACTATACACCCTAGTTTTTGCCCTACTTTGCTTAAGTCAAGCCTTATTTTCTGCAAGCTTTAATATGATTATTCCAGAATTGCCTGAATATCTCAGGTCAATGGGGGGAGAGAAATACATTGGTTTGATCATTGCCTTGTTTACAATTACAGCTGGATTGTCAAGACCATTTAGTGGTAAGCTTACAGATACTATAGGAAGAATTCCAGTTCAGATTATTGGTACTTTGGTATGCGTATTTGCCAGTTTGATGTATCCATTTGTTAGTTCCGTATTTGGGTTTTTGTTATTAAGGTTGTTCCATGGTTTTTCCACAGGCTTTAAGCCTACTGCTAGCTCGGCCTACTTAGCTGATATAGTTCCAGTAGCTAGAAGAGGAGAGGCTATGGGTATTTTAGGAGTAAGCATGAATTTAGGTTCTTCCATTGCTCCTCCATTTGGCAGTTATTTAGCTGCGGAATATTCTTTAGAACATATGTTCTACTTTTCTTCTGCCTTGGCTTTGTTGTCTGTTTTATTATTGTTTGGTATGAAAGAAACTTTAGCTGATAAGAAGAAGTTTCAAGTTTCAGTCTTAAAACTTAAAAGAACTGATATTATTGATAAAAGTGCATTGTTGCCAGCTTCGATTGCTTTGTTGACTTACTTGAGTATTGGTGCCTTGCTTACGATTGGTCCAGATCAATCAAGCTTTTTGGGTGTGAGCAACAAGGGTTTCTTTTTTACAAGTTTCACCTTGTGTTCGGTCCTATCGAGATTGGTTGCGGGTAAAGTATCTGATAAATATGGAAGGGTACAAGTATTGAGAATTTCTATTCTTTTGTTATCTGCCTCACTTGCCTTTTTCGCATTGGTTGACTCTCCGACCATGTTTTTAATTGCTGCTGGCTTATTAGGGTTTTCCTTAGGAACGGCTTCACCACCAATTTTTGCTTGGGTCATAGATAGATGTAAAGATGAAAACCGAGGTAAGGCCTTGGCAACTGTCTATATTGCCTTAGAAATTAGTATTGGTTCTGGTGCCGTTTTTTCAGGATGGATATACGATAATGATCCAAAGAACTTTGGTCTTACTTTTATTCTACTTGCAATGATAACGCTTATTGGTGTTCTAATCTTACACAATAAAAAAGACATAGATGTGATAAGCGATTGAAGAGATTAGATAGCTGTATTTGGAAAATTAATTTCAAAAGTTGTCCCTTTTTTTACTTTACTACTAACATGTATTTCTCCTTTATTCAATTTGACCAACTCGTGGACTAGATGCAAGCCAAGGCCAGTACCGAGTTCTCCCTTGGTTCCTAAGTTGGATTTATTTTTCACTAGCGCAAATACTTTTTTCAACTGAGTAGGGCTCATGCCTTTTCCTGTATCCGTGATCGATATATTGGTTTTAGATCCGCTTTTTATAGCTCTAATGCTTATTGTCCCATTTTTGTTTGTAAACTTAATGGCATTGTCAATTAGATTGCTAAGAATGGCGTTTAAAGCTACTTCATCAGTATATATCTCTAGCTCTGTTGAAATATTTTCTTCAATCTTGATGTTTTTTGTTTGCGTCTCAGTTTTGTAGATTGTAAGAACATGATTTACAATTTCTTTTAGAGAAATTTGTTGAGGGTTGTAAGGCATTACATCTTTTTGGAGCAGAGCCCAATGTAAAAGATTATTTACGATAGCGTTGAACGAGGTTGCATTTTCCTCAATCTGATTCCCTAGCTGATTTAATCTATCATATTCATTGTTGTCAAGAAGATATTTGACTTTCGTCGAAATACCTTTTAATGCCATTGCAGGTCTTTTTAAATCATGCCCGATGATTGCAAACAGTTTATCCTTGGTTGTATTTATTTCTTCAAGTTTCTCTTTCTGCTTTTTGATTAATTGATTTTTCCGTCTGATCCAAAGGAAAGATAAAAGAGCTGTTATGGCTAATAGGCTAAAAAATAGCGCTAGGAATCTGTTGAAGGCACTGTTGTTTTCAAGGGTAATTTCTTTTTCTTTTTGCTCAACTTTTATTCTCTCTTTTTCTTGATTAAATTTATAGGTTAACTCTATGTTTGTCAGTTCAGATTTTCTTTCTGTTGAGAATACTGAATCACTAATTGTCTTATATTCTTCAAGAAAGAGCAATGCGTTTTCGTTGTCTCCCAAATTTTTGTAAGCTTGATACATGCACTTACAATTTACCTCTTGTTCGTATACGATTGAGTTTTCCTTGTTGAAGTTGTATGATTCTTTGCATAGCTTCAGTGCTTCACGATAGTTCTTTTTATTTAATTGCATTTCTCCTAGAGAACCAATCACTTCAAACTTGCCATGCTGATCATTTAATCCTTCGTAAATATCTTTTGCAGTAGAATATGCCTTTATAGCTTCATTAAAATTTCCCTTTCTAGATTCTTCATTAGCAATATTTGCAAGAGCAGTTGCTTTCTGAATTGAGAGATTTAAAGAGTCAGAAATGTGATAAGCTTTCTTGTAACATTTTAAGCTCTCATCATAATTTTTTACAGATTCATGTGCTCCGCCGAGCATGTTATAAGCATAAAATAGAACCTTGTTGTAGTTTTGTTTTTGAGCAATTTCAATTGCCTCTTGTGAGTTTTCAAAAACTTTATCATAATCCTTGATTCTGTAATAAACTAAAGCCAAGTTTACAATAACTCTGACCAAACCAAATGTATCTTTTTTTGCAGTTGCAAGTTCTCTAGATTTCAAAAAGTTTTCCATAGATTGATTGAGCAATCCTTGTTCCTGCATAGCAGATCCATTCAAGTTATATAGATCCATAAGAAACACATCAATGTCCTTTTCTAGGCATAAGTCTATGCCGGATGAGACATATTCATACATGTCTTCGTATTCATTGCTCATATAACTTAGATGGCCCAATTCTCTGTATGCCTTAATTGCAAGCGTATCATTTTTGTCGATTGCAAGATTCAAAGCATTCTTGCCATAATATGATGCACTATCATAATTTAGATCCATATAGTAATCCAGCATCCCAAGCATTGCATCTACTTTTGAACCATCGCTTGACTTGGAATTAGAAATGACCTGAAGCAGACTGTCTTGCTGATTATTGGTTTGAGAAAAGCAGTATCCAACATTACCCCAGATAAGGATTATTAGCAGACTATATTTCTTGACTATTTGCATTTAAAGTTTTGGTGCAATACGACTATTCAGTTAACGTTAAAATTAAAGATAGTTTAGGTTTGTTCGGGCCACCAATTTGCATTAATTTCAAAAAATACAACAATTTTCAACCACTTACCGACAAATAACTACCATTTACCGAAAATTGATTGAGATTGTTTTAGAGCTTATTATAATTCAAGAGTTTGTAATTGTAAAAGATCAAGTATTAATCAAGAGTATGTTACCTCATTTACTAAAAATTTTAATTGTCGAAGATGATGTCTCTTTAGGGATCGACTTGGAGTTGATGTTAAAAGAATTGGGATATACTGTGATCGGAGTCGCCGATAGTTCTTCAAAAGCAACTCGTATGATTGAACTGAAAAATCCAGATCTCATATTGATGGATATCAATTTAAAAGGGAATCTGTCTGGTATTGAGTTGGCGGAAAATTTGTGTGACTTAAAAATTCCAATTTTATTTATCACGGGATATAATCTAGAGAAAAATTTTAAACTAGCATCTAAGGTGAATCATATTGGATTTATGGTGAAGCCGATTCACAAGTACTCTCTACAGTCTACTATCGAACAAGCATTTAAGAATATAAGTGCGGTCGCAAATGATGGAAACTCACCACTTAAAAAGGATACCATCTTGTTCAATAAGAAAGGAGTTCTTTTTAGAATTGCCATCCATGATATCAATTATGTCAAAGCTAATGATGACTATACCATTACTATTACCACTCAAGGTGAATTTGTAAACGCTGTTCGACTATTTAAGATGGAGAAAGATTTAAAGCCTTTTGGTTTTGTAAAGTGTCATAGAAGTTACTTGATCAACCCTTCCAAGGTGGTTTCATTTGACACCAATAGAAATGAAATCCATATCGATGATACAGTTATCCCAGTTAGTAGAAACAATAAAGCTGAGGTTATTGAAAGTCTAGATATTGTCAAACGGAATAGGAAATAACCTGTCACCGAGAAATATTATCTACTCACCGAAAATAACAATAGATTTTTCCCAGTAAAATTGTTTTAGCATACCTTAACACTATTGAATAGAAATAGAACAACTAGTCAATCAGTGAAAAAACTTCTGCATACATACCTAACTATTCAAAGTTGGTTTCACAATACTTAAGAAATTGAAATCGATGGTGGCTATTTTTATTTTGGAATCATTTAAGTTGTTAGCTTAAACAGTCACTTGAGAATTCAACTCAACTTACTAAAAAGGTCTTTGGAGACAGCTTCAAAGACCTTTGTTTATTCTCAGAGTATCGTTTTGGCCTTTAGATATTATGTTAGTTAGCTATTTTTAGATTCTAGAAAAATGTAAGCCATTGAGTTTTCTTGCAACATTACAAACATTTACGGAAGTGAAATCTAAATGACTTAATAACTGATTTCATTCAGTACAATATTTTTTTAAAGCAATTTTTGACGCTCAAGGCAAATGTCTTATCTTTTCCATGCATAAATTGTCCTTTTGAAAATTCTTAGTCTTATAAGCTTAGTCCTAATTTACACCGAGCAAGTCTGGGAAAGTTTGGAAGAATTATTTGTTGCGTGATTGAGCATTGCGTTCTCGAGTCTCCTGTACTTTAAGCCAATGAGGATATAACTTTTTTGTTTTCATAAACTCCTCTCTTACCTCAATAGACAAATCATCAAGTGTAATTTGGTTCCTAAATAACCAACGATAAATTCTTCTCAAAACATTTATATGTAGTGGCATCTTAAGTGATTTTGCTGCTTTCAAAACTGCAGGTATTTCTTTTTTAAAATCCTCTTCTGTTGATTTTCGGTGCCTTGCCATCTGAGCTTCCATTTCTTCAATGGTACATCTTTTTTGAAGCAATCCCTCTATACAAGCTGCCGTGCTATTTTCTTTATGAAATTCATTTAAAAAATAGCCTTCGTGATAATTCTCTATAATTTCATTAAGTCTAGAAATGAAATCTTCTTCTTTTTCACAACAAAGTCTCCATAACTCACTTGTATTTTTTAGTTCATCACGTTGCGCTCTATATTTTCCTATGTAATATTCTTTACTTTTCATCATTGATTAATTTATTTAACTCTTCATAAATCCTCACCATCGCCCAAGTATCCAGTTTACAATATTCCAATAGGTCTTTAAATGCTTGTTCTTTTTGCTCAGGAGTGTGATTGCCAAAAATTAGATTTTCATATACCGTTACAGCCTGAGATCCATTGCTCACCTCAAGTTCTGAATAATCCAACTCTGGACACATAACTGGCAGCACCGTTTTGATGGAATACTTTCCCTTGAAATCTTTGTGGAGATATTTGTGATTCCTTACAACCTCCATCAAATCATAGATGCGGCCATTTACGTCAAGTAGAAAATTGGATAGTTCTGGATTGATAGCTGCCAAATCTTTATTGCATTTTGCCTCAAAACCTTTGTTCCAAACAATAACAGATCCTACATCGCCGATATCTTCTCGCAATTTTTCTGCTATAACTTTTTGTGGACTTGTTTTATCTCGATGGATATATTCTTTGTGTTCGATATTGCCATCCTTTTGCAAAATATGCAATGAATATTGGATGACAGTTTGCTGATAAGGATAAGTTCCATCATACTCAGGAATGGCTAATGGCAACGTTTCGTAATCTAAAAAATAGATTGGAAATTCGAGTGCATCAAATTCTTTTTGTAGTAAATCCTTGTCTAGAATCACCTCGTCATATATGTGCACCCGCCATTGATTGCGATGTTTCTCTGTAAGGTCATGTTCTTCTGTTACATCATTTATATCGATAACTCCTTCGTCAACTAATGTTGCCAATTTTTTCTTGGAATTACCAATGGCGGTAAAATCATAGACACTATAATCAGGCGTATCTGGATAGAGGTAATTAAATGCAGCACAATGCCTTGATCTTCCATTGTATCGGCATTCGCAACTTGTAGGTTGTACTGCTTGTAGATTATTTTTGGCATGTTGTATATCTGCAAGAATAACTTTTTCAAGATCAAGAATTTCTGTAGTAATCTCAGTTTGTATAAACAAATCATTTAAGTCGATGTATCCATTTTTTATAAACTCCTTGTTGAGTTCGATCAAGTACACATTCACAACTTTGTGACCTGTGGCATCGAGAACAATTTTTTGAAAGGTGGTATCGATCAGATGGTGCTCCTTCTTTTTGCCGCCATCCGCCGTGCTGCTAGATTTTACTTCTATTAAATCCCATCCATTGTACATTTCATTCCAAACTAGTACATCTGACATTATAAAAAGTCCATCATACAGAAAGCTGGCTTGAAAAATTGTTTTAGCACCTTCCTCGATAAGACTTTTTGTGTCGGCGACCGCCTCTTCTTGATAGGTGTGCACCATGATCCCTTCCGGAAATAGCTCCCGTGCCTTTGACTCAACTCTTTGCCCTTGTTCTATCAGCCTTTCGGCAAATGGGTCAAGTTGTTTTTCGGAAAGTACTTCTTTTCTATTTTTATAGAACCAGAAGTAGGATTTGCATTCGTAAAATTTTAGAAAATCTGATTTTGAAATGTTGTGTTTATTCATAATGGAAGTGAAATTGTCAATAAAGCTTTCATCTTTGTACTAAGTTATAGAAATAAAAAGAATCTAGGATGAACAAAGAAGAAAATGAAACTGTGTCAAGGTCAAATGCCTTACAATCAATAAGGCCAGTTTTAAATTTGGAGAAAATTGAGGAAAGTAATCAAGAGAAATTTCAAAATGAAGTCTTGCGTCCCATACTAAAATTTCAAAATGATCTATTACTCAGTCAATTTCAAAATTCTAAGCAATTCAAACAACAACTAGAGAGGGTAGATCGCTCCAACAAAATAACATTTGAGAATGGTATCAGAGATTTTTTAAAAAGTAACAATGCTTTTAGGAATAAGTGCTATGGGTTGATCATAGCATTGATGACCGTTGAAGAGCACCATATATATAGCAACGATGAGTCAGAATACAATCGTCGGATTATTGGGATGTTGCTTAAGCGTGTTGTAAGCCAGTTGTAAATATTTTCTTCTTCTAAATATTCTTGATTAGCTTAGATGAGAAATCAAAATAGATTTCTAAACTAATTTTAAAAATTCATTGTTAAATCAATATCAAATTCTTATATGAAAAATCTAAGCTCTATTATGATTTTTGTCTTATTATTCTCCTTGGTAAATTGTAAACCCGCGACTACGGAAACAAGTAAAAAAGAAACTTCGGAGAATAAAGCAGAATCTAAAAAAGAGATGAACTCATATAAGATAGCAGTTGGTACTTATACAAGAAAGGAAGGACATGTAGACGGAAAAGCAGATGGTGTTTATCTTTTAGAAATGGATAAAGAAAGTGGCAGATTAAGTATTCAGGATACGATTAAAAACCTGATCAATCCATCTTATCTCACCATTGATGACAATATTCTATATGCGGTAAATGAAATTGCTGATGGTACTGAGAATGGAGCTGGAACAATCACAAAGATAGATTTGAATGATTTTTCTACTAGTGTTTTAAAAACAGGAGGAGATGCACCATGTCATGTGCTAAAAATAAAGGATAGGCCATACTTGGTAGTCTCAAATTATATGGGGGTTGTTTCCTTATTCCGAACAGAACCTTCCTTTGAATTATTAGATTCTTATAGTCCTCAGGGAAGTTTTGCTGGTCCACCACGACAAGAATCTAGTCACCCACATATGGCGATGCTAGCCCCTGACAACAAAACCATCTTGATCAGTGATCTAGGAATGGATAATTTGATTCATCTTCACATTGAAGAGGAGAAGCTGGTAGAAGTTGCACATACCGTTATAGGCGAAGGTTCAGGGCCAAGACATATGGTTCTTCACACAAATAATAACATCTATGTTCTCAACGAATTGAATCATAGCATCGATGTTTTGAATTGGGAAGATAGCTCACAACCACTTCGACTCAAACAAAGTCAATCTACATTGCCTCAAGGAAATAAAAATGTGTTTCCTGCAGCAATCCACCTTCACCCAAGTGAAAAATATTTGTATGCATCAAATAGGGGCGTCAACAATGATGCGGAGCAAAGCATCAGCCTGTTCAGCATTGAGGATGATGGCATGCTAAAGTACGTTGAATCCTATAATACCGGCGGTATGGTTCCTAGAGATTTCACCATAAGCCCGAATGGTAAATTCTTATTGGTTGCAAACCAAAACAGTGGTAATATTGTCACTTTTCGTATTGATGAAAATTCAGGAAAGCTAACAAAAGAAGATAATGAGTTTTCAATAAAGACTCCAGTTTGTTTGAAGTTTTATTGATTAGATAAATGTGCAACAAATAAACTAATGCACAATCATCTTTTCTACCATCCTTTCTTGTGATGATGAGACCACCTCTAAGAAATAAGTCCCTGTCGTTAAATTAAATTCTTTCGACCAATTGGTGTGATTAACCAGTTTGGTTGTAAAGACTTTTTGGCCTTGTGCACTCAATAATTGCAGTGTGTATTCTTTCGATAATTCCAGCTTGTCCAATTGAAGATTAAGTTGTTCGAAATCATTGTTGATCCAAAGCAGCTTCAGATCTAGAGGTTTTATTTCCGTTGTTGAGGTAGGTCTAGGAGTTCTAAATATTCAACTACGTCGGTGAGATATTTGACATCGTCTTCATTAATACTATAGTATCTTTCTTGCGTGATGCGATCGAATTGGTCGTAGATATAATCAACGATATGAAATATTCTACTATCCCATGGATCGGGAGTTGAATTTATATCTTCGATATAAATAAATTGGTCAATAAGACCTTTTTCATTGTAGGAATATTCATACCTATAATCAAATTCTTTGATTCCAAGACCATAAATTCCATGTATTTCTACTGAAACAACATTGCCCTCATCATTATAATTAAATATTGATATATTTTCTAGTTGTAAGTCATTGGTATTTAAGTCAACTCTATAAGTAGAAACGCTGTCTAAATATTGACTTGTATATGTATGTTCTAATTTGTAAGAAACTTGATGATTTATATTTCCTAATTCATCAAGTTGAAAATTATTTCTATATCCGTAATTGTTATATTGATCATAATTCTCATACGTTATTGAGTTGTATTGAACATTTTGATTTCCTGAGTAATCAGCTTCACTATTAACACTAATAAGATTGCCTTGACTATAGCTAAGCTCGCTAATTGTTTCTGAATCAAATTGGCCATTGACTAAAGAAACAAGCTCGGAATATGTTGGATCTCCGATGTTATTAATTCTCTCATTTACTAAAGCAAATAAAACTCTCGAATCATCTTCAATATAATATTCGGAGACATCTCTATTTAAATTATCTACGTAATCCATTTCAGTTACTCCATACAAGTCTCCATTGATGGAATCTCCTTCCATAAATTCAGAGTATTTAATCGAGTCTACATCATAGTCTTGATATGGAAACTCATAGTATATAAGTTGTGCAAAAATGTTAGAGACGAAAAAAAGTAGGATGGTGGTTGCTGTGATTTTCATAATGATAGATTTTATATGAAGTTAGACGGATCAATCATCAAGTGCAAATAAGGATTGGATTTAAAGTTTTAGCTTGTCGCAAAAAAGGTCTGGCTATTTTTTTCTCTAAAAAATCAAGCATATAAACCAACCACCTATGTGCTACTTTTAAGTTATTCGATATATTTTTTTGCTCTCACTGAGGAAAAATTGCATTACTATAAATTTTAGCTATTTTTATAATTCTCCCCATGCCTCTATGATTTTTTTACTTTTTTGGTGGCCTTTTTTGATTCTATGTTTGAAATATGGGTACTAAGTAAATTACTTTCACTAAATCAAAACTTAGAGCTATGTGGTGAATTTTTAACTGTTAAGCCATGTTAGAGGAGGTGAGTAGAGATTTATTATTTGAAATTGAGGATTTTACAATAAGTGTTGTTAGTTTGTTATCGGTTAGATAATCTGCAATGAAAGAGTATTTCACGGAAGATGAAAAAAGCATAGATGAGTATATTTGAGATAAGCATATTTAATATAGAATTGGATGATGAATATTCTTTTGAATCTTTGTTGAAAGAAGCTCGTCATTATTGTAACCAGTGGAGTTCTCTAGTGCAAAAACTCAAAACTCACGATGAAAAAACAAATTTCTATGTTGGCTCCTATCTATCAGAAGACTTTAAATCATATATAATTTTCTTAAGAAATTCTGCGCTAGAATTAATTTATGCTGAAATAAAGTTAGATGCAAATCTTATAACAGAAGAGGATTTCAAAAAATACAATAGTAATTCGCAACAATTGTGGAATACTGTTCGAAGTGAATTTATCAATCAATTAGAGGGTATAGATTCAACCATTCAGAATACTGAAATTATAGAGCAAGCTCATCAAAAAAATCCAATTCAGGAATACACAAGCCAAATTGCAGAGTTAAAAAATCACACCAACCAAGTAAAACAATTTGGTGAAAGTAGCAATGTTGCTTTGAGGCGATTTGATTTTATCGATAATAAAATTGAAGAAATAATTTCTGATAGAAAAGAAGACTTAGAACTATTAAAGTCTCAGCTTTTGGAATTAAAAGGTCAAGATGAAATTTCTGAACAAGAGCTAAGTCAAAAAATAAAAACTTATACGGGAATTCTCTCAACATATAAGAACAACAGGTTGGCAGAGTTGGATCTGCAGAAAATATTTAAAAATTTTAGTTCGATTGCAGTCATACCTGATTATGATGGTGGAGTAATGCGAACAAGCACAATTGATTTTCCAATTATATTAAAGCAAATATTTACTGTTGAATTTGGCGGGAAAATTAGTAGTAGCAATTCCGATATTTCAAGTGTTTTGATAGAAACTATCCAACATTTGAGAATTCTTTCACATAGGGAAGATGATGAATTACATTTAGACTGGATAGATGATCTCGTCGAAAAGATTGATCCATTGCTAGAGGAGGATGAAAAAGTTAAGAAGCAGCTTTTAAAAAGAATGACATTTCACTCACTCATATATTCAGAGACAGAGAATAAAGAATTGGCGTCCGATTATTTTGATAGGCAGTTATTGAGGGGTAAAGCGACATTTTTAAATCTGTATCAAATAGCATCCAAACAACTTACAAACTTTGCAGACTCAATACTAAATAATGAAGAACAACTAAGTGACAACCAATTGATCATTAATTATATAAAATCAATTCATAAAAGCGATACAAATGAATTTTATACCAAGATATTCTTAAACAATTCTGAGTTTTTTAATCATTATTATGTCCCATCTGAGGATTTCGTAAACAGAATAAATGCCAATATAGAGAATTGGAGAATCGGACTTGGCAACGCTATATTGATGCACGGAGATCGGTTCTGTGGAAAAACGAGTTTGTTGAGTTGGGTAAAAAATAACTCTGAATTTGATCAGTTTATTGAAGTTGTTGAAGGTGAAAATATTGTAATTGGAGGACGAAAATTTATGCTCGGCACTGATCTTGATGAAAATTTAAATTCTATTGAAAAATCATTAGAAATAGGGAAATCATATTTGGTAATTATTGATGATCTAGAACTTATAAGGAATGAACAAGATCCAATTAAATTTTTAGATAATATAAGATCACTTTTAAACCATATTCGGCAAGCAACAAAAAATGTCTTCTTTTTAGTTGCTACCAATACTGTTATGGCTAATAAATTAAAAACAATTTTACATTGGGAAGACCATTTTGCTGATTTGATTAATATATCTCAGTTTAAGTTAAACGATTTTTTAACGACCTTAGAGAATAGACATCAATCTACTAAAATGGAAGTTTTACACAATGAAAAACCTATCAACATCAGTAAGATTAGAGCTATTGGAACGGATATATTGAAAAGTCAAAATTATAATATTGGTTTGTCATTGATGGCTTGGTGTAGAAATATTTCTGAAACCTTAGATATTAAATCAGTAAAATTCAAAGCTTTAGAATTCCCATGGCTGATTGATGATCACAGAAAATTTGTCGAATTACTATATGCATTTAAGGAGTTAAGTTATGAGCAACTAGGAAAATTAAATAATTATGCTACCTCTGACTACAGCAAATTAATCGGCCGTTTTAGAAAAGTAGGTGTGTTAGATTTGAATGATAATTTACTAGAAATTTCTCCATTTGTCGGTAAAGAATTATATGGACAACTAACATTCTCAGATGACAAATCGAAATACAACATGTACGTTATTAATGTACATTTGGAGGATGAAATTGAGAGATTTAAGGAAATGATAGAGAATCTTTTGTTTACATACTCATTTTTAGGTGATTCTAAATTGTTCTTCATAAAAGAAATTTCAGGTCGCCATTTTGAACTTGGCTTGCAAACATTAGTAGCCCCGGCAAAAGTGATTAAGTTTCTTAATAATCATTCCTCAATAACCGCAGAATTTAAAAATAAAATAATATGAATTTGATGTTCTTTCTAGATAGCTCGGCCTCAATATTTTCATCATATAATTTAATTATTGAAGCCTCACTAATCATAATAGCTTCATTCTTCTTTACTGAGATTGCTAAAAAGACAAATATCCCCTCAGTGTTGATGCTTATCTTACTAGGTATCGGACTTCAATATGCAATGGCGTCCTTTGAAGCAAAAATTGACTTCTATCCAATATTAGAATTGCTAGGAATTACCGGATTGATTATGATTGTTTTGGAAGCTGCATTAGAATTGAAATTAGATAAAGATAAATTGAAGCCCATATTAATTTCATTGATGATTGCGCTGGTCGGTTTGATTTTAAGTGCCTGGGCTGCTGCGACGATTATTCATTATTTTTATCCTGAAATGACAAGACTACAGTCTTGGATCTATGCAACTCCTTTGTCCATTTTGTCAAGCGCTATTATTATTCCATCTGTAACTGGATTAAGGCAGGATAAGAAAGAGTTTCACATTTACGAAAGTACATTCTCTGATATCATAGGAATCATGTTGTTTTATTTTCTCATAGGAAGTGATGGTAGTACCTCCTCTGCTGGAAATATAGTAGCGTTCTGTAGTAATCTTTTGATTACAATCGTTGTGTCTTTTATAGCAAGTTATTTTATCATCTTGGTTTTCCAAAAAATAAAATCACATGTAAAGCTATTCCTACTGATTTCTATTCTATTATTGCTCTACGCAGTCGGTAAGAAATTACATCTTTCTTCGCTAATCATTATTTTAATTTTTGGTTTAGTAATAGCAAATATCGAAGTATTCTTTCCTGGCAAACTCAGGAAATACATTCATGCTGATAAAATAAAGCATATCTATAATGAATTACATATTATAACGTTAGAGACAGCATTCGTTGTCAGAACTTTTTTCTTTGTCATCTTCGGTATTACAATTTCACTGCAGTCTCTTCTTAATGTAAATGTAGCCTTGGTGAGTGCTGCAATCATTCTATCTATTTATGTAATAAGATACGGGCTATTGCGCGCTAGTGTTGGCACGGATATTTTTCCACAGACATATGTTGCTCCAAGGGGTTTAATTACTATACTTCTATTTTATGCTATTCCCGAGGCATTTAAGCTTGAAAGCTTCAATAGTGGAGTTTTGTTATTCGTAATAATTGTAACTAGTATAGTGATGACTATATCAATGGTGATGGAAAAAAATAGGAGTGAAAAAGCTATCAACAAGGCTAAGGATAATCCTGTCAATACAACGAAATGGCAACCAAAGCGAGTTTAACAATATTATCGAAGCTTAGGCGTCTGCTATTTTCTTAAATATTCCTTTTTTGTTGCTTATATCAGAGCTCATTAAAGTTGCATAAGGAAGGGTAGATTCGAAGTTGCTTAGGATTATTTTTATGACAGAGATAATTGGCAAAGCAAGGACAATACCTCCAAGGCCCCAGTAGCTCCCAAAAAATACAAGTGACAAGATTGCAAACAATGGATTGATGTCAACTTTGCCACCTACAACTTTAGGAGTAATAAAATTGCCCTCTATCTGCTGAATTATTACATAGTATATAACAACAGCAACGGGCTGCCAAGTTGCATCGGCAGAAGATAGCGCATATATAAACGGAAGCATTCCGCCCATTAAGGTTCCTATGAAAGGAATGATAGCCAATAAGCCTGCAAGTACACCCCAGAATATTGCATAATCAATGCCAATAATTGAAAGACCTATACTATTGAAAACGGATAGTAAAACAATCACTATACCTAGTCCTCGTATATAAGCTTGGATCGTCTCTTTTATTTCTGAAAGTGTTTCTCTTATATC